>Ga0302133_10001853_pt1 | contig 13108 bp, 9 predicted proteins | sample CB9_331_MG_FD_203121 | JGI IMG/M metagenome (GOLD analysis project Ga0302133, IMG submission 203121) | Marine microbial communities from Western Arctic Ocean, Canada - CB9_33.1 | ecosystem: Environmental > Aquatic > Marine > Oceanic | place: Canada: Western Arctic Ocean | collected 2017-09-19 | reverse complement strand
CGCAGGGCCCTTGAGGCCATTCCTACTTCAACTCAAGACCTGGGAACCGGCATCCGGGTTCGCTTCCATTCTAGCAGGCAGCCGGCGTTTCGTGGCTGGGTGCTGCCCCTCTCAGCGATCCGCCCCGCCGTCTGGGGGCGGAGATCGCCGGAATTCCTTTCCGCTGGACCTGTACCAGCCGGTTTGTTAACATCCCACCCCTTGCTGAGCGATCGACGTCCGGTTCCTGACACCCCTCGAGCTGCTGGCCATGCGATATCTCTGTCTACTGTTGCCGGGACTGCTAGTTTTCCTGAGCGGTTGCCAGCTTCCTTCACGCATGCCTACTGGCCTGATCGGTAGCGGCAGCACAGCCTCCGGGATCGCCGGCCTCGACCAGACGAACCAGGAACTCCATCGGCAACTGGCCCAGGCGCGCCAGCAAGGCCAGGTCGCCGAAGCCGAGCTGGTGTTATTGAAAAAACAGCTGGCTGAAACAGCGGGCCAGTTGCAGACTCAGATCACCGATGGCATGACGACAACAGCCCCTGTCCTGCGGGTGGATGATTCTCGCCAGCGGCGACCGGCCGTCGTCCCAATTGGCGACCTCGTGACCGTCGCAGATGGCGATGTTGTACGAGTTGAGATTCCCATAGATCGCCTCTTCGAGACGAACGGCAGCCAGTTATCGCTGGCCGGTCTGACCCTGCTGGATCAGGTCAGCCAGGTGCTGCAGAAAAACTATGCCCGCCAGCTGATAGGGATTGAATGCCACACCACCGATACGGCTGATGGCAACGTGCAATTCCACCGGCAGACAGCTGAATGGGGACTGGCTGTGCTGGACCGACTGGCGGTCGGTGGCGTCAACAGAAAGCAGCTTTTCAACGTCGCTCACGGTGCCAATCATCCGCGCTATTCAAACGGTTCGAATGAAGGCAGCGTCGGTAACCGTCGAGTCGAGATTGTGATTTACCCGGACACAATCAGCCCGGGGTCATGACGCTTCACTGCCGCCGGTCAACAGCCGCCAGAACATCAGCATGCCACCCATCAGGCATGTCCCGGCGAGTACCAGGCCGGGCAGAACCCAGCCCATGGCAAACAGGTCATTGGCGTAACCATTCCAGAGCCTGGGCCAGCTGACGAGCAGGCCAACTGCTGCCAGGCTCAGGTAGGGACCAAAGGCCATCTCCGCTTTGCGCGTCACAATTGTCTGCAGCAGTGCCACCAGCACTCCTGCCAACGGCGCCATGAAGAAGATCAGGAGTGCCGGTTGCCAACCGAGGAAAGCCCCGATCATTGCCAGCAGGGTCACATCGCCAAACCCCATCGCCTCACGACCCAGCGACAATCGCGAGACAACTCGCACAATCCAGACGATCGCCCCGCCACCAGCCAATCCCAGCAGCGCGGTGAAGAGTCCCAGCCAGGCAGTCTTATCGCAGAGCCAGCAGCAGCTGATGGCCAGCCAGCCGACGGTTGCCAGCAGAGCCAGCCGATTCGCCGCCGGATGAGGCCAGCGGTCGCGCGGCCGATCGCTGCGCGTGGTGCGAGCCGGGCGGATGATACTGGCCAGCATGTATTTCGCCCCTCGCCAGAATCCATATCGCAGCGTGCAGGTCTTGGGCATCAACGCCAGGCACCACAGGGCATGAATGGCCAGGCCATAGAGTAGGCCGCGGATACCAAACAACCAGTCCGGAGGGAGATAGGGGGATGTCGGCAGCAGCCCTGTCACCGTTCCACCGACCACGATTGGCAAGCGAGCGAGCGGGTAGAATGTCGCCAGCAGAATCGCCAGCAGGGTACCGCTGATCGTGATCTGATCGGGAATCACCTGCTGATCGAGATCAATCACCGTGGCGGCGGTCAGCAGGGCCAGCAGGAGACAGCCAGCCACCAGTTGCGGCGCCAGCACGGTTGACCAGGGCAGCGACGCGAATTCACCCGCTGGCAGCAGCCGCCCGGCAGTTATCCAACAGCCAACTCCCACGAATGCAATTGCCAGCCCCAGTTCCACCAGCAGCGGGCGAATCCAGTAACCGCGGCCGTAGAGTGTCGATTCGCGGCGCAATCCCAGCCAGCCAGTTACTGGCAGGAAGTCAAACCAGCGACGTGCCGGAGCTTGAGGAGCCGGAATCGCCCAGGGACCTACTGGCCGCCGCTGCCATCCCAGGCCGTAAATCGCTCGATTCACCTGGGTCCCCACAGCCAGGCCGGCGAGCAGTAGTATGGCGATGCAGCCTGCTGTCATGACTTCTCCACTGGCTTGAACCACCTGGCTCTTAACTCTCGCTACCACGATCCGGCGATGCCTGCTGCCGCTGAATCCATTCGATAATCAGATCTGCCACCTCGGCTGGCGTCAGCGAATCGGTAGCAACCGTGAAGCTGGCCGACTCGCGGTAAACTGGCGTTCTCTCACTTAGCAGATGCCGTATTTCATCGATCCCTCCGGCGGCCGTGAGATCTGGCCGTCGGGACCTGGTACTTGTATCGGCTGCCAGCCGCTCGAGGATTGTCTCCGCTTCAGCGGTCAACCAGATAATCGGGCCCTTGTTCTGCAGCAGCTCGCGGTTACGCTCTGCAATGATCGCTCCGCCGCCAAGTGCCAGCACCTGCTGGTCCTGCTGGCAGCTGAGCTGGATCACCTGGTGTTCCAGTTCACGAAAGCCTGCTTCCCCTTGCTGGGCGAATATCTCGGCAATCGAGCTACCGGCCAGCTGTTCGATTTGATCATCAGTATCGAGCCAGGCCCAGCCAAGCTGGTCAGCAATCCGGCCTGCCACGCTCGACTTGCCGGTGGCCCGGTAACCTGTCAGGAAGATGTTCATTCCGACCCCATCAAGGAGAGCCCTGCTGCTGCCTTCTATTATACGACCGATCACTGAGCTCAAGCTGGCCAGGTCAGCTGCGAGCAGCACCCGTCATCCGTTTCACTTCTGCCCGCATCAGCGGTTCCGGGGCTGATACACCGGTAAACAGCTTAAACTGCAGAGCGGCTTGCCGCACGAACATGTCCACTCCGGTGACGGTTTTGCAGCCTCGCTCGCGTGCATCCTTGACGAGCAAAGTCTGCTCCGGGTTATAGACCGTGTCGAAGACGAGGACCTGGCGAGTGAGGTTGATCGGATCAATGGGTGTTTCATCGACATGGGGGTGCATCCCGACCGGCGTGGCATTGACAATCACCCGCGGGTCGATGGTGTGGCGGCGGTCCCAGGCGATCGCCTTGCCGCCAACCCAGTCAGCCAGCTGCTCGGCGCGTGGCAACGTGCGGGAGCTAATGAAGACTTCCGCTCCACACCGTTTGAGTCCAAAGCTGATGGCCCGGGCGGCACCGCCGGCACCCAGCACGAGCGCTCTTTCCGATTCCAGCCAGCGACTATCTGGATCGTGTCCGGCAGCATCGGCAAGGCTCGCCATGGCAGCACTGTGGTCGGTGTTGTACCCGATTCGCTGCTCGCCAGAAAAAAGCACGGTGTTGACTGCCCCGATCGCTTCTGCCATTGGATCGATGTCTGTCAGCAGGTCCAGGATTGCTTCCTTGTGAGGAATTGTGACACTCAGACCTCTTACGCCAAGCTCCTGGCAATCTTCCAGGATGAAGGTCTTGAGGCTCTCGCGGGGAACGCGAAAAGGCAGGTAGACGCGGTTCATCTGTTGTTCACGAAATGATGCATTGTGGATAGCCGGACTGAGGCTGTGCCCGATCGGATCGGCAACCACGCCATACACCTCGGTCTGGGCATCCACCTGGTCGTAACGAAACACGTCGGTCATCTGCTGGAAGCTCAACTGGCCCGGAGCCAGCGTGCGCTCATGATGAAAGGTGGCAAATGTGAAGGGAGCTCCAAATCTTCCTGCCAGGATACGCGAGGGAATACCCATCTCACCCATTGTGATCCCGATCATGGGAATCTCGCTTTGACCTATCAGCCGCAAGACCCGCACATTGTCGTGCGGATTATGTGCCATCGTAGCCATCTTGATGATGTCGGCATCGAGCGCCGCGAGTCGCTTGTGAATTGACTCGAGGTCGCTGGGGGTCTCCTTAAAGTCGTGCAGGCTGATGATCCGCTTGGTCGTGCCATAGCGCGGGATCTGGTCAGCGATATCCTCTTCCAGGTCGACATAATCGACTCCGTCAGCAATCGCCGCCCTGAGCAAGGTCAGTCGCTGCGTTTCGCTGCCAGTCCACTTGCCGCCATCCTTTTCACGACGACAACTGACGACGACAGGACAGGGCCGGCCGATGATCAATCGCTGCAGGTCGACGTTACGACGGATATAGTCCAGTCGCAGCTCAACCAGCTCGGCACCCTGGTCCACCAGGTGCCTGTGCTCCATCACCACCTGCTTGTGGCGGCCTCTGCCAATACTCACGCAAATCATGGATCTCTTCTTCCGCTTGCATTCTGGACCCTGCCAAAGCTGGGTCCAGTACCTTGTTCAGGTCCTGAGGAATTGCCTGTCGAGCTCCTGGCGGCTGAAGACCAGCGAGGTCGGTCGACCGTGGGGACAATGATGTGAATCGTCACATAAGTCGCGATGCTCCAGTAAGGCTGTTACTTCTCCCGGTGTGAGTACATCCCCGGCCTTGATCGCCCCCTTGCAGGCCATCATCTGCATCAGGTCATCCAGCAGATCCCGAGCCTGCGGCGTCTCCTGTTTCTCCAGCAATCTGTCCGCGACCTGCCGAATCAAGACGCTTGGATTAGCTCGGCGTAACATGGCGGGATAGCTGGTAACCAGTACAGTATCCCCCCCAAAGGGCTCCACATCGACCGCCAGCTGAGCCAGCGTCGACTTGACTTGCAGCACCGCTGCAACTTCCTGCGATGTCATATCAACTGGCTCCGGCACCAGCAGCGGTTGTTTTTCCAGTTCCCCCTCGTCGACGCGTGCACGAATCTGCTCGTACAGGACACGCTCATGGAGTGCGTGTTGGTCGATCACCACGATACCCTGATCATTTTCTGTCACCAGGTAGCGATGATGCAGCTGCACACCGAGTGGGCTGACCACGGGTGCCGCCAGCAACGGTTTGGGGTCCGATCCGGGCGTTTGTTCAGCATCCTCGACACGAAACGTGCCGGCAAACACCTCGGCCCAGCCCGCGCCGTCCCCCTCGGGCTGACGTGAGCCGGCCTGGGGCAATCGCCCTGGCCTGCTCGCTGAGGCTCCCATATCAAAGTGCCGCTGGACCGGCGGTAGGCCGGGACCGGGCGGGATGGCAGGAGCTGCTGTTGGAGGGAGTGGCACCTGGCGACTCAGGTCTCGATCCAGGAAGATCTCGCGGATGGTCGAGAGCAGCTGGCTGTAGAGTTCGCGGCCATCACGAAATCGAACCTCCAGCTTGGTCGGATGGACATTGACATCTACCAGCTCAGCCGGCATTTCCAGGTGCAGAAAGGCAATTGGATAGCGACCATGAAGCAGCAGGCCGCGGTACGCTTCCCCGAGTGCATGTTGCAATGAGCGATCCTTCAGATGGCGCCCGTTGAGAAACATGTACTGCATGCGGTTGTTCGCGCGACTGAAGGCAGGATCCGCAACATAGCCGGTTAGCCTGACCTGGTCCTGCTGGCTCTGCAGCGGTATCAAGGCATCGGCCAGGTCACGGCCGAAGAAATGACCGATCCGGTCACTCCATTGTTCAACAGCAGGTAGATCGTGGACGATTCGCTCGCCTCGTCGCAGCGTCAGGTGGACGCTGGGATGGGGCAGTGCAATGCGTGTGAAGGCTTCGGCCACATGTCCTGATTCGGTCTGCACGGTGCGCAGGAACTTGCGCCTGACCGGCGTGTTGAAGAACAGGTTACGGACCTCGACCGTGGTCCCGAGCGGGCCGCCGCAGGGTTCGACGACACCGAGCGAGCCACCTTTCACTTCCAGCTGGGCAGCCGCCTCCGAGCTGGCGGTACGGCTGCGCAACAACAACTGACTGACCTCGGCGATAGAAGCCAGTGCTTCACCGCGAAAACCGAGCGTGGCGACCTGAAACAGGTCATCGGCAGCCTGGATTTTGCTGGTTGCATGACTGGCAACTGCCAGCGGCAGCTGGTCGACAGCAATCCCGGCTCCATTGTCGACAACCCGAACCAGCTCGCTCCCCCCCTGCTCGACGGAGACATCCAGTCGGGTTGCCCCGGCGTCGATGCTATTCTCCATCAATTCCTTGACAACGCTGGCAGGCCGTTCAATCACCTCGCCCGCCGCGATCTTGTTGACGACACTTGCTGATAGTTGCCTGATGACGGTCATGTCCTGCGTTTCCATCTGCGGACCTAGAGGTCGTATTCCTTCAGTTTCCGATAAACCGTGCGAGCGCCGATGCCAAGAATCCTGGCCGCCTCCTCACGGTTCCCAGCGGTCAACTTGAGTGTCTCACGATAGGCCCATTTTTCAATTTCGGACAGGGGTTGTCCAATCAACTCAGTTGGCCCCGAGCCGGCGGAGGTCGCGGCGGCGGCCGACAGATCGACCGTGGCCATGTCTGGTGGCAAGTCGTCGATATCCAGGATCCCATCGGTGTCCAACACGACCATACTTTCCACGGCATTTCGCAGCTGCCGTACATTGCCTGGCCAGTCAAACGCGAACAGCCGCTGCATCGCCTCAGCTGAAATCGATTTGACCGTCTTGCCATGGTGGCTGACAAAGATCTTGCGAAAGTGATCGACCAGCGGCACGATATCGTCACGACGGTCGCGCAGGCTGGGGATTTCGACGGTGACAACTTTGAGCCGGTAATAGAGGTCCTCGCGAAATCTGCCGGCCTGGATCGCTTCTTCCAGGCTGCGGTTGGTAGCCGACACCAATCGCACGTTGACTGCCACGGGCGTGTTGTCGCCGACCCGCGTGATGGTACGTTCTTCCAGCACCCGCAGCAGCTTGATCTGGGTTGCCAGCGGCATATCCCCGACTTCATCAAGAAACAGGCTGCCGCCATGGGCGTACTCAAAGGCTCCCATGCGGTCAGAATGTGCGTCAGTAAAGGCACCTTTGACATGCCCAAACAGCTCGCTCTCGACAAGGTTCTCAGCGACCGCGGCACAGTTGATGGGGACCAGGCGTTTTCCCTTGCGGGGGCTGTTCTGGTGGATGGCCTGGGCGATCAGCTCTTTGCCAGTGCCGCTTTCGCCAGTGATCAAGACGGTCGCGTCGGTGGGAGCGATGCGACGCAGTTGGTCCAGCACGGTCTGCATCGGCTGGCTGGCGGAAATGATCCTCTCAAAGCCAAACTTCTCATCCAGCCGCTGCTTAAGTTCACGGTTGTCACGTCGCAGGGCGACCGCCTCGGCGGCCCGCTTGACGACAGCACGCAACCGCTTCGGTGTGATCGGTTTTTCGAGGAAATTGAAGGCCCCCAATTGCATCGCCTCGACAGCCAGCGAAACGGTCGCGTGGCCGGTGACCATAATGACCTGCGCTTCCGGTAGCGCATCCACGGCAGAAGCGAGGACTTGCATGCCATCAACGTCGTTCATAACCAGGTCCGTGACGACGATATCGAAGCCGCCCTGCTCGATCCTGGCCTTGCCTTCCGGTCCACTGGTCGCCAGTTCGCACTGGTAACCGTCCCGTAACAGGCTCTCCACCATCGCTTGAGCATGGGCCTTGTCGTTATCCACGACGAGAACCTGCATTGCCGGAGATTGCGCCTCGCGAGGCTGCTGGTCTGTATCCGTTGGCATGTGATGATAATACCGGATGAAGCAAAAAGCGGCCAGCAGCTACTGTCAGTCGGCCAAGCGTGCCGGTGCGGGAAACTCAAGTGTGAACTTGGTCCCCTGCCCAACCTCACTTTCAACGCTAATCCTGCCGCCATGCGCCTCGACAACGCGACGTGCAAGCAGCAAACCGAGTCCCGATCCGGATTCCTTGGTGGTAAAAAAGGGGTCGAACATCTTGACCGCGGTCGATGCTTCCATACCGCAGCCAGAATCGATCAGATCGAGTGCCACACCGTCTCGCGTCAGCCGGGTGATGACCGTCAGCTCGCCTCCATTGGGCATCGCTTCGAGGGCATTCTTTACCAGATTGACGAGTGCCGCGTAGAGCGTCTGGGACTCCATGCGGATACTGGCAAGCTTGTTATCAAGGTAGCGGACGATTTCGACGGACTGCTCCTGGGCTTGCGGAGCAAACAGGTCAAGCACCCGGTCAACTTGCTCATTGAGATTGCCGGCGACAAGTTCAAGTTCCCCCATGCGGGCGAACTTGATGAAGTCATTCAGCAGTTTCTCTAGCCGCGTGCACTGGTCCTTGACCACACCCATCTTGCCCAGCACACGTTGGTCATGCGGGCCACTCAACTCCCCCAGATCTTCCTCCAATAACTCCATGTTCATACGAATCACAGAGAGTGGATTCTTGATCTCGTGGGCGAGGCTACTGGCCAACTGTGCCAGCTGTTGATAGCTGGCTTGCAGTTGGTCATCATGCTCCGAGCCATGGTCAGCAGCGCTGCCCATCAGGGGTCTCCCGACATCCTACCTGGTTGAAGGGAACTAGTTGCCAAACGGACTGGCCGACAGCCGTTGCTAATCACGATCCCGATCGCTGTCACGGTCACGGCCCCGATCGCTGTCACGGCCCCGATCGCTATCGCTGTCACGGCCCCGATCGCTGTCACGGCCCCGATCGCTATCGCTGTCACGGCCCCGATCGCTATCGCTGTCACGGCCCCGATCGCTATCGCTGTCACGGCCCCGATCGCTATCACGGTCACGGCCCCGATCGCTGTCACTGTCGCGGCCTCGATCGCTGTCACTGTCGCGGCCTCGATCGCTGTCACTGTCGCGGCCTCGATCGCTGTCACTGTCACGGCCTCGATCGCTGTCACTGTCACGGCCTCGATCGCTGTCACTGTCACGGCTCCGATCGCTGTCACTGTCACGGCTCCGATCGCTGTCACTGTCACGGCTCCGATCGCTGTCACGGTCCGAACCGCCGCCTTCGTCACGTCGGCCACGTCCGCGACCACCGCGACCGCCACGGCCACCGCCGCCGCCACCGCCGCCACCGCGACCACCGCCGCCACCGCCGCCGCGACCACCGCCGCCACCACGGCCACCACGGCCACCGCCGCTACCTCGGCCACCACGGCCACCACCGCTACCACCGCTACCACCGCTACCACCACTACCACCACTACCTCGGTCACTATCGCGGCGACTACCACGATCATCACCTTCAGCTCCGTCAGGCGAGCTACCGGCCATGGTATCTTCCTCACCAAGCTGCTCGAGTGCCTGTCGTCGGCTCAGTTTGACACGGTCATGGTCGTCGACATCAATCACCAGCACCTTCATCTCGTCGCCTTCGGAGACAACATCGTTGATGCTGCTGATGTACTCACTGGACAACTCGCTGATATGGCAGAGGCCATCTCGACCGGGCATGATTTCGACAAAGGCGCCAAAATCCTTCACGCTGGAAACGGTACCATCGTAGATACGTCCCACTTCCACGTTGGCGGTGAGTGCATCGACCATACCCTTGGCATGTTCCGCCGATTCCTTGTCGGCGGCAGCGATCGTGACGGTCCCATCCTCGTCAACCTCGATGACCGAACCGGTCTGTTCCTGGACAGAGCGAATATTCTTGCCACCAGGTCCAATCAGGGCACCGATCTTTTCGGGATTGATCTTGAACTGGGTCAGCTGCGGGGCGTTGGACGAAACCTCATCCCGCGGCTTGCGAATGCAACTCAGCATCGACTTGAGGATATCCATCCTGGCGACCTTCGACTGCTGCAGCGTGGCCACAATGATCTCCTCGCTGATCCCGTGAATCTTGAGATCCAGCTGGATACCGGTGATCCCGTGTTGGGTACCGGCAATCTTGAAGTCCATATCGCCGAAGTGATCCTCGTTGCCGACAATGTCGGTCAGCAGAACCCACTCATCGTCCGATTGCTTCACCATACCGACGGAGATACCCGCCACAGGCTTTTTGATTTTGACGCCAGCGGCCATCAGGGCCAGCGTGGCACCACAGACAGAGGCCATCGACGATGATCCATTGGATTCGAGGATCTCGGAGATCACGCGAATCGTGTAGGGAAAATCTGCCGGATCAGGAATCACGCTCTTGACGCTCCGCTCAGCCAACGCACCGTGACCAATCTCACGACGACCAGGGCCACGAATCGGTCGACATTCGCCAACCGAGAAGGGAGGGAAGTTGTAATCGAGCATGAACTTCTTGGAATATTCTTCGCCGAGTCCATCGACGCGCTGTTCATCGCGACCCGTACCAAGCGTGATTGTTGTCAGTGCCTGGGTTTCGCCACGCTGAAATACTGCCGAACCGTGTGTTCGCGGCAGCACGTCGACCGTGCACTCGATGTTCCGCAGCTCGTTTGCAGCACGCCCATCCTGGCGAATACCAGCAATGATCAACTCACGTACAACCTGCTCTTCCAGGTCGTGCCAGGCTTCAGAGAAGCGATTCGAGGTGACCGCTCCATCGGCATCCGGATCTGGAATCGTGGCCGCAACCGCTTCGTCGCGGAGTGCTGAGATGGCCTCGCCCCGTGCCAGCTTGCCGTCGGTCTGCTTGACCTCCTTGAAGCGGTCCAGGTATTGGCCTCGCAACTGCTCGAGCAGGCCATCGTCCTCGGGTGGAATGAACTCCTTCTTTTCCACACCGACCGCTTCGGCCAGCTCAAGCTGCATCGCGCAGACTTCCTTGATAACCGAGTGGGAAAACTGGATCGCTGCCAGCATCTCGTCCTCGGGCATCTCGCGGGCGAAGCCCTCGATCATCAGGACAGCGTCCGCCGAGCCGGAGACGATCATATCGAGATCGCTCTCCTCGAGGTCATCCGCTGTGGGAAAGGCGATCAACTCGCCGTTGACGCGGCCAACTCGCATCGATGCGATCGGGCCCAGGTAGGGCATCGGCGAAATCAGCAGGGCTGTTGCCGAACCGTTCATAGCCAGTACATCGCCGTCGTTCTGGCGATCGCTGGAGAGCACCACCGACTGACACTGCACCTCGTCCTTGTAACCCTCGACAAAGAGCGGACGGATGGGCCGGTCCATCAGGCGGGCCGTGAGTGTCTCTTTCATCGTCGGGCGACCCTCACGCTTGAGGAACCCTCCGGGATATTTTCCGGCAGCTGAAAGCCGCTCGCGGTAGTCACACATGAGGGGGAAAAAGTCGATCCCCGGCCTCGGCTTGCCACTGGTGACTGCATTCAAAACCACCGTGTCGCCATACTGGACCATGACCGTTGCATCGGCCTGCTTGGCCAACACACCAGTTTCAAAGGAGAGTAATGTACCGCCAATTGTTCGTTCTACGCGATGTTTCACTTGATTACCTGTCAAACCTTTCTGTTGTTGATAGCCTGAGAGCAGCACACATAAGCTTGTGCTGCTGGTGAGTAAAACAACTCACCCACTCCTGGGCAGGAGACTGATGTCAGCCTGAATGCCAACACGCAGGGGTTAAGAAAACCGTGTCGAGTTCGCCTGCCCACCCTGATGGGGCGGCAGCCCGAAGAGACACAACATCCAGATCACGTCAGCGGAACGCTACTTTCGAATTCCAAGCCGGCCGATAATATCAAGGTAACGCTGCGGATCGACCTTTCGGAGGTAATCCAGGTGGCGTCTTCGGCGACTTACCATCGCTAACAGACCACGCCGACAGGCATAGTCTTTCTTGTGTGTTCGCATGTGCTCGGTCAGATTGTTGACCCTTGTTGTCAATATCGCGATCTGCACCTCGGGTGAACCTGTGTCACCGTCCTGCATCGCGAAATCGCGGATCAATTCCTGCTTTAGCTCTGTCGTGATCGTCATCTATGTTTTGTGATTTTCTCGCCGTGGCACAATGACCCTCCGGCCTGCCCAGCGTCTCCAACTTACATTCCCAACCAGTCTTGTAACTACCTACATACCGTTCTTCGTTCGAATTTCTTACCAGCGGGTGCAAGCTTTACACTTTGCTTGCATCTATCCCGCTTGATCTTTCAAACTTCCCAATGTAACAGTCAAGCCAATTCTTGCAAACCACATGAGCATTGGAAATCAACGAGAGATAGAAGGAGTCAGGATTTCGGGACAATCTCGTCAATCTGCCCCTTTCGCCCGTTTTCCCCTTTGCACGGAGCGGATAGATACAGATCGTGATCTTGCAGAGCGAATCGGCAGGGCCAGTGTGATTGCCATCGTGGCCCAGCTGCTGGCAGCGATCGAGATAAACTGGTCCTTTCCATGCGGAAATCCACTTTCAAACTGCTTCTGAAACGCCTTGGAGCGACTCTTGACGTACCAGGAACCATCCGCCAGCTGTGTCGATAGCAGGTAGTCCAGTCCACGCCGCACGACACGCTGAGCGGGTCTCAGCTGGCCGGTCCCCAGCAGCGTGACCAGCGCCTGGCCAGTCGCATAGGCGTCACTCTCTCCGCCATCCAGCTGCGACCATCCACCGTCATCTTGTTGACGACGGATGAGCTCATCTGCCTGCCGCCGAAACACGTCCTCTGCCTGTTCGCTCCAGCTCAAACTGGCAGCGGAAAACAGCTGCTGCCAGCCCAGCTCTGTCGAGGCATCGCCTGGCAACTGGCTCCAGTAGAGACCGAGTAGCTGGAAGACACGGTCCTCGGTCGTGTCCGCCGGCTGCTGTGCCAGCCAGCGAGTTGAATCGCGCAGCAGCCCAGCCAGTTGCTGGGACTGGCTGGCATCCACATTCAACCGCAAGGCGGCCACAGCAAGAGCCGTGGCGGTGAAGTCACTATCCTCGATGGGAGGACGGTGCGTGCCGATCCGCCAGCCACCCTGTTTGTCTGCTGTTGCCAGCAGGTAGCTCGATAACAGCTTCCGGGCGACTCCCTCTTCCGCACGATCTGCTGCCAGTTGGAGGGCGGCGTAGGCAGCTGTATAAGGACCACCTGGCACCCCCTGCCCTTGTGCCAGCTGGTCCTTGCGGGCCAGAAAAAACTCGGCTGTAAATTCACTTTGCCACTCGACCTTCTTGCGATCCACTGACAGACCCCGCTGGCTCGCCAGCGCCGCGGCCATCGAGGTCAGTGCCTGGTGGTGGCAGGAGAAGCAATCACGCTGGTCGGTGTACTCGGCTGCACTCAATTGCAGCAAGGGGATGC
>Ga0302133_10001837_pt1 | contig 13169 bp, 9 predicted proteins | sample CB9_331_MG_FD_203121 | JGI IMG/M metagenome (GOLD analysis project Ga0302133, IMG submission 203121) | Marine microbial communities from Western Arctic Ocean, Canada - CB9_33.1 | ecosystem: Environmental > Aquatic > Marine > Oceanic | place: Canada: Western Arctic Ocean | collected 2017-09-19 | reverse complement strand
ACTCGTCAACCATGAAATTACCCTCAATAATTCACCAGTCAAGGTAAAATATTCAATTTATCAGGAAGAATAGTCTCAATCATCGTCTGCGAAATCTTATCCATGATTCTCAGTGCCGATAGGTCTGTGAATGGCAGGAATATCGCCGAGGCCAACACCATGGTCAAAGAAGGTGCGCTGCTTGAGGCTCATGAAGCGTATCAGTCGATCGTCGAAGAAGAACCTGAAAATTCCGCGGCGTGGTATGGATTAGGTGTCATCTCGAATAAACTGGGATTTCATGATTCGGCAATAGAATATTTGGAACACTCATTTCGACTTAACAAAAATCATGCACCCACAGTTGCAAATCTTGCTATTCTTTACTCAAGCAGCGAACCTGAAAAGGCCAACTCATTTGCGCAGTTTGCATTGGATTTGGGTCTTGACGATGGTATACTCCACGAATTAGCATCCAGATCAGAATCCGAAGTTAAAATCGTGGATGGTCAAACATCTGACGCACCCGATGAGAATCAAGCTGAAACAGAACTTGTCCCACTCCTTCAATCAACGACGGTCACCACAACTCCCACTCAACCTCGAAATGAATTCATCGAATCTGAAAACTCCTCAGAGACGGATGAGATGACGGAAGCAGATTTGGTAACCCAACTGTCTAAACTGATCCGTGACGATGAATTCAAATCGGCTTTGACAATATTAACATCAGTCCTGGAAGGAGAATTCAAGGAATCTCCCTCTCTATGGCATCTGTGCGGCTTGTGTTTGTCAGAAATTGGTCTGCATGCTGATGCTCTCGGAACTATCCAGTATGCTCTGACACTCGATGAGAATCATATCCCTTCTCTCCACTTGATTGGACAAATGCTCTGGAATTCAGATCAGAAAAACGAAGCCGAGGTGTTCTGGAAAAAAATTGCCGAACTCGAACCAACAAATCCTCTTCTACAATCTCTACCGCAACAGGAAAGTCCGGAAATTATGGAAGAATCTACTACGAGTTCGTCGGATTCAGAAGTTTCTACGGAGCATCCCGAGCACCAAACAGACGAAGACTCACGCCCGCCTATAGAGGGAGTCGACGAGTCCGAAAATACGGATTCAATTGCTCTTGAGGATTCCCTCGTCGTGCTAATCCTGAATGCGAGAAAATATAGTGAAGGGGGAGAACACTCCACTGCAGTTCAAACATGGAAGACGATAATCGAACAATATGGGTCGACGGCGGAATCTTGGCACGGAATGTCCGATGCTCTTGAGGCGGCAGGGCATTTCCAGAAAAGTGATCAATGCAGATTAAAAGCGGAGGAATTGGAATCTTCAAAATCCGAACACGAGGCGCAAACGGATGAAATTAACGAGGTCGATCTCATTGCTGCTGCACAAATTGTAATTCAAAAAGTACAACTGACTGAAGATAAAGGAGAGGATGATGTCAATACCTCAATTGAATGGTACAACAAGGGACTCTCGTTGTTAGCAGAAAACAAGGGTGTCGAAGCCTTGCAGTGTTTCGAGAAGACAGTCAGCAGTGCTCCAAGGGAAGAAAAAGAGCTGCGAGTTCGAGCACATAATGGCCGGGGTAATGCTTTGCACCAATTAGGCCAATACGCAGGAAGCATCCAATCCTATCATCAAGCGATATCCATGGACCCAACCATGGTTACTGGTAGAACCATGTACAATATGGGTTCGTCGTACGCAGCGATGGAACACTTCCAAGACGCTGTCAGTTGCTTCGAACAAGCTCTTGAGAGGCATCTTGAAGAAGAAGAGAATCTACTGTGTAGAACTCAACTAAACAGATGCATGCTGCTTCTGAAGGAACAGCAAAAACTAGACAGATTACGTGCCTGAATGAGAATTATCCTGGGAACGATATTTTTCATACGAAATTGATTCGTCGTTTTCCAGAATACACAGTCATCCGATCCTCACGAACAAAGGCAACCAATGTCAATCCGTGTTCAGTAGCCAGTTCCACTGCCAAGGTACTCGGGGCTCCAACTGCAGCAAACACAGGTAATCCCGCCCTGATTGATTTCTGAACCAGTTCAAATGATGCGCGACCTGAAACCACCACTAAGGGGAAATCTATTGGATTGAGTTGTTGTTTCAACATCGCCCCAATCAATTTGTCGAGAGCATTATGCCGGCCGACATCTTCTCGGATTAATGACAATCGCCCGGAATGACTGAACAGAGCGCAAGCATGAGTCCCTCCCGTCACTCTGAATATATCCTGACGTTCTTTCAATTCGCGTACCGACTCAGTTATCATTCCTGATTCGAGTGATAAACGTTCATCTAAAGTTGGACCGTGCATATGCAAGAGATTGGAAATGGATTCTTTACCACAGATTCCACATGCGGAAGATCTAGTAGACCGCCTGACATGATCCCTTGGTTGGAAATTGGATTGTTTGGAAAGATAGACTTTCGCATCATTCTGGAGAATTACAACGTCTTGAACTTCAGCTGCCGAATCAATCACACCCTCAGTGATACAATGACCCAAGATGAGATCTTCATCCTGACCCGGGGTCCGCATTGTTATACCGAGGGAAAATTCGACTCCATCGTAAGATACAACTCTGATGCTCAATGCTGCCTCGATTGCAACTGGTTCGGATAATCGTCTGGTAGAATGACCTTCGAATCGAACGACATCCTTCTCCCGATAACCCTCCATGAATCTCACAGACGGGCTCAGGTCTTGGATTGACCGATTAGCACCTCCTCACTGCAACTGTTGATATATCACCCGCTGGTGGGTCTGTTCATGGGAATTCTTGGCGGTGACAGCTTCTCGTTACCAGTCGCACAGTCCTTCGATGTCGTCGATGTGAACATCGAAGTCACCGAATCTGCAAGAGTAGCAATCAAGGAAGCGATTGGTGCTGATAGCGAAAGTCACGTCTTAATCATCAGCGCCCAGTCTGGAGGCTGTTCAGGATATCTGTACGATATGAAGATAGTCGAATGTCCAGAAGAAGAGGGTTTCCAGACTATTCATGTCGATCAGGTCAAGGTCCTTGTACACGACAAGGACAGTGCTCTACTGAATGGCCTCAGCCTCGACTTCAAAGACAGCCTGATGGGAGGCGGTTTCCAGATGAATAATCCGAACGCCGATCGCTCCTGTGGTTGTGGTCAGTCTTTTGGCTGAGTTGATTCGTGTGATTTATACGGACAATCAGAAGCATCCTGTTACAGCCTTCCTCCAAAACTGTAGCATAACCGTAATACGTGGGGAAGATGCAGAAATCGTTCTGAGCAGAAATCTAACGATTGATATTAATCACTACCCTGACAATGGACGAATAGAATCCTTACTCTGTGATTCCACTGGGAGGATTTCTGATCGATTCATTCATGCTAACATCGATGAACAGATCATATTGATTCACAATGCAAAAATGGGTGACCAAACCCGTCAGAGATTATTGGCTGGAGTTTCCTGGGATGAATCCGTTGACATATTGAATGCAGATTCAGTTTTATCCCATATCACGATTACTGGCAAAGATTCATCCATTCTATTGAGCAAATTAGGTGTGAATCTCAAAGAACTGAAAACTGGAGAATGGCTCAATTTCAATGACACGCTGATCGCCTTAAACGAGTCGAGTTCGCGTATACCTGTATTCGACATTCTATTGAGGTCCGAATCGAAGGAAGATTTACTTGAACAAATGGTCGAACATGGCTGTGTTATCGGAAATGAATCACAGTGGGACACTTTCAGAATTCAGAATGGAATCATTGGCACCGGCGAATTCACCGGTTCGTATATTCCCTATGACCTCGGGCTACATCATCTCGTAGACTTGACCAAAGGCTGTTATCCGGGTCAAGAGATACATGCCCGTATGGAAAGTCGAAATGCGCAGCCGCGACGCTTGATTCGTATCCAGAGCGAACAAGTCTTAACGATTGGTGATTACAGGAATACTGACATCGGACGAATCACACTGACTTCGGTAGGTCATCTTGATTCAATGTCTTACGCCTTCGCTTTGATGTCAAATAAACACGAATTACCGGACGATTTTCATCTAATTCGTGAGGGAGTCTCGATCAAAGTGTTCATTTTCCAAGATCCTGCAGATCTGTGAATTGCATGGTTTCACCTCGATCGACCCACTCTTCAAGAGACATCAAGGGAGTAATTCGCAATAGGCCGAGATGCCGGGTGAACAGGTAAAGGGTCGGATCGAATCGATCGATCACCTGGTTCTGGAAACTTCTTCGCACATGTTCTGCCCTCGAGCGGAAGAAAGACAATTCGACAGCCACCCCAATGATGGTTGCCGTGTAGAGAACGAGTAAGACCGTCAAGGAAAAAAGCACCGGATCACCGAACATCGAATCAGATCTCAATTCAGTGCCGTAAAACAATTGACGGGACAATAAGAAAATGAGACCAACACCGACCCAGGGGCCAATCATTTCTTCGACGTACATGCCCATTGGGAGCAATCTCCGATTGCCCGTGTCAGCGAAAACCATCGAACTCAGGGTCGCCGCCCGTAGAACAGAGATGAAGGCAACTAGTATCGTGTACACCAAACCACTCAATATCAGAATGGAATTAGAATCCAATGGAAGGTAAGAAACTATCAAGAACGCGAATAGACCGAGAAATACCGTTATCGGTAGACGATTGATCGAAGCGAGAACCCTGTCTGGATTCTTCATTCCATCTTCTGCTCGAGGGATTCCAATTATTTCCCAACGATTTATTCTCTGGACTATGATGGCTATTAGAAGTAAAACACGTCGCTCGATGAGAAGCCATTCAAAAAATCGTAAAATCGGCATCAGTGGAATAGCGATGATAGCTGCGAAAATTCCTAGAAGCGGCCAAACAATCAGACTAGGCATGAGGAGAAAATGTTTGATTTTCAATGGATAAAGCAGATCTGCCTCTATCCGTGACTGCCGTTCAGGATCTATATTGACAATTCTGGCTTCTGCATCCAGCTCCTTTCGATATCTACTGAGAGGAAGTCCGGCATCCAAGACCCTTCGGACTTTCTCACGATAATGTTCGTGCTCCGGTTCAACTCCAGACCACCACCTCCATCCCAGAGAAAGAGGAATCGCGAAGAAAATAGGTGATAGGAGGATGAGAATCGCGGTAATCAACGACTCCAAAGGGGCACTCACAATAACCTGAGGAGGAAAACCGACCATGAAGGAAACGGTTACTCGGCCCCTCTCAGCAGGTGTCTATGAGTCTCCAGTGATTCGTCATCACGGAGCGGGGTGATTCATTGCAACAGCAGTCCAATCGACAACATTCCACCAGGCTGCGATATAATCTGCGCGCCCCGGACCGAATTTCTTGTAGTAAGCATGCTCCCAGACATCCAGACCGAGAATTGGTGTTCCAGCCCCAGTCATCAAAGGATTGTCCTGATTCGGTGTCGAAGTGATTGACAACATCCCTTTGGCGTCCACCACCAGCCAAGCCCAACCGGATCCGAATCGAGTCATAGCAGCGGTTGCAAACTGCGATTTCATCTCATCGAGAGAACCAAATTGGGAATCGATGGAATCTGCCAAAGAGCCCGCGGGAACGCCACCGCCAGTAGGAGACATGATCTGCCAGAAGAATCGATGATTCCAATATCCACCACCATTGTTGCGTATTGCAATGTTGTCTGAATGCTGGCTCATTAGTTCCTCAATGGATTTGTCAGCCATCTCTGTACCGGCAATCGCAGCATTCAGATTGTTCGTATACGCATTGTGATGTTTGGTGTGATGGATTTCCATCGTCAGTGCATCTAGATGTGGTTCGAGAGCGTCGTAATCGTATCCAAGATCGGGTAATTCGAATGACATGGTGTCTTCCTCTGTTACGAGCAAACAACTACTTCATTTGAAACCTGTGACTGACTCCTGAGCGATTCGACTGCAAATCTTCATCGACATCTTGCTCATAGGACTATACATGGGAAGAATCGCGGTGACGGATGGTTTGGATTCGTCAGCGGTTAAACAATTGAGAACACTGGGGCATGAAGTAGTTGAGAACCACTTTTCTTCTGATGAATTGCTATCGGGTGCATTGGGCGAATTCGATGCTGTTATCGTTCGCAGTGCGACGAAAATGACTGCTTCGGTCATTCGTGCTTCCTCAGGACTTTCGTTTATCGGACGCGGTGGTGTTGGTGTCGATAACATCGATATCGCTGTGGCTACCGAAAATCACATCGTAGTTTGTAACACACCTAGGGCATCCACGCATAGCGTCGTCGAATTGACAATCGGCCACCTTCTTGCTTCCTGTCGTCACATACCGAGGGGAGACAGAGGATTGCGAGATAACTTGTGGGAGAAGAAAGCACTGAAGGGAACTGAACTTGCCGGCAAACGTCTGGGCTTCATAGGCTTCGGAAGGATAGCTCAAGGTGTGGCAAAAATCGCTCTTGCGTTTGGAATGGAATTACATGCATACGATCCGTATCTACCCGACGAGATAGCGCGTCAGAACAATTGTACCTTACATACGGATGTTAACACGATTTTTCGATTATGTACTCACATCTCGATTCATTGCAATCTGACAGAAGAGACTCATCATCTAGTCAATGCTTCACGAATGGACATGATGCCGGGCACAGGCTTTGATGGTGTGAATTGTGGTAACCATCTCGTTAATTGTGCTCGTGGCGGTATAGTGAACGAGAAAGATGCTCTTGCTGCGTTAGAATCTGGTCAATTATCGTCAGTCGCTCTGGATGTTTTCGAAATAGAACCGGCTGGAGATAATCCTCTTCTCCAACATCCACATTTTCACGGAACACCCCATATTGGAGCCGCGACTGCAGAGGCGCAATCCCGAATAGGCAGCGAAATGATCACATTGTTGGTTGCTCATTTCAATGGGGAGAGACCTCACTCTACTCTGAACTGAAGTGGAATTTCCCCCCATGGTTCAACCCACCGTCCTTGGTGGAATTATTGATGGAAGCACCCGATTTGACACTTACAATATCTATTGTTTTTATTTCCGCCCAACGGTGTCACAGTAATGAACTAGGCAAATTGCAACACTAATCTATTCCTCAATCACCTTAAACGATTATTCGAAAAAAAAACGAATAATGGAAAATTCTTCTCATCAGGAGATTCGATGCATTCGTCTGAGAGAGTCAGCCAACTCGAGCAATTCATTGGGAATATCCACCTGGTCAATAGGGGAATTCAGTGAAATTCCGGCATCCTTCTTCATTTTCCAGATGCTTGAATTGAATTCCATGATCAAATCTGTACGGGAACACCAAATTACCGCCTCTTGACCCTCACCCAGACCATCTGGAAGGGTTGGGAATGAATCGGTGTCGGTTGCCGAACGGCCATAAAGAGCCGTAGAAAGATGATGAGTGAAAAATGGGCATATCGGTGTGAATGCATCGAGAATGTCGCGGACTATGCGGTGCAGAGTCCAGTTCGCTGCCTCATCATCATCATACAAGCGGGATTTCGACATTTCCAACCAATGGCTGGGAAATATGCCGGTTGAGAAATTCTTGATTGACTGCGCCGCGGTATAGATGTCGATATTTTCCCAAGAAGAATGTACTCGATTCATCACTCCTCTGAATTCTGCGAGAATCCAATAATCTTCAGCCGCTAAATTGTCTGGTGCGGAATCTAGGTCTTGAGGGACTTCAAATTGACTCGCAAAGCGGCAGACGTTGAACATCTTAGTCAAAACACCGAAGTACTTCTTCTCTATTTCTTCGGGGTTGATATGAAAATCGTCGCCTACCTGAGCATCACAGGCTTTCCAGAGCCGGAAACATTCAGAACCGATCTTATTCGCTTTGAGACTCACAGATTTGTCTGGTCCGCGGATCTTCCAAGATCCTGTACGACCACCTGCACCACATTCCAAAACTGAATCCGCATCAATGCCATTCCCTAGGGATTTGGACATTTTTCGGCCCCAAGGATCCATGCCAAGACCATCAATCCAGATATGCTTGAATGCTGGTTTGTCGAAGAGAAGAGCACTCTTCAACAGAGTGTAGTAAAGCCATGTCCGAACGATTTCCTTCCCTTGAGGACGGATACCGGTTGGGAAGGCATTCTTGAATGTCGAAGGGTCATTGAGATAACCGGATACGAATAGATTCGAATTGGATGAATCCATCCAAGTGTCGAATACCTTCTCCTCACCAATCACTTTTCCAAGGGCCGATTCCATTTCCCGCCAGTCGCCTAGATCCTCTCTTGTTTCACGGTCTAGAACCCTGCTTCCTTCAGGAGGTGGTTGATGCCAAGGTTGGACATAGGTTCCAGATGGCGGTACAACGATCTTCAAGCCATCGTCGGAATACCAGATTGGGACTTCAGTGTGATACCATCTACGTCGGCTGATAGGCCAATCTATGGTGATATTGTCCATCCAATCAAGAAGAAATTGTCGGTTCCTCGGAGGATGGAATTCAATCTCATCGATCAACTCCCTCATCCGCCCTTGGATGTGTGTCTGTCTGACGTACCATTCCTTCAGCAGAATGATCTCGACCGGATTCTTCCCTCTCTCACTGACTGGCACTTCTTGTTCCTTGTCGACGATTTGGAGAATTCGATTGTCATTCCGTAGATCTTCAATCACCTTCTCACGAGCTTCAGAAACGGAAAGGCCCGCATATGGTCCCGCTATGGAAGTCATGTTACCATCTAGATCAATCACTTGGAAAGGCTTCAGTCCCAGTTCTCGGAACACCGTGACATCATTCTGATCGCCGAATGAGCAAACCATCAGAATCCCTGAACCGAAATCCGATTTCACAGAAGAATGGGTTGTAATCTCGACAGATTCGCTCCTACCATTGATTTGAACCGGTAGAAGGACCCGCTGGCCGACCAGATGGCTGTATCTCTCATCATCGGGATGAACGACGATGATTCCACAAGCGCAGATCAGTTCTGGTCGAGTTGTGGATATCGTGATTTCCTCGCCATCCTCAGTCGTCCATCGAACATCGATCAATTTCGTCATGCGTTGGAGACGCTCAACTTCCGCTTCAGCAATCGTCGTACCTTCGACTGGATCGTAAATATTCGGCCGCATATCTTCAATTATATCGCCTCGTTTGAAGAGGTCTACGAAAATTGATTGTGAAATGGCACGGAAATCAGCCGAATCTGTGAAATATTCTCTATCAAAATCACAGGAAAGGCCAACCCGTGCAGCTGTTTCTCGCATCGCCTGAGTATATTCATCGATGGTTTCCTTGCATAGAATGAGGAACTCTGCTCGATCGTACGTCTTCATCTTACGACCAGTGATTTTTTCGACCGTGAATTCGATATTGATGCCATTACGGTCGACTCCCCAAGGAAAATACACTTCTTTGCCGAGAAGTCGCTGACTTCTCGCTATGACATCAATCATGGAATACTGGGCGACTGCACCGATGTGCCAGGTTCCGCTCGGGTATGGGGGAGGTGTGTCGACGACGAATATCTCTTTGCCAGAGTCTGGATTAAATCCATACCGTTTTGAATATTCATCGGAATCGCTGTAATGCTCCTGCTGAATCTTCTTCTCGAGGTCGATTGTCCACCTCTTGTTCTCGATGATCGGCTTACCCATCGACCTCATCACCCTAATTGCGAGCGGTGCTGCTGACACCTGTTCTTGACCGTTCCCGCTGTTGAGGAGTTACATCCAATGTAATCCCATAACGGAACTAAGTTCCGTCGGGTTCAAGTCCCTCCCGAGTAGACATCGCCACCAAGTGATGTCATGAGTGGTAGGGGTGACGAAAGAAAGCCTGCGGATAAAGTCCGTGGAGTCGTTCGCAAAGCCAGCACCCGAGCTTCAGAAATCATCGATTCAGTCAGCCGACGAGAAAATGATACGACAAGTGGAGTGATTCGGAGGTCTCGCAATCAATTCCGTCGAACAATGGCAGAAATGAATTTCACTGGCGTACTTACGAAAGCTCCTGTCGTGACAGTCGTCGCTTGTCTCTTGGTCACTCTCTTCTTCCTCGGTGAATCAGGCGTCAACGACTGTCGTTCCAAGTACGATTATGATTGGTGTAGTGAAGAATCTTCTATGAATGTGAATGGAGATCTCGAAGTTTATCTCCCTCAAGGATCGGAAGTTTCGGTATTATTAGCCAAAGTTCAAGAAGATTGGACAACAAATGTAATGGTCATTTATGTCGAATCCGGGAATGGTAATGTCACTAATCTTACGGTTCTTGAAGAAATCGACAAAGTCGAACGGGCTTTGAATCCCACGAGGAATGATGATGGAGGGGAAGATTCAGTCATCTATGTTCTTTCCATATCCACTGTGATAAAAGAAGTGAATTCCAGTGCGGGTAGGGTGGTGAAATCTTTCTTTTCTGGAGTTGCTGAGGCGATTGGAAGCGATGAATTGTCAGACCAGATCAACGATACCATAGATGCCAATCAGGATATTCTAGGAAATTACGCCATTCCCGACCAACAACAAAGAGTCAATCAGATTCTTCAGGAAATGCCACCAAACGCCCTTGCCAAATTAGTTCGTGACGTTGGTCGAGATGCCAATGGCGACGGAATCAAAGAGGCGGAATTAGCGGGCTACTGGAATAGGGCCGTCATAATCATCGGCATATCAGAGGATCTTGGAAACACGACAATCTCACAATTGATCGAAGATACAGAAAACAAGATCAAAGCCATCCCTGAAATCGATGAGAATGGAGTCAGTAGCTGGGAGAAGATCAATCTCACGATGACATTGACCGGTCCGGTACCTATCACAAATGCTGTGACTGAGAAATCCTTCGAAATGTTCTGGGATGTCTTCCCAATAGGAATCCTATTTGTGGCTCTCGGGCTATTCCTCTTCCACTGCGATTTACTGCAGACGGGCAGAATCCGATTCGTTCAAGGAGTCAAAGTGGTGATTATCACAGGCCTGCCGACATTGTGTTCCGTCTGGATAACCATGGGAATCATCGGTTTCACAAATTATGAAGTAACGATGACTGTAATCATTGTAGGACCGATCATTCTCGCCCTCGGCGTTTCATATGGGCTTCATATCACAAACAGGTATGCAGAATCAAAGGGAACACCCCAGGAGAAGATGGCAGAGGCACTGAATTCGACAGGTAAAGCGGTATTACTCTCGGCATTGACCACAATCATTGGTTTCATCTCATTGACTTTCACACCGATGAAACCGATTCAAACAGTTGGTTGGTCGTTAGCCGGCGGAATAGTGGTCGTCTACATAATGACGATGATAATGTTGCCTAATCTGACCATGTTGCTGGATCTGAAGAAACCGTCCCATCCTCCACCAAATCTATTTGTCAAGGCTGTGAATTTTCCAATCAACTGGTCTAAATTGACCATTTCTGTATTCGTCGTTCTGATATTGATTTCCACCGGAATCAGCAGGCCTAATGTCGACGAGAACATCGACCTACTGGAAATGGCCCCACAGGATGTTGATGCTGTCAAGAAGATGAAGACTTACTCACGAGAGTTCGAAGGCGGACAACCCGGTTTCCTCTTGATCAGTGGGGATATCAGTGCATCTGCTGCGATTTTCAATGACCCTACTCAATTGAACGACCCATACGATAACTTGCGAGGTATCGAGGAATTAGAGGCGAAATGCAATACTGTCGATCAGACAACTGCTGTCTCCATTGTCTTCTTGATGAAAGCCATTGCGGTTGGAGTAGATGTCTCAGGAACCCCCATTTCTGATATTGTCGATGATATTGTCGATGACACACCATTACCAGATGCGATAAAAGATGTCGCCCACTTATTATTCGATAGAGAGGTGTCAGGAAATGGTTCATACTGGTGGAGTTTGGCTCTGCTTGACCAACAACCTACTGGAGGGACAGAAGCTCAGAATTTCCTCATCTATGTGTTCTACAACAGCATGACGAAAGAAATGCGCGACTTTTTCATCTCGGAAGATTACCAACGTAGTCTCATATACATCGATATGCCATTCATGGATGTTCGACAGACCGAAAAGGCTGTGAATGATATCAACGACTATGCATCCGAAGATACCAGTGGCGCCATCTCATCCACATCCTTGGTCGGAGTCGCTTCTGTCACCATCGAAGTAAACGACCTGATTGTTGACTCACAATGGAATTCGCTCGGATTTGCACTATTGTTCACAGTCCTCGTACTCGGTCTGGTTTTCCGTGACATAAGATTCGCGCTCCTGACAACGATTCCGGTTGGCTTCACCGTCTTCATGCAATGGATGGTGATGGATTCCATGACTGTGTCATTGTCCCTCGTCACCGTCATGATAGGCTCCATTCTCGTCGGAGTTGGAGTAGACTTCTCCATTCACATAGCCAATCGTGTTCGGGAATTAGGTGGATCTCTTGACGCTGTTCGAATAGCGTGTGCCAGCACCGGAATGAGTCTATTCGAAGCAACTACGGTTACTGCAGCTGGACTCACATGCGCATACTGGATTGATATTCCTGCAATCAAACCATTCGTCGATGTTATCATCATCCTGCTGATCATCGCGGCCATCTCCGCTTTGCTCCTGCTCCCTGCAATCTACTCATTATTGATTAAAGCGAATATTTCACTCAGCGGTGGATCGAGCACGATGGTGAAATCCGCAGGTCTCCGCAGAACCCTGACTCGTGAGGAAGCCGGAGTCATGGATGCAACTCTGGAATTGGCGCCGCCAGAAGATGTCTGGTGAGGTGATTTTCTGGTCCGACATTGGTTGATGAAGAGTGAACCGGATGTATATCCATGGTCACAATTAGTTGAGGATGGTAGAACGCATTGGGATGGAGTTCGGAATTATCAAGCCAGAAATATGATGCGAGATGATATGAAATCGGGCGATTTCGTACTCTTCTATCATTCTAACTGCAAACCACCTCACGTTGCTGGCATCGCCAAAGTCTGTAGAGAAGGATATCCTGATTTCACTGCTTTTGATCCAAATTCACACTACTTCGACTCCAAGTCGACGGTTGACAATCCGCGATGGATTATGATTGATATCGAACCGGTCATTTCACTTGAACCGGTTCACTTGGCAGATATCAGAAGTAATCTCGACTTCGAGGGAATGCCTCTGATACGCAAAGGACAACGATTGTCGGTTCAACCGGTTTCTGCTGAAC
>Ga0302133_10001834_pt1 | contig 13179 bp, 13 predicted proteins | sample CB9_331_MG_FD_203121 | JGI IMG/M metagenome (GOLD analysis project Ga0302133, IMG submission 203121) | Marine microbial communities from Western Arctic Ocean, Canada - CB9_33.1 | ecosystem: Environmental > Aquatic > Marine > Oceanic | place: Canada: Western Arctic Ocean | collected 2017-09-19 | reverse complement strand
GCCGTCCGGCCGTCTGACGTGCCCCGGTCCCACCAGAACTGGTTGTAGGCGAGGCCAACGTCCCGCTCCTTCGTCAGATCGGACCGACGCTCGGGCTCGGCGCGTGTGGCGGCGTCGCGGTCTGCGGCGGCCACCTCCTCAGCGGTGAGCGACTCTCTCCCCGAGTACTCGTCGGGTCGTTCGAGCGGTGTGATATTTCGAAAGTCCCAGATGCCTTGCAGATCTGTTGTCCCCCACGGTGTGAGGGCCGCACTGGAATCAAGCGCCGCCGCCGCCGGCGTTTGGGCCGCGACCGATAGCGGCGCGAGCAACACGACCCCGAGCACCGTCACGACACCGCCAAAAACTCGATGACTCATCTACAGCCCCCCTGTATGCGCATATCGTTGCGACTTCACCAACCAACCCGGGCCTTCCGATTTGTCTGCCCGCGATGGGCCCGTTCTACACCCAAAGGCCATCCAGTTCACCAAACTCCGGTTCGTCACAGCAGCGTCTGTCCAGGTATCAGACCACCGCCGGCCTCGGGGCAGGCACGAGCACGCAGGCAATCTCAGCACCGTCAGCAAGCCGGCCGGGCCAGGGAGTGCGGCACTCTCGCAGGACCATCGGACGATAGCCAACATCAGAGCTCCCCCGGCGCCACCTCCGAGCCCGCTCGACACCATGAACACGAGGCCGTTGCGCGTAATTCAAGGCACCTAGTGCCCTTGCGCGACTACTTCATGCAAGCCGCGGCGCGCTCGTTTTCTTTAGTGAACTCCGCTAGGATTTGCGCCACTTCTTCACCGTCCCCAACAGAGGCTTCTCTCATTTTCGAGATGATCATGTTAGCTGTAGTTTGCATGTCCAATACTCTAGACCCACAATCCGCTATATCGTTGGTGTCCAAGCAGTTACATATGGCATCGATCGCATCGCTATATTCACCTACAATGTCACCGTTGGCACTTTCGCCTAGGTCACTCTTGCCTTCGTCGTTACTCGATTCGCTGCCAGAACATGCAGTCGTCAGCGACACGAATACGATGACGGCTGTGACCAATAGTTTTCTCATGTCTCAATTTTCCTGTAGAACAATTGTTTAGGATGTAGCAGGTGAAATATTGCTGAGTGAATATACCAGTCTTGCCTATCACGTTTATCGATTATCGACAGGGTATCGCTTTGGGGGATGACAGGAGACTGCACAGGTCCCCGTCCACCACGCCAAGCGCCTCGAACCCGCCCAACGGGCGGCGTGATTCCCTCCTCGGCGGGGCGCGGTGGCGATGATCTGGTCCGGCAGCAGCGTGGTGAAGAGAAAGTAGCCGGCACGCTTTCCGTGAAACCTCCAGTGACCCTCGCCCGTCTAGTCATTGACCGGGTCACGCGCTGGAATTCATCCCGCACGCGCCCGAGGCGTCCGAAGAAGGCAGGAGATCCTCGAACGTGCTGAAGCCTGTCGCCGTCGCACTGGCCGTCGCGAGCGTGAGTGTCGCGTGTGCGACCCCAGACACGCGACCGCCGCTTGAGACCGGGCTGCAGGCCATCGCTTCCGCGATCTCGGAGACAATGCGCGCGCACCACTACGATCCGGCGGTGCTGGCCAGTGCCGAATACGCCGCACTCGAGCAGCGCGTGGACGCCCTTGCCGCCAGCGCACCATCGACCGAAGAGTTCATCACCGGGTTCAACGCGATCTGGGGCGATGGGCCGTTCTCGCACGTGGACCTACAAGTTGGACAGGCGAGCGCGGCCGACACGGCGGCGACCCTTGACACCATCCGCGTTGGCGGCGACGGCGCGCGCCTCAGCTGGGATGATGACATCGCGGTCCTCACCGTGACGACGATGATGGGCCTCGACACGATCGAACAGATCGAGGCGGCCTACGCCGAAGTCGATCGGCGCGGCGCGAGGGCGCTGATCATTGACCTGCGCGAGAACCGCGGCGGCGCGTTCGCGATCCGGCCGCTGGTCGGTCACGCCATCGAAACACCGCTGGATGCCGGCGTGTTCGTCTCGCAAGGCTGGGCGGCCGAGCGCGGCGGATATCCGACGCGCGAGGAGACCGAGGAGGTCGAGCCATGGGAGGGTTGGTCCATCGTGCGATTCTGGCGCGACGCGCAGAAGAACCGATTCACGCGCGTCCAGTTCGCGCCTCTATCACCCACCTATGGCGGGCCCATCTACGTGCTCGTGGGCAAACGGACGGCGAGCGTCGCCGAGCTCGCGTCTGACGCCCTGCAGGCCTCCGGCCGCGCGTCACTGATCGGCGAGACAACGGCAGGCGAGATGCTGTCACAGAAGATGTACGATTTGCCGCAAGGGCTGCTACTGTCGTTGCCAATCGCCGACTACTACGCCTTCCACTCGGGTCGAATCGAAGGCACAGGCGTGACGCCGGATGTGCGCTCGGAGGCGGAGTCCGCAATGGGGATCGCGCTGGGCCGTGCGCGGCAATAGGGCAGGCAGGAAGGGCGTATCCCTTGGGGCCAAGGCAGCCCAGTCCCTTGCAGCCAGGGGAACTTCCGGTGTCTGGACAACAGGAGATTCTGGAGCCCCCGCCGCGGCGAGGTGGCCATCGCCGGCCCGCTGGAACACGCAGCGTTCAGCGTCACCAACGAGACAACTCGCCCAAACACAGCTCGACGTATCCTCGCCACCACTGGGGTCGAGTCCAGAGGACTGCGGAGGACTGGAGAGGCATGACACTGTCGTGGCAAGCGGCTGCGAATCAACCCGCTACGCCAGAAGTCACACGCGCATACCGTCGAACATCGGGTTTGAGTCGCGACGTCATTGCTGGGACAATGCCGGTGATGCAGTCGCCACAGACTCAGGGCGTCGACTGGACCGGTGTTCTGCCCGACCAGTCGCCGATCGGACCGCTCGATAGTCAGTCGTTCTCCGTCCGCCTGCGGATGCTCAGCGAACGCGCCCGCAGCCTGACCGTTCTTCGGAAGGCCTTCACGGAACAGCAGTCGCATGGCAAGCGGTTTCCTGGAGATTCTGAATCAGCTTCACGACCGTCACGTTGATTTCGTCATCGTGGGTGGAGTCGCCGCCTCTCTCCATGGCGGTTCGCGCGTGACGTTCGATCTCGGTGTCGTGCCCAGCCTGGCGCCGGATTCCTGGCAGGCGGTGGTCGATCTGCTGTGGGCGCTGGGGGCCCGCCCGCGCATTCCAGAGCCAGTCGAGCGAATTCGCGATGTGGAGCAGGTCCGTCGCTGGCGGCGTGACAAGGGCATGCTGGCCCTCAATTTCCACACGCCAGACGGCAGCACCGAGGTCGACTTGCTGGTCGGCGAAAGTGATGCGTTCGAAGACCTCAGGCGGCGTGCCGTCATGGTAACGGTCGAGCAGCGCACGTACTTCGTCGCGTCAATCGACGACCTGATCGCGATGAAAGAGCGCGCCGGCAGACCGCAAGACCTGCTGGACATCGCGGAACTGCGGAGCATCCAGAAGAGGCTCGGCTGAACCAGACCGGATGGCGCTCGGGTCAACGCCGTTCAAATGCGGCGGGGACTCTGACGTTACACGCGCTCTGCTCCGGGGCGGCCGTTCTCGACGACGAACGAGGCGCGGGTCGAGATCGGGCTGCCCTGGTGGGTCACATACTCGAGGACGCGATAGTCGGCGGTCCAGCTCTGCGGCGTGATGACACACCTGACGTAGCCACGCTGATTGTTGAAGAACCGCACCCAGGGATTCTCCCCGAGCACGCCGTCCGTGGTGTCCCGCACGTCGGCGCCGTCGCCGCCGGAGGTGATCGACGTGCCGACGAACTCGGTCGCCACCGTGGGCGCCCCCTCGTCCCGGTAGTCGACCTTGAGATCGTTGACCCAGTTGCTGTGGATGTCTCCCGTCAGCACCACGGGGTTGTCGGGCCGCCGCGTGGCCAGAAACTGCATGAGCCGTCGCCGCGCCGTCTCGTAGCCGCTCCACTGGTCCATGCTGATCCGCTCTTCGGCGCCTGGGAGGCTATCCACACGCGCCATCATGACCTGCTGCGGCAGGACGTTCCAGCGGGTCGACGACCGGTCGAGGCCGTCGAGCAGCCATTGCTCCTGGTCACCGCCAAGCAGCGTCGCCTCCGGGGCGGTCACCTCGGGGCACGCCGGACCACGCCGGTCGCCGCACGGCTGGTCCGTTCGATACTGTCTCGTGTCCAGCACGAAGAAGGACGCGAGGTCGCCATACGGCATCTGCCGATAGAGCTGCATGCCGGGCCCGGTGGGCTGGGCGGATCGGCGTAGCGGCATGTGCTCGTAGTAGGCCTGGTAGGCCTCGGTTCGACGACGGAGAAAGAGCTCGGCCGGGAGCCCGTCCTCGGAGACGCTTGCGGCGTAGTTGTTGTCGACCTCGTGGTCATCCGGAGTCACGATGAACGGGAATCTGGCGTGCGCCGCCTGCAGGTCCGGGTCCATCTTGTAGAGCGCGTAGCGGTTGCGATAGTCCCGGAGCAGCTCGATCTCGTCGCCGGTGTGTTTCCGCGCCCGCCCGTCGCGCCCCTCGTATTCATAGATGTAGTCGCCCAGGTGAAAGACCAGGTCGAGGTCGTCGTCGAGCATGTGCCGGTAGGCGGTGAAGAAGCCGGTTTCGTAGTGCTGACAGGACACGAACGCCATCCGCAACTGATTGACCGGCGCGCCCGGCGCCGGCAGCGTGCGGGTACGACCCACACGGCTCGCCTCGCCCCCCGACCGGAAGCGATACCAGTACCACCGGTCCGGCTCCAGTCCCTGGACCTCCACATGCACGGCGTGCCCCCGTTCCGGGGTGGCCACGACGACGCCCCCCTGCACGACCTGGGTCATCCGCTCGTCACGCGCCACCGTCCAGGCGACCTCCACCGCTTCGTCCGCCATCCCGCCGCCCTCGAGCGGCACCGGGGCGAGTCGGGTCCAGAGCACGACGCCATCGGCCGTGGGATCGCCAGAGGCGACACCCAGACTGAACGGCGGGCCCGCGAACCGTGGGGTCTGCCGCGGTTGTCCAATCAACGGCACCGAGGGCGCCGCCACGAGCGCCAGCCCGCCGGCGAGGAAGGTGCGGCGAGACAGTTCACGACGAAACCATTCGTGCGACCTCTGAGCCATATGTCACCTCGTTCCTCATTGCGGCCGCCGCCTGGCGACGACTACACGCCCGCGTCCCACCTCAACCCGCCGACCGTCGCGGCGTAATTGACAGGTCCGCGGGGGGTGAGATAGGGTAGCGCTTACTATGCTACGGCGGCAACGGCACCATCACGCACACCATCCCGCCACGAGGGCGGGCCAGAGGAGATGCGTGTGAGGTAGCACGGCTGCCAGCACCGGACGCACCACCCGGCCCCGCCGATCACCACGGCGGGGCCTTTTTTTTGGACCAGACGCCGGCCGTTCCGCGGCCGGACCTCATCGAGGAACAGGACGATGGATTTTTCGAAACTGAATGGGCTGATACCGGCTGTCGTGCAGGACGCCTCGAGCGGTGAGGTGCTCATGGTCGGCTTCATGAACCAGGAAGCGCTCGACCTGACCCGCGAATCCGGGTTCGCCACCTTCTTCAGTCGCACCCGCGACACGCTCTGGAAGAAGGGCGAAACGTCGGGGAACACCCTCGCGGTCCAGGAACTGCTCGTCGACTGTGACGAAGACACGGTCCTGCTGCGGGTCACACGAAACGGCGATGGCAACGTCTGTCACACCGGGGAACGCACCTGCTTTTACCGAACGTTCGAAGACATAGAAGGGGCCTGAGCGCCACCTTGGGAAGATCGACGATGGCCGACAAGACACTGAGACTTGGCATTCCGAAGGGTTCGCTCCAGGACTCGACGGTCCAGCTGTTCGCGCACGCGGGCTTCAACATCTACACCAGCTCGCGCTCGTACTTTCCGACGATCGACGACCCGGAGATCTCCTGCACGCTGATCCGCGCGCAGGAAATGGCGCGCTATGTCGCCGATGGCGCCCTCGACGCCGGCCTCACCGGTCAGGACTGGATCGCCGAGCATCAGGCGACGACCGGTGAGACGGTGGTCGACATCGCGGACCTGGTCTACTCGAAGCAGAGCTTCCGCAAGGTCCGCTGGGTGCTGGCGGCCCCGGAGGATTCGCGGTTTCGGACCCCGCAGGACCTGGCGGGCGCCACCATCGCGACCGAGCTGGTGCGGGTGACGGAGGCGTACTTCAAACGGCTGGAGGTGCCGGTCAAGGTGGAGTTCTCGTGGGGGGCCACGGAAGTGAAGCCACCGCTGCTGGCGGATGCGATCGTCGAAGCCACCGAGACCGGCTCGACCCTCAGGGCGAACCGGCTCCGCATCCTCGACACCGTCATCGAGTCGAATCCCCAGCTGATCGCCAACACGAAGACACTCGAGGACGAGTGGAAGCGGACAAAGCTCGAAAAGATCGCGCTCCTGCTGCGCGCCGCCATGGAGGCGCAGGGTCGCGTGGGCTTGATGCTCAACGTGCGCCGCGCCGATGTCGACACGGTGGTCGGACTCTTGCCGGCGCTGCACCGCCCGACGGTCGCGCCACTCAGCGACGAGGAGTGGGTCGCGGTGACGACCATCATCGAAGAGTCGTCGGTGCGTGAGCTGATCCCCAAGCTGAAGGCGGCCCGCGCCGAAGGCATCGTGGAATATCCGCTCAACAAAATCGTGCTCTGAGCCGACGCGGTCACGGTATCGGTATGCGTATCCTCGAAGGGTCGGACCAGCGGGCGATCGAACGGCTGGTGGACCGGGGGCAGCGGGCCGACCCGGTGGTCGCCCGCCGCGTCTCGCGCATCGTCAGGGAGGTGCGCCGCTCGGGCGACCGCGCGGTGCTGCGCTACGCCCGACGGTTCGACCAGCTGTCGGAGCCGGTCGAGGCCTCTCGTGACGACATGCAGGCCGGCCTCCGTGCGATCACCCCGGCGCTGCGGACGGCGCTGCGGACGGCGGCGCGGCACATTCGTCGGGTCGCGCGTCGCCAGGTGCCAAAGGGCTGGCGCACCACGGTGACACCCGGTGTCGATATCGAACAACGCGTGACACCGCTGCGGCGTGTCGGATGCTATGTGCCGGCCGGACGCTACCCGCTGCCGTCGTCGCTCCTGATGACGGCGATTCCGGCGCGGGTGGCGGGTGTGGCCGAGATCATCGTCGTCTGCCCACACCCCGACGCGACCGTGCTGGCTGCCGCGGCCATCGCCGGCGCCACGCGGCTGTTCCGTCTGGGTGGCGCCCATGCCGTCGCGGCCCTGGCGTATGGCACCGCCACGGTGCCGGCCGTGGACAAGATCGTCGGGCCCGGCAGCGCCTACGTCGCCGCCGCCAAGGCGCTGGTGGCGACCGACTGTCCTATCGATTTCTACGCCGGCCCGACCGAGATCGTCGTCCTCGCCACACGCGGTAACCCCACGTGGATCGCGGCCGACCTCCTCGCCCAGGCCGAGCATGACCCGGACGCGCGCGCCATCGTGGTCACGCCGGATCGTCGCCTCGCGACGCAGGTGGCGGCACAGGTTCGCGCCCGCCTGCCCGCGACCGGCCCGGCGGCCGAGTCGATCCGGGACCACGGTGTGATCGTGGTCACCGGCTCGCTCGATGAGGCGGTCGAGATCACCAACCGGATCGCACCGGAGCATCTCGTCTGCGACCGGGAGGAGGTCGCGCGCCGCGCGACCCGGGCCGGCACCGTCTTCATCGGACCGTATGGCGCGCAGGCGGCCGGTGACTACGCCACCGGGTCGAATCATGTGCTGCCGACAGGCGGCGCGGCGCGGTTCCGCGGCGGGCTGAGCGCCTCTGACTTCGTGCATGTGCACAGCGTGCAACGCATCACCCGGCGCGGGCTCGAGAGGCTGGCGCCGACAATCCTGCCGCTGGCCGAGGCGGAGGGCCTGACCGCCCACGCCGAATCGGTCCGCGTGCGTCTGGCGCGTCGTCGAACGTCGAAGACCTAACCCAAGCCTGGAGTACGCTCATGCGTCGCGCGCTGATCAACCGCCACACCGCCGAGACGAAGATCACGATCCGTCTGGGCGTCGAGGGTCGAGGCCGGTACACCATCAGCACCGGTATCCGGTTCCTGGATCACATGCTCGAGCTCGTGGCGCGACACGGCGCCTTCGACCTGCGAATCAACGCGGTCGGCGACCTCGACGTGGACCAGCACCACACGGTGGAGGATGTCGGGATCGCGCTCGGCGAGGCGGTGGACAAGGCGACCGGCTCGCGGCGTGGCATCAACCGGGCCGGCTACTTCATCATGCCGATGGACGAGACCCTCGGGGTCGCCGCGATTGACCTCAGTGGCCGACCGCACGCCGTCGTGGATCTGCGGCTCCGGGTCCAGCGCGTAGGCGACCTGCAGGCAGAGCTGATCCAGGACTTCTTCGAGGGCTTCGCGCAGGGCGCGCGCGCCAACGTCCACCTGAAGGTGCTCTACGGCCGGTCGAGTCACCACCAGGTCGAGGCCGTCTTCAAGGCGTTCGCGCGGGCGTTGCGTATCGCGTGCGACAAGGACCCGCGTATGGCCAAGCAGCTCCCGAGCACGAAGGGGCTTCTGTGATCGCGCTCATCGACTACGGGGCCGGGAACCTGACGTCGGTACGCAAGGCGCTCGCGTATCTTGGCGCCCCGGTGACGACACCGGCCACGCCGGCCGAACTCGCGGCCACCGACGGCCTCATCATTCCGGGGGTCGGCAACTTCGAGGTCACCGCCGCGTTGGGCCCCGACTGGCGGGCCGCCATCCTCGAACAGGTCGACCGACAACGGCCGCTGCTCGGCATCTGTGTCGGCATGCAGTGGCTCTTCGAGGGGAGCGACGAAGCCCCGGGACACCCGGGACTGGCCCTGATGCCTGGCATCTGTCGTCTCATTCCCAGCGACTCGACCGACCACCAGACCGGTGACGCGACCACCAGTGAGGCGGACCACGACCCGTCCGGACGCCTCAAGGTGCCGCATGTCGGATGGAACTCCCTACGGATGACGACATCGTCTTGGCTGCTCGACGGCGTCGACGAGGGCGCCCAGGTGTACTTCACCCACTCGTTCGCGGCCCCGGTTACCGCCGACTGTGTCGGCGCCACGCGGCATGGGATCGAATTCGCGGCGGCGGTGGAGCGGGACCACATCAGCGGCGTTCAGTTCCACCCGGAGAAGTCCTCTGACGTCGGCTTGCAGATCCTCCGAAACTTTCTGCGGAGAGTGGCATGAGCCGCCACGCCCGTGCGAGAACCGTCCTCGACCCCGTACGGTCTAACTGCTGAGAAGACCCGGCCATGCTGTCCAAACGCATCATCGCGTGTCTCGACGTTCGTGACGGGTCGGTCGTCAAGGGCATCAATTTCGAGGGCCTCCGACGCGCCGGCGACCCGGCCGCGCTCGCCACACGCTACAACCGCGAGGGCATCGACGAGGTGGTGATCCTCGACATCACCGCGACGATCGAGAAGCGCAAGGCGCTCGCCGAGACCATCCAGGCGGTGGCCCGTGAGATCTTTCTGCCGCTCTGTGTCGGCGGCGGCATCCGCGGTGAGGCGCACGCCGAAGCGGCCATCGAGGCCGGCGCCGACAAGGTGGGCATCAACACCGCCGCCCTGGCGCAGCCTGAGCTGATCACCACGCTGGCCGGACGGTACGGGAGCCAGGCGGTCATCGTCGCGATCGACGCAAAGCGCGAGGCCGGTCGCTTCAAGATCTATGTGCGGAGCGGACAACAGGGCACCGAGCGCGATGCCGTGGAATGGGCGCGCGAGGCGGCCGACCGGGGCGCCGGCGAGATCTTGCTGACCTCGATCGACCGCGATGGCACCAAACAGGGCTTCGATTGCGAGCTGACAGCCGCCGTGTCGGCCGCCGTCCCGATCCCGGTGATCGCATCCGGCGGCGCCGGCACCTTCGATCATTTCGTCGACGTCTTCACAACCGGACAGGCCGACGCGGCGCTCGCCGCCTCGATCTTCCACTACGCCGAACATGCCGTCGAGGATCTGAAGGCGCACCTGCACGAACACGGGATCCCGGTGCGACTGGACCCTCGGGCGACGAAATCCGCAGGCTCCCCTTCGGGAGGATCCGCGTGCTGATTCCCTCGATCGATCTGAAGGGCGGACGGGTCGTCCAGCTGGTCCAGGGCGCGCGGCTGGCCATCGAGAGCGACGACCTCGAGGGCTGGATCACCCGTTTCGCTCGGTTTCCCAAGGTGCAGCTCATCGACCTGGATGCCGCGATGGGGTCCGGCACAAACGACGCCCTGGTGCGTCAGGTTACACCGCGGTTGCCCTGCCGCGTCGGCGGCGGCATCCGGTCGGTCGAGCGGGCTCGGGAGGTACTCGACTACGGCGCACGAGCCATCATCGTGAGCTCGTCGCTGTTCCGCGACGGCCGCCCGGACGTCGCCTTCGCCCGGTCGCTGGCCGACGCGGTCGGGGCAGACCGGATCATCGCCGCCGTGGACAGCAAAGCGGGCCGTGTCGTCATCAAGGGCTGGACCGAGCCGGTCGACGTCACCGCCGTGGAGGCGGTCCGGGTGCTCGAGCCTTACTGCGGCGAGTTCCTGTATACGCACGTCGACCGCGAGGGTCTGATGACCGGCACGGACCAGGCGGCGGTGCGGCAGGTGGCGGCCGCGACCACCCGTCGGGTGACGGCGGCCGGAGGCATCACCACGCGTGAGGAAATCGACGTCCTCGACGCCCTGGGCATCGATGCGGTGGTCGGCATGGCGATCTACACTGGCACCCTGGCCATTGACGATGAGCGGGCTCAGCAGTCATGACACAGCAATGGGACCCGGAGGCGTACGGAGAGCATGCGCGGTTCGTCTCCGACCTCGGTGCGCCGGTCGCCGACCTGCTCGACCCGCAGCCGGGCGAGCGAATCCTCGACCTCGGGTGCGGCGATGGCGCACTGACCGAGCGTTTTCGAGCCGCGGGGTGCGTGGTGGTCGCGGTCGACAGCAGCCCGGAGCAGGTCTGGGCCGCGCTGCAGCGGGGTCTCGATGCGCGCATCGTCGACGCGTGTGAACTGACGTTCGACGGCGAGTTCGACGCCGTGTTCAGCAACGCCGTGCTCCACTGGATACCGGAGGCGGACCAGCCGATCGCCGGTGTGTGGCGTGCGCTGAAGCCAGGCGCGCGGTTTGTGGGCGAGCTGGGCGGCGCCAGGTGTGTCGCCTCCATTCGAGAGGCGTTCGCCGAGGCGCTCGGTGAGCGAGACATCGACAGCGCGTTGCTCGACCCGTGGTATTTCCCGACCGCCGACCAGTATCGACGGCAGCTCGAAGCGGGGGGCTTCTCGGTCGAGACGGTCCAGATCTTCCCCCGTCCGACCCCGCTGCCTGGGGATGTGTCCCACTGGATCGAGCTGTTTGCGCAGCCGTTTCTGGCGTCCGTCTCGAGCGACGAGCGCCCGGTGCTCATCGAGGAGGTACGGCGGCGGCTCGCTCCCCGCATTCGGAACGCGGACGGGGTCTGGGTCCTCGACTACGTCCGACTCCGGTTCGCCGCGACCCGACCCGGGTAAACTGCTCCAGCAGCCCGTGGCGAAAGCCGCCGCTGCATTCGACCGGCGCGGCATCGCCGCTCTCGGTGCGACGCGGGACTTTCACCACGGGCTGCAGCTATGACCGAGCCAGCTGACGCGAGGGGACACGCGGGCAGCGACGTGCTCTGGCGGCTCGTCGGCGTGGCGGTGCGGGTCTTCTATCGCGTCGCGCGGGTCGGGCCGGCCCTGCCTGAGGGGGCGTTGATTCTCGTCGCCAACCATCCAAACACCCTCCTCGACCCGTCAGTGATCCAGACGACCGCCGGACGACCGGTCCGCTTTCTGGCAAAGTCCACACTGTTCCACGGGCAGTTCATGAGCCCGCTCATCCGACGCTCCGGCGCCATTCCGGTGTACCGGAAGATGGACGCCGGGGTCGACACGTCACGCAACGTCGAGATGTTCGCCGCGGTGGAGCGCGCGCTGGCCGGTGGCCATGCGATCTGCCTGTTCCCCGAGGGGGTCAGCCAGGACAGCGGACGTCTGGCGCCGCTGCGCAGCGGCGCCGCGCGGATGGCGCTCACCAGCGCCGCCGCCGGTCATCCGGTCACGATCGTCCCGGTCGGACTCAACTTCGACCGGCTGCCGATGTTCCGGTCACGGGTGGTCGCCATGTTTGGTCAGCCGTTCGACAGCGCGGACCTCGTGGAGGGCTTCAAGACAGACCCGCCGGCCGCGGCGCGGGCGCTGACGGGGCGCATCGCCGACAGGCTCCGCCGTCTCTTGATCGAGGCGGACCCGCGCGGTGATCTGTCGCTCGTCGCCAGAATCGACCGCCTGTATGCGTCCGCACGGGGCGTGTCTCGAGACCCCGCTGAGCGGGTGCGGCGGCGGCGGTTGATCGCCGGCGGCATGGAGCGTCTGAGAAGGGACGACCCGGCACAGTACGAGGCGATCCTCAAAGACGTGCAGTCGTATGACGAGCAGTTGCGATCGTTCGGGCTGCGCGAGCGGGACCTCGACCGGCGGATGCCGGCCGGGGAGGTGGTGCGATTCATCGCGCGGGAAGGCGCGCGGGCGCTGGTGCTCGGCCCGCTCGCGCTCGTCGGACTCCTCTGTTTCGCGCCGGCGTACTGGCTGACCTGGGCGCTCAGCCGGTGGGCGCCCGACCTGCAGAGCCGCGCCAGCTGGCAGGTGGTGGGCGGGGTAATGGTCTACGGCGCGTGGATCGGCGTCATGGCCACGGCGGTGGGTCTCCGCCTTGGTACCGGCGCCGGTGTCGCCGCCGCGGTCGTGCTGCCCGTTCTGGCCTTCGTCGGGCTGGCGGCGGTCGAGCGTGAAGCGTCCGTCCTGAAACTGGTGCGGGCGTTTCTGGCCAGCCGGAGGACACCCCTGCGCGCCAGGGCCAGCCTCAAGCGCCAACGGGCCGCGCTCGCGACGGTCCTCGAGCAAGTCAGGGACTGGCTCGAATCGCAGCCGGCCGCTGACCAACCGGTGGACCGACCCAGGACACCCGGACGCAGCGGCGACCTCTATTGACGTGTAGGCGGCGACCTCTACCTGCCCCCAGCCTCCACCCGCTCACTCAAGGCCCCTCACCCGCAGGCCGATCGGTTCCGTAGGCGACACGACGAATTCGTAACCGACCCGTGTCGGCGCAGGGGCCTGCCGGCGCACCTCCATGCGACGTTGGGTCAGTCGTAGCCGACGGGAACAGGGCC
>Ga0302133_10001824_pt1 | contig 13197 bp, 17 predicted proteins | sample CB9_331_MG_FD_203121 | JGI IMG/M metagenome (GOLD analysis project Ga0302133, IMG submission 203121) | Marine microbial communities from Western Arctic Ocean, Canada - CB9_33.1 | ecosystem: Environmental > Aquatic > Marine > Oceanic | place: Canada: Western Arctic Ocean | collected 2017-09-19 | reverse complement strand
TCTAGACCAACGCAAAGTTTTTCCCACGTAAAGTCTTGATTTACATCTGCAACAATCCTGCATCTAGGCAAGCCTGCCCAGCAACAGCTACATGGCGAGCGCGGTCCTTCGACTGACTCAGGATGAACGCGCACCACCTGCAACATGCTGACGCCATAGCGCATAGGCAAAAAGTGGTGCGTATCTGGGCCTGGGTCTGACCGCGACCAGCCAGCCTTCCCTCAAGCGTACCTCCTGGAACACCTCCCGGGCCAGTCCCTGCTGTTGCGCCGCTGTCACCCCTGGATGGTTCCAAAGCGTAGGCAGGTCCTGCAACAACCTGGAAGCCCGGTCAAGGTTTGGCATCATGAGCGGAGGGGAAGAAGGTTGGATGCTCTTCACCTGTCGTTGCAGAACCCGGTGCTCTGCCTTGAACGTTCCGTCATCGATAGCTCCCCAGAGGTGTTGCTTCCGGAGGTTTGCCAGGGCCGACTCTATCCTTTTGACATCCAGGCTGTGATCTGGCTGGGGGCCTTGGTTCGCCAGGGCTTTAAGGATCGTCTGGCGCCAATCATCGTCTAGCTGCACGCAAGCCAGGACCTGGTCGGCGAATTCTTGCTCTACCCTGGCGACTCCCACTGAGCTGGGTCGCATGGGACAACGGTGCCAGCTATGGGCCATGCGTGGGGACTGCTTCCCTCTGGAACCACTGGTGATGCCGTGAAAGGGCTGTCCACAGCCGTCGCAGACCAAAACCCCGGTGAGTGGGTATATACCCGCTGCTCCCTTCCCGGTGGGCTGTGTCGCCCTTGTGTCGATCGTTCTACCCTCACGTCCTGGCATCATCTGCCACAACTCTTTCACCTCTCCTGGTACATGGTGGAGGCCATCCCTGATCACTTCATCGGGTTGGCCCCTGTGGTAGATGGCCTTGCCATCGTAGAACCGGTTGTTCAAAACCGTGCTGATGGAACTTTCGGTGAATGGTTTGCCCCTGGATGTACGGTGTCCCTTGCTGTTCAACTCCAGGGCCAGGGTACGGAAGGAATATCGCCCCGACGCGTACTCTCTCAGCAACCCCGTCAGTACCGGCATCGTCCTTTCATCGGGTACGATCCTGGCGCCCCTACCGCTGGGGGGCTTCTCCTGCCGGTAGCCCAGAGGAGCGCGTCCGATGGCGTGCCCCAGGGCCGCTTTCTCGTACAGACCGGCGGAGACGTAACGGGACAGGTTCCGGCTATACTGCTCGTCCAGGGTCTCGTTGATGCGTTCGGCCAGGAAATCCCGGTCGCTACCGCTGATGATGCCCTGGGAGACAAAGACCACCGTCTTACCCAGCAGACGAAGCTCTTCTTTGTAGCGGATGCACTCGGCCTGGTTCCGCCCGAACCTGCTGGTGTGGTCAACCAGCAGGACGTCGAACAGATCCATCTCTGCGTCCTCGAGAAGCCGGTGGAACTCCAGGCGCTTCTCGACGCTTCTGCCGCTACTGAACTCGGTGTACCAGCGGTTTCCCAGGACCAGGCCGTTGGTCTCAGCGAAACGCTCCTCGTTGCCCCTCTGGATGGCTGGGCCGAAGCCGTCCTTCTGGTCAAGGGTCGAATCCCTGATGTAGCCTTCAGCCCTAAGGCCGCGGAGGTCATCAAACGTCAATTGCCGGTCCCTATACGCCATCACCATCATCTCCCTATCTAACCCAGGCATCTTCGTCCGGGGGCAGATCATACCGGGGTGGACATGATACATCGGAGCTCCGTGAACCGGTCATATCTTTATCGTTTTTATCCAGGTTACCCCGGATACCGTGAGCATCTTCCCATGACAGGGCCGATCGCAGCATATCGACCAGGACCTTGGCCAGACCGGTAGGCTGCACACCCGAAGGTCTGTTACGCGCTTTATATCCGACATGTACGTCACGTTCATCCATACTGACAGGCTTGCCAATCTCCTTCACCGCACCTCAGATAGCGGCGGTGGCGTTCTCTTGGTGCTACGCGAAATGGTCTCTATGATTGGATCACGGAGTTGCCAGAGTGACGGTAGACGGGCGAACCCGGTCAAATATGGGCGATTACAGGCAAAGACGAGAGGGTACGGCAGATGGATGGGATGACCTGGAACACCGAAAAGGTCAAGAAGCTGAGAAGGTTGCGCTTGGATCCCATCCGGAACACGCCTGACAGGCTCCGGTCATTGGTGGAGCATTTTCTCAAGCCGGGCGCCAGCGTGTTTGCAGTGACCGAGGGCGATGGCCCGGTCAGGGTGTCTAAAACATTGGCCAGGAAGGTGCGGGATCTGACTTCTAAAGGTGAGATGGGGTGGGTACTGGAAGCTCGACCCCGGGAAGAGGGGGATGACCCTTTCGGGCAACCCTGGGTCACTCTGCTGTGGAGCTACCCGAAGGAATTCGCCGCCGCCGTTGCCGCGTACCAAGCCGAGTTGGAGTTCGAGATTCAGGCTAAAGAGATAGCGGACGGGGATAGGGTGACCTTCACTCGCCAGGCCACCAGGTACGGACCGGACCACAAGCCCTTCGTGGAGGCCATCTTCAACCGTGACGCCGGGTTAAGAGACCTACGCCGTGGTCACCGTGCGGCCCTTGACTCGGGAGACGTAGAAACAGCCCGATCGATCAGCATACAGATCGGTGAACTGTTGGATGGCTGGGTCTCAGGATAGAACACCCTCGTACCAGGGTGTCCATAGCAGTACTGGCGGGAGATTCAGTAAACCGAGGGTAAGTCGTGAAGTAGTGGTCGCTTCCCCGAGAAAGTCCTGGGACTTGTGATCCGACCACAACAAGCGTTCCGTGGTCGGCGGCATGGTTCTGCAATGACCCGGGTACGGTTGATTCACGGTTTTTACGGGAACCCGTATACGGCACGTCACGGGTTCTCCCTGACTTTTTCACGGTTTCTTTACGGTTTACACCGACTAACTACACGGCTTTCCCACGGTTCTCTACGGTTTTCACGGTAACCCGTATACGGGACGTCACGGGTTCTCCCCGACTTTTACACGGTTTCCTCAGGACTTCTCACGACTTGCCGTGAAGTCGTGCACGACTTTTCACGTTGGAAGTCGATGACTTACCCGGGTTTTCTCCATGTAGAAGTCCCAAAAATCCCGCGATACCGCCGAGAAGCCGTAAGGAAGTCGACAACACCGTAAGACTCCAAGTCTCAACACAAGTATTACCTGTGTGGACGACCTAGATTCGGCTTATAAGCACCCCCACCCTATATAATCCCCAACAACGATGCTGCAACGATTAGGTAGATACGAAGTCTTAGAGACCCTGGCCGGTGGTGGCCAGGGCACGGGCGATGGGGAGTTCGACTCCGCGGGGGGTGTCGCGGCGGCATCCGACGGCAGCGTCTACGTTACAGACCCATTCCAGCACCGCATCCAGAAGTTCACATCCGAAGGCGTGTTCGTTACCAAATGGGGAACGCCTGGAGAGGGAGACGGGGAATTCAACCGTCCTGCTGCCGTCGCGGTGGCATCTGACGGCAGCGTTTACGTTTCAGACTGGTTCAACCACCGCATCCAGAAGTTCACCTCCGAAGGTGTGTTCGTTAGCAAATGGGGCACGGAGGGCACTGGCGACGGTCAGTTCATCCAACCGGCTACCGTTGCGGTGGCATCCGAATGAGCAGCGCCAACACAGCACGCTACGAAGACCTTCCCCGCAGTTACCACATATTCAAGTGGCGGATACTGCTTGCTTTCGCCGGCTTCTACCTGTTCCTCTACCTGGGCCGTTTCAACTTCTGGCCCGTGGCCCCCTTGGTCAAGGAAGACCTGGCTCTCAGCAACTTTGAGATCGGTCTGGTAAACGCCCTGCTCCTCTGGGGTTTCGGCCTTGGCGACTTGGTCCACGGCCGGCTGGCCGAGACCTACGGCCTGCGCCTGTGGGTGCTGGTTGGCGCAATCCTCACCACCGTTTTCAACATTATCACCAGCTTTGCCACCTCGGCGGTGACCATGGCCATACCGTGGGGCATCGCTGGGTTCGTTAACGCCGCCTGTTGGGCCCCGGGAATCAGCATGGTGTCCCAGTGGTGGCCCCGTCGGCACCGGGGCTTGGCCATGGGCATCGTGGGCACGGCGTCTGGGGGAGCCATGGTGATGATGTGGTGGGTCTCGGGCTACGTGGGGGCGGAGTGGGGCTGGCGAGCGGCCTTCCGCTATCCCCCGTTGATAATCGTCGTGCTGGGTATCGCCTTCTACTTCCTCGCCAGGGACCGGCCCTCCGATGTTGACCTGCCCGAATACGTGGAAGAAGATGAGGTCTCAGCCGCTCCCGAATCCTTGGACCCAGAGCGTTTCAAGGGCTTTGGTCCCTATAAAGAACTGTTGTCCAACCCCAGGTTCCTGCTGGCCAGCCACGTGAAAGGACTGGAGAATGTGGTCCGCTATGGTTTGACCACCTGGGTGCCCATCTATTATTTCGAAGAGGGCGGACTGTCCATCGAGTCCACCATTCTGGTAACGATCTTCCTGCCCATTGGCTACCTAATCGCCCGGCCGGTCGCTGGAATCATCTCGGACCGTTATCTGGGCAGCCGCCGCCGTCCCATGGTTATCTTTTCCTGCACCGCCAGCGCCTTGGTGCTGGTGGCCATCGCCCTGGCCCCGCCGGTAAACGTTACTTTGGGCGCTATATTGCTGCTGATCGGTGGACTGTCCATGGGCATGTCCTTAATAACCACGATAGCTGTGGACATCGCGGGGCGGCATATGTCCGGGACCGCTTCGGGCCTACTGGACGCCCATGGGTATGCCTACGCTGGGGCCCAGGCCCTGATCTTCGCCGCCGTGCTGGACATGGCCGGCAGCCCCTGGCCGATAATCTTCTTGGCTATGGCGGCCACAAGGTTGGTCTCGGGGATTATGATCTCCCGCGTCAACGTCTGAAGAGCCCCGCAGGGTCCAACGGTAGCGTCTACGTTTCAGATTCCCACAAATACGCCATCCAGAAGTTCACGACTTTTCACGACGGTTTTCCAGTAGTTGAGCGAATGAGATTTCATCGGAAATCGGCAAATTCAACTTTGCCGAGCAGCATCGATTAGCCAGATAAGTCAAAATTGATGGTTGACGTTACCAAACGCAATAGACTATATTCCCCATCACCGTATACGAATCACAGAAGAATCAATTCAAATATTGATATATTGTTATAAAGTAAATATCTTGGCGGGAACTTTTTCGCATCGGTAAACAGGTAATCTAATCGATTACTAAAAATTGGTTCATGATGCCGAAGGGCGACTACAGGGTCTTAACCGTTTTGAAGTTCGGAGGTTCGGAGATTATGTTCGATCAATTCAAAAAGCCTGGTTTCATTCTATTTTCGTCTTTGATGCTATCGCTTCTGGTTCTAGTAGCGTGCGGATCGTCGGCAACGGAGGCACCTCAAGCAGCTGCGCCGAAAGCGCCGGGTGCAACGGCCGTGCCCAAAGCCGCGGCGGTGGCTACAAGCGCACCGGTGGTGACAGCGTCATCAGGGCCCAGCGGCAGCTTTAATTACTCCAGGAAAGACCTGTTTCCCTACAACGTCTTCCCTACCCTTACACAAGGTGCTGGATATTTCTTCCACGGATTCACCGGCGGTGAAAATCTCATGTCCAGAAACGCGGAAGGGATACTCATACCGAGGCTGATGAAAGAGTGGAGCGTCGCAGCCGATGGAGTGACTTGGACGTTCAAGCTCGAGGAGGGCGTCCAATTCCACAAAGGCTACGGGGAGATGACCGCCGAAGATGTCATCTGGAGCATGGAGCGGATTGGAAGTGAGAATTCCAAGGTGTCCTACAGGTCGAACATCCTGAGGATCTGGGGTATCCCAGAGGGGCGTACCAAAGCCATTGATGACTACACCATTGAGGTGGACACCGATGTACCTCAGTATGATACGTTGAGTACTCTCTCTTTCCCTCACATAAGTGTCTTTAGCAAGAAGCAGATAGCGGATGTGGGAGAAGAGGCGGCGACCAAAGACATCGCGGCCACAGGGCCTTGGTCGTTTGAAGAGCACGAAGCCGGCGTATTCACCAGATGGTCGGCGGTGGACCCCCACTGGCGCAAGACCCCCGAATGGGCCGAGTTGCATTGGCGCCACATACCGGAAGAGTCCACTCGGATAGCCAATTTCCAGACGGGCCTGCTGGACTCCATGGAGATGAACTTGGACTCCATACCCGCAGTCGAGCAGACGGAAGGCGCCACTCTGATGAGGGTGCCGGGCGGCACCGCGGTAGCCCTTAGCTTCTATGGCAACTGGTATGTGGGTTTGGGCACCCCGGAGCATAAAGAGAGGGCCCCCGGCTTCGATCCTTCGCTGCCCTGGATATCCGGCAACGCTGACCCCGAATCCGAAGAGTGGAAGACAGCCGCCAAGGTCCGCACGGCCCTGTCCATCGCCATCGACCGCCAGTTGATAGTGGACACCCTCCTTCTAGGCGAGGCTCAGCCCGACCCCGTGTTAGCTTGGGCCGCCAATGTCAACAAGCTTCCTCCTGAGCTGCAGCAGTGGGAGTTCAACCCGGACAAAGCCAGGGAACTCCTGGCGGAGGCCGGTTATCCCGATGGCTTTACCTTGGATATTACGCCCGTCAGTGGATACAACTATCCTGAGGTGAGTGAGGCCATCGCGCAGATGTGGGAGTTGATAGGCGTCACGGCCAAAAATCAGGTCATGACCTACGCTACTATCCGTCCGCAAATAGTAAATCGCACCTACAATCAGGTATACAGCCACCAACACGTCGCAGTCGACCCTCTTGACCGTTGGGCAATCGCATTCCGAGCTGGAAACGCATGGAACTTTGGGGTTGACCACCCGATCTTGGAAGAGTTGATGGATAAAGCTGCGGGCATCGTCGACGAGGACGAGCGGTATGCAGTGGAGGTGGAGGCCGCTAGGTTCACGTACGATAACGCCCTGGCCGTTGGGCTCTTCGCCCAAAACCTGGTTTGGCCTATGAGCGCCAGGACGGCCCCCTGGTTCGAGCATATGAACTTCTCGGAAACACGGCAATTAACCTCCTTCGAGTGGGCGCCCAACAACAGTAGATAGAGGGGCTGGCAAAAGTAGACCGCGTTAGCTCCAAGCAGCGGGGTTAGCTTGAGAGGAGTTGTCCTGATTATTGCTGGGCGCGCTGGACTAGGAATCCTATTTGCCTTGGCGTTCAGCATGGTTGGGGTGGGGGCAGGCGTATTCGTATATGTCGCCTCAGGAGCGGTCTCTAAGACCACGCTGGAAGCCATGCTTTTTATCGGAGCCGGCCTAGGGGCCGGCCTTGGGGCGAGCCTGGCTTGGTTGCAACTTGAAGGCAACGCGCGTTCGATTCTCATACTTACCACCCTGGTGGCTCTTCTAATGGGCGTAGGTGGTGCCTGGGCTGGATATGAGTATGGAGCAAACAGGGAGATTGAGTGCTGCGCCACCTCTGAGGTCGGGATTTTTTCCTACGCGGCCTTTGGGGCCACCTTTGCGGCGAATGCGGCGGTCCTATTTCTGGGAATTGCTAGGGAGATAATCACCAGAACGCGGTAGGCCCATATCAAGACGGACTCTATATTTGATGGCGGTGCGCTGACATGCAAAGGTTCCTGATGCGGCGGTTCTTGATGATCATAGTCACCCTGATTGCCGTATCGATGATTATCTTCATCATGGCGCGTGTAACCGGAGACCCCAGGGTTCTGCTTCTCGACGAGAACGCTTCCCGAGAGCAATGGGAGCGGATGGGCGTGGAGTTGGGGTTGGACAAGCCTACCTATTACCAATACGGCCTCTTCATGAAGGATGTGCTGCGGGGAGACTTCGGCGAGTCTATCAAACTCCAAGAACCCGTCATGACCGCTATCGCGGGCCGTATATGGCCTACCGTCCAACTCGGTGGAGGGGCCTTCTTGCTGGCCTTGGTGGTGGGAATTCCCCTGGGCGTGCTGTCCGCAGTCATGCGCGGGACTGCCGTGGACCAACTGGGCAGGGTGATAGCCATGGTAGGGCAAGCTGCGCCTTCCTTCTGGCTGGGCATCATGTTCATGTTCTTTTTCGCCGTAAAGTTGGGATGGGTACCTCCTTCCGGCCGCGAGGGGTGGAATAGCATCATTCTTCCCTTGGTCACTTTGGCCTGGGGGGGGTTCCTAGCGGGCAGCCTGCGGCTCATGCGCTCCGCCATGCTGGACGTGCTGGACTCGGAATATGTAAAGCTAGCCAAGGCCAAGGGGGTGTCGACTAGGTCTTTGATTTGGAAACATGCATTTCGCAACGCCTTGATTCCACCGCTGACCTTAGCCGGCGTTTCCATGCCCGCCATCTTAACCGGCTCCATAACAACGGAATTGGTTTTCGCCTGGCCTGGCATGGGCCAACTAGCGATCCAAGCCCTGTACACCTCTGACTATCCGTTGCTTCAGGGGTTAACAATCGTGTTTACCTTGGGGTATGTGGGGGTCGCCTTGGCGGTTGACGTACTTTATGCCTACATCGACCCCAGGATTCGCTTTGCATAAGAGAGGCCGGGAGATGGCACATGGCTGAAAGTACTGATCTTACACTGACTAGGCGGCCTTGGGAGCGTATCTTCAGGGCGATCGTCTACGGGAGGCTAACCAAGGCCATCTTAGGCAGGAGGAGGCCGGTTCTGATAATACCGGTCATTGTCCTGACGGCGGTTGTGGTAGCTGGTATCACCGCCCCTTGGATCGCCCCTCACCACCCCACAAGAGGCGATCTCAGAGACAGGCTGGCGCCGCCAGTCTGGGGCGGAGAGCAGATTTCCCTGAAGGTGGTGGTAGAGGGGCAATTGGACATTGGGGCGGGGCACAGGCAGATCACCCTCGACGATGCCAGGAAGATACAAGAGGATGCCGTCGTGGGTGGCGAGTTAGGGATAGTTACCCGGGCGGGAGGTAGTACCAAATATCTGCTGGGTACGGACCACTTGGGCCGTGACATCTTGACGCGCATCATCTACGGTGCCCGCATTTCCCTGATCATGGCGGTGTTGACACTGCTGGTAGGCGGTTCGATAGGTGTTACGGCCGGCTTGGTGGCTGGCTGGTACGGCGGCTGGATAGACGAGTTGGTCATGCGCACAGTTGACATAATATTGGCATTGCCCATTATCTTGATCGCGCTGGTCCTAGTGGTGTCCTTGGGTTCGTCCTTTCAGCTTATTATCGTTATATTGGCGATAGCGATATGGCCGCTCTTCTCGCGGGTCACCCGGGGAGAAGTGTTGCGGGTCAAGGACATGGATTACGTGGCCCTGGCCCGAGTGGCCGGGGCCTCCACCCTGCGTTTAATGTTCGTTCACATTCTTCCGGGCGTCGCCAATAGCGTGATAGTGGTAGCCACGTTGCTGGTGGGCGTGATTATCCTTTTGGAAGCTGCCCTGAGTTTCCTGGGCGCTGGAGTGCCGCCTCCTACCCCCGCCTGGGGCTCCATGTTGGCCGAGGGTAGAGACAGGATCGCGGTTGCCTGGTGGATCTCCGCGCTTCCCGGCATAGCAATCTTTCTCACGGTGCTGTCCCTTAATCTGTTCGGCGACTGGCTCAGGGATGCCCTGGACCCCAAGCTCCGGCATTTAGAGTAGCTGGCTGCCCGCCAAGGCTTTACCGGCCAGAGACGAGACCCAGGGGTTATCCCCATGGGCTTGGATGTGACATCCCGTGAGCAGGTCGACCGCGTCATAGCTGAGGCGGCCAGCCTGGGGGCTTGGACATCCTGGTCAGTAGCGCTTCGCTGCCCAGTGGGTCACCTGGAGCAGTTGGCCCCATCGACACAGTCAACGAAGAAGAACTGCTCGGCGACTTCGACGTCAAGTGCGTCGGCGCACTGTGTTGCGCCCGCGGGACTATCTGTAGGAGGAGCCAAGAGATGGCTGATTGGGTTAGACAAAGACGGGTAGCCGGGATTTTCGAGGAAAACTTCGTCCCCGATGACCTCATGGGGGCGGACAACCTAACGGTGGAGGACCCGGAGATACTGAAGGGCCTAGCCATGAAGGACTATGAGTCCGGCTTCGCAGAGAAGGTCCAGCCGGGGGACTTCTTTGTTGGAAAAAGCAACTCCGGGTATGCCCGAGCCCACGCTGGGGTGAACATCACCATGAAGGCCCTTGGGATTGGAGGAATAATCGCAGACTCCTTTACCTTGGGGTATCCAGCCGGTGCGGCAAATAACGCCTATCCTCTGGTGCTCACGTGCCCCGGGATCTCCCAGAAGGTAAGCCGCTGGGACCTACTGGAGGTGGATTTCAAGAGCGGCGTGGTGAAAAACTTGACCACCGAAGAGATTATCCAAGGGATCCCAACTCCCGAGGACATGGTGCGGATGATCGAGGTGGGAGGGCTTGAAGCGGACGTGCGAAGGGATTTGGAGGCACAGAAGGCTTTCAAATCCACCTAATAGGGGACCTCTGGGAAACCCTTAAGTGTGTTGTTGAGGGGCGAATTAACAGGCTCACCCGTCAACTTGGTAGTACATTTCATCATATCTAAAGCTGCATACGCGTAACCAGTGTATCTGGAGCACACCAAACTTGTGAGCCGGCAACCCCTGTTGACCAACGGGTGTAGGATGGAGCCTCTTTTGTTGATCCCCGTCAGTGCTAGCAAATACGGCAAGAATCGCCTGCACCGACTCTCGCGCCGATTAGTATCCGGGCAACTCCGTAACCGGCAACCGGGCCGGCGTGTTTACCAATGGATAGGTCTCCAGCGAGGTCGACTCGCCTAAATCAGGGTTGACGCTGCAGGAGGCCTTGCGGCCTAACTCCTGGCTACAGATCATAAGAGCAATCCGCCAGACGCATTCAGGATACGTCTGGCGGATTGCTCTTTCTCTGCTCGGAAACCCTGAGTGGCTTCAGGGCAAATTGTCCCCTTTTCGGCTATTGGAATAGGCTGCTTTCGGTTCTCAGGCGGCTGCTAGCTTGATGGCCCGCCAGGAACCGAAGGCCCCTTTCGCGCGAGTTGGGGATCATTGGGATTCAGGCCCAACTCGTCTTCGGAAATATCGGCCCGGCTCCCCACACTCTTGGTGACAGGACGACCGATTTTGGCCCTCCAGTCATTGACCATCTGTCCTACCTCTCGGGCGTCAAGGAACCGTGCGCCAGGATCGCTGATATGGATCCTTTGCTGATGGGAGTACACCAATTCCTCGTTGAAGAAGAGGTCCAGTTGTCCGTGCCCGCCGGGAACCAGATTGAAAGACTTGATGTCATTGGGAAATCGTTCCAGGATTTCGCCCGCTATCCAAGCGGCCCTCATAGCGTGCCCTCAAGGAACGCAGTACTCGATCCTGATGTCCAGCTTCTCGATGATTTCATTGCCATGATTGTGGTTATTGGCGTCCGCCATTACGCACCTCCTTGATTTAGCATGGTCGTGGTATCCAAACACCCTTCAGGTATGAATGAGGCTAAGTAGACCTGTGAACCGCTCATCCGAGTCAGGATGCTTTGAAGTCAGCACCGGCCTCAGTTAAAATTCCCCTATATCTCCCACGGATTATCTCTCACGACTTTGCGGCCTTGGCCTTCCACTCGCTTATCAGACCCTCGATCTCTTTGGCATCGAGGCTATCACTTTGCCCGGCCCGGCCTTTGGTCGAGAGAACTAATCGATCGTTGAAGTAAACATCCAAGTGGCTTTGGCCTTACTCGCCCCTGGCTAGGTCGAATGATCTCACGTCATTCGCAAACCTCTCCAGTATCTCCCCCGCGATAGAGGAAACCCGCCACGCGGACCCCTGGGAGGAGCACCCCTCGACCTGGATGTCGACCTTCACGATACCTTCATCACCGTGTGCATGGCCTTGCGCTTCAGTCATCACACCTTTCCCTTAATTGATGGAGGCAAATTAGCCGAAGTACCTTAGATTGTCAAGGCACGGAGTTTCAGGCCCGAATCGGGTTAATGATGAATTTCGGGCTTGTGGCCCACAAGTATGAGGAAATAGAGTATAAGTTGTCTATAGATTGCGGAATACCTGAATAATACCCTGGACGGCCTCCGAAGCGGCCTTCCAGCCGATGAAAAAGGCCAGGGTGCTGCTGATCTCTATGATCTCCTCTTGGGTGATCCCATTATCCAACGCCCGTTTGATCTCAGTGGGAATCATCAACAACCCCAATTTACTCCGTCCAGGAACTACAGGACGTGGCCCAAGTCGCCATAGAACACGACCTGTTGGTGGTCTGCGACGAAACATACGAATATTTCATGTATGGTGAGCAACGTCACGTGACCCTAGCCACCTTCCCTGGGATGTGAGCGAACCCTTACCAGTTATACCTTCACCAAGGCTTATGCCATGTCTGGCTGGCGGTTAGGCTGCATCGTGGGCCCCAAACAACTGTTGGAACCGCTGCGGAAGGTGCACGAACACACGGCCAGTTTCGTTTCGCCATTTGTCCAGGCTGCGGGGATAGCGGCGCTGGACGGCCCCCAGAACCACATCGAGGGTTGGCGTCTTAGCTGTGAGACCCTCAGGTCCGTGGTGGCGGCCCGTTTGAACAGCGTGCCGGGGCTGGATTGCGCCGTACCCCAGGGAGCCACCTTTGTCTTCCCTCGGTATTCCGCAAACTACACGTCGGCGGAGTTGGGTACGAAAGCACCGGCATTGGATGACAACCAAGAGAGTCCAGCACTTATATGCTCGGCGCAAAGAGTTGATCGAGCCCATCTTCGGCATCCTGAAAGAACAACTAAGTGCTCGTCGGACCCTCCTTAGGGGCTTGGCCAACATCCGAGCGGAGTTTGTGCTTCTGGCAACGGTCTTCAATCTGAGAACGTTGTGGCGGGTTTGGAAGACCCGTAAAAGACCGCTCGCACAGAGGGCGCCTAGCATCTGAATGGGCCAGTGCGCATCTCCGCTTAGGCTCTCCACCTTTCTTCATCTACTTCGGTAGCGTTCCCAGAACCCAGACACCCCCGACGCCACCACGCTGCCGTTCTGAGACAGGCTCTCTCCCCCGCCTCCACCATAAATCGGATCAAGCTGCGCTCGAAAGCCGAAGAATCCAATCGTCGACTTCCAAAACAGCAATCCCTGAAGCTAAAATGTGTGTAGGTGACGATTGCTCAACCCAGGACGAGCAGGAGGCTGGAACAAATACAAAAGGCGCCCCGATTAAACGAGACGCCTTTTCAGTCTTGGCTTTTGTGCTGGGTTTGCTGACTGGATTA
>Ga0302133_10001822_pt1 | contig 13204 bp, 13 predicted proteins | sample CB9_331_MG_FD_203121 | JGI IMG/M metagenome (GOLD analysis project Ga0302133, IMG submission 203121) | Marine microbial communities from Western Arctic Ocean, Canada - CB9_33.1 | ecosystem: Environmental > Aquatic > Marine > Oceanic | place: Canada: Western Arctic Ocean | collected 2017-09-19 | reverse complement strand
CCGCCGGTGATGAACGGGCCCGAAAAGGTCTTGGATGCATTGGACAAAGCTGGTAACGCTTCGCCCTGAATTTGTCAGGGACGGCAAACTTGTTTTAACCAATGAAAAATCTAAAAACCGTTTTTGCGGCAGCCGTGTTGTGTGTTGCCGTGGGCTGCCAAACGATTGGGCCGCGCACGCTGCAATCGACGCATCCGCAATATAACCACGCCATCTCGCGCACGTTGGATGAGCAGTTTTTGCTGAACCTCGTGCGGCTCAAGTATCGCGACAATCCGTTTTTCCTGGAGGTCAGCAGCGTGACCACGCAGCAAACGGTGCAAACCGAAATGAGCGCGAGCGTGAAGCTCATTGGCGGCGGCGACACGCTTACGCCTTCGGCGGGGGTGACTTATAAAGAAACCCCAACTATTTCTTACGCGCCTTTGCGCGGCGATCAGTTTCTAAAACAAATCCTTTCGCCGGTGCCGCTCGAGGCGGTGTTGATTCTTACGCAGAGCGGTTGGAGCGTGGAACGGGTGGTAAGCATTTGCGTGGAGCGCGTGAATGGATTGGACAACGCGAGCAACGCCTCCGGGCCGACGCCATCGCGCGAGCCGCGCTTTGAGAAATTTCAGGAAATGGTCGGCATCCTTCGCGAGCTGCAGCTGGCGGATGCACTGGACTTGGGCGCTGCGCCGGGCGTGCCGGATGCGGCCGGGAAGATGCAGGCGGGGAATGGTTTGGTGCTGCGAGTGCGTCCGGTGGCCGCGCTGGCCCCGCGCATTGTGCGGCTCAAGGAATTGCTGGGCGTGCCCAATGCGGGGAATGAATTGCGGCTGACAAATAATTTTTTCAATCGCCCGGAGAATGGGTTGGCCGTGCGCACGCGGTCGATGATGGGGATTTTGTTTTATCTGTCGCACAACGCCGAAGTGCCGCCGGCGCATCGCGAAGCGGGATTGGTGACGCGCACCAAAGCGGCGGACGGCACACCCTTCGACTGGAACAAAGTGACGGGCGGCCTTTTCCACGTGAAATCCGCCAACGCGCGTCCGGCCAATGCGTTCGTGAGCGTGGCCTATCGCGGCAAATGGTTTTACCTCGCGGACAACGACCTCGAAAGCAAAAGCACGTTTATGCTGCTGACGCAGTTATTCAATTTACAAGCGGGGCAGATCAAGACCGTGGCCCCGGCTTTGACGATTGGGGTCGGTGGATAAGTTGAGGGTTGAGCGTTGAGGGTTGAGGGAGTAGGTTGCCGCGCTTTATGACCGATAATTCAAATCATTCAAAACCGTTGGTTGGAGTCATCATGGGCAGTCATTCTGACTGGGCTGTGATGGAGAATTGTGCGAAGCAACTCAAAGATCTTGGGGTGCCTTACGAAGCAAAGGTAATTTCCGCTCATCGCACGCCGGAATTATTGCAGCGATGGGTGGGCGATGCCACGGGGCGCGGGGTGGAGGTCATCATCGCGGCTGCCGGTGGCGCGGCGCATTTGGCGGGGGTGACGGCGGCGATTACTTCGGTGCCGGTGCTGGGCGTGCCGATGAAGGCTTGGAGCACGGAGGGGCTTGATTCGTTGCTTTCGATGGTGCAAATGCCCGGCGGCGTGCCGGTGGGCACTTTGGCGGTTGGAAAGCCGGGCGCGAAAAACGCCGCGCTGTTGGCCACGGCCATCCTTGGCAACAAATATCCGGAGTACAAAAAGGCGTACGAAAACTTCCGCGCACAACAAACTGCTGATGGCGAGGCGAAGCAGGATTTGCCGGTGGTTTAAGTTCAGGGCGTTTTTTTTCTGTCATATTGTTTTTTTGCTCGCCGCGCGCGAGTGGGGGTGGGTAGATACGGGCGCAGTATTTTGTCACAATCGCCGTTTCTTTTAAAACCTATATAATTACAGTGAAAATTTTTTCCGGCAGATCCAACCGGCCCCTTGCCAAGTCCATTGCGGAAAGCATCAATATGCCTCTCGGCAAGGCCGTCATACGCGATTTCCCCAATGGCGAAACCTTTGTGAAGATTGAGGAAAACGTGCGCGGCGAGGACACGTATGTCATCCAAAGCACTTGCCCACCGGCAAACCAAAATTTGATGGAGCTGTTCATTATGATTGATGCGCTCCGTCGCGCGAGTGCCAATCGCATTACCGCCGTGCTGCCGTTTTATGGCTATGCGCGGCAGGATCGGAAGGATCAACCGCGCGTGCCCATTAGCGCGAAGTTGGTGGCCAATTTGTTGGTGGCTTCGGGCGTGAACCGCGTGCTCACGATGGACTTGCACGCTCAGCAAATTCAGGGATTTTTTGACATCCCGGTGGATCATCTTTATGCGGCACCGGTGATTTTTGAATACCTCAAAACTCTCGATTTGGGCGATGAACTGGCGGTGGTAAGCCCGGACACCGGCGGCATCAAAATGGCCCACGCGTACTCGCAGATGCTGCACGCGAGCCTTGCAATCGTGGCCAAGCGGCGGGTTTCGGATACGGAAACCGAGACCGTTTCGGTCATCGGCAAAGTGCGTGGGAAGACGGTTTTACTGGTGGATGACCTCACGGAAACGGCTGGAACACTGGTTTCGGCGGCGCGATTGCTGCGGCGACGCGGGGCGAAAAAGATTATTGCGGCGGTTTCCCACTGTGTTTTGAATGATTTGGGCGCAAAAAGAATGCGAAAATCAAACATTGACGAACTTATCTCGACTGATACTGTTCCCCGCCCCGAAATCAAGGGCTTAAAGCTGACCACTTTGTCGGTGGCCGGGCTGCTCGGCGAGGCGATAAAGCGGATTCACACGAATTCATCGATCACATCGCTTTTTGAATTTGATGGAGTGAGGATAGGATAATGAAAGCAATTGAACTAGCCGCCAACGCGCGCACCGCAAAGAAACGCAACCAAGTCAAAGCCCTCCGGCACGCCGGACGTCTGCCCGCCGTGATCTACGGCAGCGGCGAAGGCGCCGAGCAACTGGAAGTGGACAAAAAAGGCTTCCAGCACATGATGGCCTCCACCTCCGCCACGGCGGTTTTGGTGGATCTCACCCTCGACGGCAAGAGCCGCTTGGCATTGATTCAGGAAGTGCAGCACCATCCGCTGAGCCGCCAGCCGTTGCATGTGGATTTTCGTGAAGTGCGCAAGGATCAGCAAGTACACGTCACCGTGCCAATCGTGCCCGTGGGCGAAGCGTTGGGCGTGAAAGTCAGCGGCGGCAACTTGGAGCACGTCATGCGTCAGGTTCACGTGAGCGGCACCCCCGCTGCATTGCCGGAAATGATTGAGGTCGATATCACTGAGCTGGACATCGGCGACACCCTGCACATTAGCGACATTGCTGCGCCCGAGGGCGTTGAATTTTTAGAAAACACCGGCAACCCGGTCTTTTCCGTATCCCGTCCGCGTGTGGAAGTGGAAGTCACTCCCGAAGAAGGCGAAGGCGAAGAAGGCGCCGAGGGCGAAGATGCCGAAGGCACCGATGGCGAAGGCAAATCCGAGGAAGGCGGGGGCGACAAAAAGTAACCCGCCGCGAGCGGTGCGCCTACGTTTATGGAGGCAGCACACCTCATCGTGGGGCTCGGCAATCCGGGCGCGAAGTACGAAGGCACGCGCCACAACGCCGGGTTCCAAGCGGTGGAACATTTGGCCGCCCAATGGGGCGCCGGATGGGCCGACGAAAAGAAAAAATTTTCCGCGCGGCTGGCCCGGGCGGAAGTGGCCGGACGCACCGTGCTGCTGTGCGAGCCGTTGACGTTTATGAACCTCAGCGGCGAGGCCGTGGGAGCGATTTGCGATTTTTATAAAATCGACGAACCCGCTCGCGTGCTGGCGATTGTGGACGATGCCAACATTGAATTTGGCGAACTGCGCCTACGCCCCGGCGGCAGCGCCGGAGGCCACAACGGGCTGCGATCGATAGAGCAGCACTTGGCCACGCCGGAGTATCCGCGCTTGCGAATCGGCGTGGGACGGCCCGCCGATGACCGGCAGGAACTGGCCAGCCACGTGCTTGGCAAGTTTGGCGAACGCGAAGCGGAAGCACTAAAACCGGTGCTGGAAAAAGTGACCGAGCAGGTGAACTGTTGGTTGGCCCACGGGCCGCAGCGGGCAATGAACGAATTTAACGGGAAGGTATTTCCTCCCGCAACAGACGACACCGACAAGAAAGAAGAAACAGAAACGTGAAACGCTACGACGGATTATTCATTATCGACACCACCGGCCAGTCCGACAGTGTGGACGAACATATCACCAAGCTCAACGGCCTCATCAGTGAAGCCGGCGGCAAGGTGACCAACGAACAAAAACTCGGCCGCCGCGGCTTTGTCCGCATTGCCAACAAACGACATAAAGGCGGCTTCTATATAAACCTCCAGTTCGAAATGGAAGGCAGCGCCCTCGAGGGACTGCGCAAGGAACTGGACAAGCGGCCGGAATTTTTCCGCGCCCAAATCACCCACTCCACCGGCGCCACTCTCGAGCTGGCCGCCAGTTAACCCAACCCCGAACTCCTCTCGCTATGCCGAACTACAACAAAGTTATTTTGATGGGCAACCTCACCCGCGATCCCGAGGTGAAATATACTTCCGGCGGCACCGCCATCGCCAAGCTCGGCATGGCCATCAACCGCACGTGGACGAATAAAGAAGGCCAGAAACAGGAGGAAACCACCTTCGTGGATGTGGACGCCTTTGGCCGCCAAGCCGAAGTCATCGGCCAATATCTGAAAAAAGGCCGGCCGGTGATGATCGAAGGCCGCCTGAAGCTCGACCAGTGGGACGACAAACAAACCGGCCAAAAACGCAGCAAGCTCGGCGTCACCCTTGAAGGATTTCAATTTCTCGATTCCCGTGGCGAAGGCGGCGGGGGTGGAGGCGGTGGCCAAGGCTATCAAAGCGATGCCCCGGCGGCCGGTGCTTCCAGTGCGAGTGCGAGTGCGCCTGCGGCCAACATCCCCGAGGATGACGATGTGCCGTTTTAATTTTTAACCAATCATACTTATGTCCAAAAAAGAAACCGAAGTCATCCTTACCGAGAACGTAGTGAGCTTGGATGCCGCTGAAGGCGATGTGGTGAAAGTGAAGTCCGGCTACGCGCGCAATTTTCTGTTGCCGCACGGAAAGGCCATCCCGGCCTCGGCGGGCAACCAGCGCTACATCGAATCGCTGCAATCGCGCCGAACTGAGCGCGAAGCTACCGAGCGCCAGCATATGGAGGAACTGCGCGATAGTCTCAAGAGCCTGCGCCTGCACGTTAAGGTGAAGACCGGCGAAGGCGGCAAAATGTTCGGCTCTGTCACCGCCGGTACGATTTGCGATGAGCTGCACAATCAGTTTGATCTCGAGCTGGATCGTAAAAAAGTGGCGCTCGTCAAACCCCTGCGCGAGCTGGGCGAGTACGAGGTGAAGCTCAAGCTGCACACCGATTTGGAAGGCGAACTGAAAGTGTTCGTGGAAAGCGAAAACCCGCTACCCACCCCGCAGTCCGTGGCCGATGAGGAAGCCGCCAAGAAAGCCGGTGCTGATAAGGCGGAAGAAACCGCCGGTTAAACGAAACCGCCGGTTAGTCGGCAATGATTTCACCACCGCTCCCTGCACCGAAACGGGGGGCGGTTTTTTTTATGCCCCGCCGCCTGTGAACAAGCGGGGGTTCAAAGCCAGCAACTTCGCGTTGCCATCGGGGCAAGCATTCGTGTTCCCTTGGCGCGCATGATTGACACGCCCGAAGGGCCCATTCCGGAACCGCCGATGGAGGATTTGGTGAACGCGCCGCGCCGCGTAGCCAGTTCTCCCGAGGCCGAAACTGCGCGCGCGGGCCGCACGCCGCCGCATTCCATCGAGGCGGAGCAGGGCATCCTCGGTTGCCTGATGCTGGATGCAGCCTCCGGATTAGACTTTTGCCTCGAGCGCATTCGCGAGCCGCGACAGCTCAGTGATCCTCCCTCCGATAAAGGCCCGCGCGGCAAACGCCGTCCGCCGGGCGACACGTTTTTTTATGAGCTGAAACATCAGCTGCTCTTCGAGGCGATGATCGATATCGTGGAATCGCGGCAGGCGGTGGATATCATCACCGTCAAGCAATTCCTCGCCGATCGCAAACAGCTCGAATCCGTCGGCGGCGTGGCCTACCTCAACACGCTGATGGACAGCGTGCCTTCGGCGGCCAATCTCGAATATTATTTCAACATTGTTTGGGATAAATATCTGTTGCGCAAAACCGTGCGTACCTGCACCGAGATCGTCACCCAAGCCTACGAGCACGAGGGCGAAGTGAATCGCCTGCTCGATGAGGTGGAAACCCGCATCCACGGCATCAACGACGAACGCGCTGGCGACGTCAGCACGGACATGAAAAAACTCGTGCACGCCGCCATCGATCGCATTGAGGAATATCATGAACGTAAGGGAAAGATTTCAGGTGTGCCCTCCGGCTACAAAGTGCTCGATCGGCTGACCGACGGCATGCATGCAGGCGAGATGATCGTCATCGCCGCACGGCCTTCGATGGGCAAAACCAGTTTGGCGATGAACATTGTGGAGAATATCACGCTGGACGAAAAAATCCCCGTGGGGGTGTTTAGCCTGGAAATGACCGCCGAGGCACTGGTCACCCGAATGATTTTCTCCAACGCCCGCCTAAATTCCAGCAAACTACGAGAAGGGAAAATGAATGACCGCGACTTTCCGCGCATCAACGCTGCGGCCGGCAAACTCCACAACGCACCGCTGTATATCGACGATACCCCCGGCCTCTCCATCTTGCAGCTGCGTGCCAAGGCCCGCCGCATGCACACGCAGCATGGCATAAAACTCATTGTCATTGACTATCTTCAGCTGCTTCACTCTACTTCGCGGCGGGCGATGGACAATCGGCAGCAGGAAGTTTCGGAAATCTCCAGCGGCATCAAGGCGTTGGCCAAAGAATTAAAGGTGCCGGTGATTGTGCTTTGCCAGTTGAACCGTGAAATGGAGCGGGATAAAAACCGCAAGCCGCGCTTGTCGGACCTCCGCGAATCCGGTGCGATCGAGCAGGACGCCGACTTGGTGGGACTGCTTTACAAAGTTTCGCAGGACGAGGACGCCGAAGGCGCGGATGAAAGCGAAGGCTTGCCAGTAAACTTATTAATCGCCAAGCAACGTAACGGGCCCACCGGGGACGTGCCCTTCACGTTCCTCAAGCCCTATACGCGCTTTGAGCCCGCCGCGGGAATTAGTGACAACGATGTGCCGCATGAAGACTAACATTTTGAACACAACCGTTCTGGCCCTGCTGTTGGCCACGCCCCTGCTCATCGCCCAGTCGGCTGCCGGCCCTCCAAAGGTAAGCGAAGTCAAAGTGACGCTTACAAGCTTCGGCAGCGGCGATCCTGATATCACCGAAGCGTACGTGCGCAATCACATCCGAATTCGCCCCGGTGATGAATTTCGCCCCGGTATGACCAATCCAGGCGTGCATGCCCTGATGCAAACCGGCCGATTCCACAACGTACGCGTAGACGCTTCAGAGGAAAACGGAAAACTCACGCTGACCTTTATTGTCGTGGCCTATCCCAAAGTGACCTCGGTGGATTTACTGTTACGTCGGCCCGATGGCACCACGCTCACCGCCGCGTCGTTACAGATTGAAGAAAAAAAATTGCTGAAGAAAATCACCCTGCGCAAAGGAAGCCGTTACAGCGACGCCCAACGACAAGCGGACGCCAAAGCCCTGCGAGAACATTACGAGGATAAAGGCTACTACCGGGTAAGCGTGACCAGCGAAGCTAAACGAAGGGAGGACGGGAAGTTAACCGGTGCCGTGGAATATTACATCACCGAAGGCGAGCAATTCCAAATTGAAAACATGACCTTCGAAGGTAATGAAAATTTTGATTCCGATGACCTGATGGATTTTGTGAAGGCCCGCGAACGGCGGCGCTGGTTCAACCCCATCAGCTGGTTCACCAACGACGGCCGCATCCGTCCGCTGGAATTACAGGCGGACATTGAGCGCCTGGAAACCTACTATCGCAATCGAGGTTATTTGGATGCAACAGTTCAAGCGACCCACACCGCCGATGAAGTGCTTGCCGGTGATACCTACCAACAACACATCAATACGCTAAATAAAGCGCGGGCGGATTTGGAATTATTGGAACTGAGTTTGGCTGATGAGGAGAATAAAGGGGACGCAGCCGATGAAGATCGTTTGGATTTGCTGGAGGATAAAGTGGACGATCAGGAAGATTTGGTGGACGACGCGGAAGATGAACTGGAAGATTTTCTCGATGACGCCTCATACGTCGACCTCGTTTTCAAAATTACCGAAGGTCGGCGTTATCATGTCGGCACGGTGGATTTCGAATACTACTGGCAAAACGCGAGTGATGGCGAAACCACGCGACTGGATGCGGGGCCCGACGGCGCCGCCAAACCTGATTTCAAGCCGGTGATCTCCAAGCTCACACTCATGTCGCTCATTAGCATGCGCGAAGGCGAGGTGTATTCACCCGAAAGCCTGCTTCGCAGCGGCCCAAAATCCGACCCGCGATCCATCAAAAACCATTACGGGCGTAAATCGCACATTAACGCCCGCGTGCTGCGGGTGGTTCGGAAACCGGTGACCGGCACCGACAAAATAAATCTCGTCTTCAGAATCTTTGAAGGCAACCCGTTCAATCTCGAACTCGTGCAAATTGAAGGCAACGAGAAAACTAAAGACTTCGTCATCCGGCGCGAACTTGCCGTCTCCGCCGGCGAACGCTTCGACATGGGCCGGGTGGATCGCAGTCGCCGCCGCATCGAAGGTATGCGTATTTTTGAAAGCGTGCGCACCTTCCCCCGCCGCGGCCCTAATGCTCGGCAGGGTGCTAATCCCGGCGAGACGCTCACCGACGATCTTGTAGTGGCCGTGCGCGAAAAGAATACCGGCACCTTCATGATCGGCGGCGGGTTCAGCACCGATTCCGGGGCATTCGCCAACATCATCTCGGGGCAGGAAAATTTTGACATCAAACGCTGGCGCCGACCTCACCTGCTGCAAGGCGCCGGACAAAAAATTCGCCTCAAAGCTGTAGCTGGAGGCAAGTACAAAAGCTATCGACTGGACTTTGAGGAACCCTGGTTGCTTGACCGGAAACTCAAGTTTACGACCGCGCTGTATGTTGAAGAGATGTCTTATTACAGTTCCAAATTTGATGTCGATCAAACCGGCTTCACCATGGGACTGGAACGAACCCTGTTGGGAAATGACTTTTTGCGCGGCAAAATTTATTTCACGCTGGAAGAAATCGGCCTTGTCAACTTGGAATCCACCACCTCCACCGAGTTGAAAAACGAAGCCGGGCATGACTTCGTGGGATTGTTGGGCGGTCGCCTCGCCTACGATACCCGTGGGGGTGGCGACCTCCCAAGCAAAGGCCAACTCACCTCCTTCGACCTCATGGTTTCCCCCAGCATCATCGGCAGCGACAAGCCGTTCTACGGCTATCACCTCAAAAGCACTTGGTTTTTCAAAGGCCTGCGCGAAGGGCACGTCCTGGAATTGCGCGCCCAAAACGCAGTGGTGGACAGTTTTGAAAGTGGCAACAACGTACCCTACTTATACCGCCACCACCTCGGCGGCTCACGCAATCTGCGCGGCTTTGACTTCAACGAAGTGGGCCCACGCGGCGACCAGAATGATTATCTCCGTGGAGAAAGTATGGCCCATGCTTCTCTCGAATACAGCATTCCCACTCCCTGGGAAATCCTCCGATTCGCTACGTTTTATGACATCGGTTCGGTAAACAAAGGAGCTTTTGATTTTGATTTTGGAAATTACAACGATGACTGGGGCATTGGCCTCCGGCTGCAAATTCCGTTTCTCGGCCCCCTGCGCCTCGACTACGCCTTCCCCATCACCGACGACGGCTACAACAGCAGCGGCGGTAACATCAATGTGAATTTTGGCTACACCACACGATTCTAATTTAAACAAACTGAACACCATGAAAACCACACTCACCGCACTTTTACTCGCCACGGCAATCCTCCTTCCCATCAGTGCCTCCGCTGCCGGGGAGCAAAAAATGGCCATCGTCAATGTGGAAAAAGTTTTCAAAGGGTATTGGCGTACGGATGTCGAAGATAAACGCCTGAAAAAAGAGGTGGAAAACGTAGAGAAACGCATTGCCACCGAGGATAAAAAACAGGCGGAACGGTTGGCCAAACTGAAAAACATGAACACAGTATTGCAGAACCCCAACTTGAACCAAGCAGCGCGCGCGCGCCACAAACAGCAATTCGACGTCGAACAACGGGCATATCAGCAAAGTGGCACAACCTTAAATAACTGGAAGGCTTCACAGCAAAAAGATCTTCAGGAAAAAAGTCGCAAGGCATACTCAAAAATTCGCGAGGAAATTCAGTCAGTCATTTCTGCTCAAGCCAAAAAAAGCGGCTTCACTGTGGTGGTTGATTCCAAAGCCTTGCTATACTCTTCAGCCGAACTGGATATCTCCACACAAGTGCTGGCGCAGTTGAATATCAATGACCCGGGCAAAGTTGCTCCGAAGAAAAAATAGCGGCCGAGTTGCCGTGGGCCGAGTTGCCGTGGGTTAAGGCGGGTTAGGGCAGGATTTCAACTGCCGCCACACTTCCATTTTTCACCGTGAACCGTGCGGTACGATTTGTCTGGCCGGATTTCATGTCGCGAATGGTCAGGCCCGAAAACATCCATATCTCTCCGCGTCGTTGGTTCGGATTACCAAAGGCAGTCGTCAGAATACTGGAGGGTTTACCGATATAATAAGCGAGTTCCTTCGATGCATCTGTTCCATTGACTTGCCAGGGATGCTTACGGCCGGCCGGTGTTTTTCCGGTCAACGGACGGCCATTTAAATCAAACGCCGCCCGGCGCAGAACCTTGCCCCAGATTTTTGTTGAAAGCACCATCACTTTGTTGGTCTTGCCATTGGAGTGAAACGTAATCCACGGCCCCACACGGAAATTATTCGTATAGTTTGATTTACTGCGCGGTTTGCCATTGGCATACCACCCGTACGCTTGGCCGTTCTTGAGGCCTTGAATGTAGTTTACACGGAACTTTGTTTGTTTGGCACCGGGATAGGTAATCCGAAACATTCCGTGCCACAACCCATCCTTCATTGGGATTAAGGCTTTGGTTCCGTCCTTGTCACTTCTGAACGCATTGCCGGTGAAGCGTTTTTTGCCTTTATAATACACGCGCACAACGTTGGTGACCACGGCGGTTGCATTGGTTCGCCGGATATATTTCATGGTGGTGATATCCACCGAAGGCACCGTATTGCCCGCCCCTTTCGTTGTGTTGGTAGGAGCGGTGCCTTGATTAATGATGGTGGTGCTGATGTCCGAATCACCTTCGCCATCATCGCCGCAACCGATCAGTAAAAACGCAAACGCACAAAGTACAACTCCAGCAATTTTCATGGCGCTAAATCTACTCGAACCCTCGCTAAACTCAACCATTTTCAACATTTATATGGGTAGTTTATTCTGACGCACTCTGTCGTTTCTGTTCGGTATCCAATAGTAATGTGTGAGTTTCGGCCAGTATTTCAGGGATGCGCTCGGCAAACGGGCTGTTCCGTAGGGTTTCTGGCAGCCCACGATTATCTAGTTTTCCAACGTGTTCGCCTGGAAACCAATGATCGCCCTGGCCCAGTAGATTGTAGCGCATCTTGCCCCAGTCCACCAAATCCAGCCCTTTGGCGTACGTCCACAGGCGAAGAATTTCCATGAGGTTTACCTCGCCCGGCACCTCCACATAATGCGGCAAGCCCTCGGGCCAACGGGCGCACCAATCCGCGCCGTGGGTTTCGGTGAGGGCTTCACGCAGGCGTTGTTCGATTGCGTCGATGGTGGCGGAAATCGTGTCATCGTGTTCGAGTGCTTCGAGATGGCAGTCAAAATCCGAAGGCTTGGCCGCGCCGCAGCTCAAAGTGTGCACTTCGGGTCGATTCAAACAATAGAGATCATTAAACTGCATCGGGTGCAGCGGCGCGCACAGTTGGGTGAGCTTGGGCGGCGGCGCGTACAGTTTGCCGCCTTTGTCGTTAGGGCTGATGATGAAGACGCCCATGTCGCTCGCGGCGGCGGCTTCTACGGCTGGCCAGTTGAGGTCGTTCACGAAATACCAGTGAAGGTTCACGTAATCAAACGCATCGCTCTCGATGGTTTTAATAATGATGTCGGTGGTGGCGTGCGTGGAAAAACCGACGTGCCGTACGCGACCTTCTTTTTGCAGCCAACGCGCTGCGGCCGCACAGCCGTCGGGGCCGAGGGACTGGTCGAGAATTTCCTGATTGTTGATGCCGTGCAGCGAAAGTAAATCCACGTAATCGAGTTGGAGGTAATCCATCGATTTTTGGAAGGTATCGAGAAACTCGCGTGGGTTGTCCGAGGGTGCGACTTTGGTTTGGACGATGATTTTTTCGCGTGGCAGTTTTTTAAGCACCGGCCCCAATTGCATTTCGCTGGAGCCATACCCGCGCGCGGTTTCAATATGGTTGATGCCGACCTCGATGGCGCGCTGGATGGTGGCTTCAAGATTTTTCTGGCCGTCGTCCGGCACCTCGCTCCACTCGATGTCGCTCCACTTGTGCTGATACCGCATGCCTCCGCAGGAGAACACCGGCATCTGCAAATCGGTTTTTCCGAATCTCCGATATTTCATCATTCCACAAATTCCAGTTCCTGGCGGTGATCAATCAACCCCGCTTCGTGCGCTTGGCCGAGGAAGCGCCGGATGGTCTCGCGGCCTTTGTCACCGTAGTCCAGCGTCCAGTGGTTGACGTACATCCCCACGAATTGATCGGCCAATTCCATGCCCATGTCGCGGGCGTATTGCAGTGCGTGCGCCACCGCCTCGGTTCGATGGTCGAGGCTGTATTGGATGCTTTCAGTGAGCAGATCGCTGATGACTTTGCGTTCGTCGACGGGAATGCGTTTGTGGATGACATTGCCGCCGAGCGGCATTGGCAAGCCATCGTTTTCCTCGCCCCACCACACGCCAAAATCCTGGCAGCAGACGAGCCCTTCGTTTTCGTAAGTGAGCTGGCCCTCGTGAATGATGAGGCCAACGTCGGCGGTGCCGGTCTTGACGGTTTGGAAAATTTCATCGAAGGGAACCACAAGGTAATCAATCTCGGCCTTTGGTTTCCCCAGCCACAATTGCAGCGCGAGGAAGGCGCTGGTCATTTCGCCGGGGATGGCGATTTTTTT
>Ga0302133_10001812_pt1 | contig 13234 bp, 10 predicted proteins | sample CB9_331_MG_FD_203121 | JGI IMG/M metagenome (GOLD analysis project Ga0302133, IMG submission 203121) | Marine microbial communities from Western Arctic Ocean, Canada - CB9_33.1 | ecosystem: Environmental > Aquatic > Marine > Oceanic | place: Canada: Western Arctic Ocean | collected 2017-09-19 | reverse complement strand
TTCGTTATGCCACTGGCTAAAGCCTTTGGCCGACTGCAACTGGCGACCGGGCACATCGCACAGGTTGGATTAAAAAACCCGAATGAAGCGGCCGCCGCGTCTAGTGAGTATCTTCGATTATTTGGTCTCGTCGCCCTTGGCTATCTCTGGGCCAGAATGGTTGAAGTCGCACTGACCCATGAAAAAGGCGCAGACCAAGGTTTTTACGATGCCAAGGTTGCAACCGCCCGACACTACATGGAACGCATCATGCCGCAGACCGGTTCGCTCTTTGCTGCGATCATGGCGGGCGCATCGACAATGATGGATTTCCCAGACGAAGCGTTCTGAAAGACCCTGATCCAAACCAAACTGCGCCTGGATATCCGCACATACCCAATGGGTTTAGTTGCTGCTACTCAAATTGGTCGCTAGATTGGCCAAGAGGACCTTGGCATCACCGCAGTCAGTCACTATCACGGGTCGCCCGTAGGCAACTGTTGTGACGTATCGTAGTAGCAGAAAGCGTTATCAGAGGACTAGCTAATGACGAATGTAGATGTTGTGGTTGTGGGCGCCGGCATCCTCGGCGCGAGCACCGCCTATTTCCTACGCAAGAGTGGCGTGAACAAAGTGCTGCTGATCGAGCGCGGTGATCCAGCCAGCGGCGGAACCGGAAAAAGTGCAGCGATTGTCCGCTCCTATTACTCCGTACCCGTCATGGCGCGGCTTGCTCAAGAAGCCGTGTCGCTATTTCACAACCTCGAAGCGGAAATCGGTGTGGACGGTGGATTTCACGCCACCGGCTTCACGCAGCTGGTTCCACCCGACTGGGTCAACACGGCAAAAGAACTGGTGGCAATGCACCAGTCGTTGGGAGTCGATACTGATTTCGTGCCCGAATCTGACTGGGAAAAACGCTTCCCCTGGCTTGAACAGGATGGTATTGGGGCGATCGTATTCGAAGCCTCAAGCGGATATGCCGACCCCGTACAAACCACAGAAGGCTTTGTCGCTGCGTTTCAACGCGATGGCGGTGAGTTTCGACCAAGAACCCCCGTGCGATCATTGATGCGTGATGGTGATCGCATCAGCGGCGTTGTTCTAGAACAAGAAAACATTACCGCAGGAGTCGTGGTTAATGCCGCAGGACCATGGTCAAGGTTCCTTGCCGAAAGTGTCGCGCTTGACCTGCCGATCCATTCAGTTAGAGAGCAGGACAGTGTTTGGGAAGTGCCCACCGGAAGACCGCTACCGACCACGCCCGTGTCGAACCCCATCGAAGCGACCTATATGCGACCCATGGGCGAGGGCCGCTGGTTGTTCGGCCGCGGATATCCCAAGCCCTACTTTGATGTGGATCCTTATAATTACAAGGAATCGGCTGATGAAAACTTCGTGCTCGATTTACGCGATCGATGGTGCCGAAGAATTCCCTCGCTGCAGGGCTCGAAGCTTCTACACGCGTACGCTGCGCTGTACGACGTTACTCCGGATTGGATTCCATTCGTCGGCCCACGCGAAGGCCTGGAAGGTTATTGCGACGCGGCGGGCGGCAGCGGACACGCTTTCAAGACGGGTCCGATTTTCGGCCGCGAACTGGCCGAATGGATAGCCAATAACAACGTTCGAGATGACTTTCGCCATTTTAGTTATGACCGCCTTGCATCCGGTAATAGTTTTAACCAGGCGTTTGGTGGCAATCGGGTTTGAGGGAAAAACATGGGGAATCAACACAAACACTTTCGCATCGGAGTCGACACAGGCGGAACCTTTACTGATGTGGTTCTGGTCGATGAAGATAGTGGAGAAATCCTTGTGGCAAAAGTCGCAACGGTGCCGGCTGATCCTTCGATCGGCTGTATGAACGGTATCGAGAAGGCACTGGCATCACATGGAATCGACCCCGGCAGCATCGTCTTTACGGTCCATGGTACAACCATAGCGACCAACACCATCATCGAGGGCAAGGGGGCAAAAGCAGGTCTCATCACCTGTGAAGGATTCCGCGATGTGCTCGAGATCGCGTACCAGACTCGGCCGAGTCTGTATGACATTTTCTATGACAAGCCAACGCCACTAATCCCGCGCTATCTATCTCAAGGGGTACCCCAACGTACCGGGCCGGATGGAGAAACGATCGTCCCGCTGGATGAAGCAGCCGTCAAAGCCGTCGCCCGGTTTTTCGTTGAAGAAAAAGTGGAAGCCGTTGCGGTGGCACTGCTGCACTCTTATAAAAACCCCGAGCCCGAACGGCGGATTGCCGAAATCCTCAAGGAGGAATGCCCCGAATTACCGGTAGTGCTGTCATCCGAGATCAGTCCTGAATACCGGGAATATCCGCGTACCAGCACCACCGTCGTCAACACCGTCCTACTCCCTAAGGTCGGACCCTACATTGCCCGACTTGAGGAAAAACTGAAAGCCCGAGGAATTAATTCAGGATTACACCTGATGAGTTCCTCCGGCGGCATCATGGATGCCAATATCGCGAAACGCCAGCCGGTACAAATGGTCGAGTCCGGTCCAGCGGCTGGCGTGATTGGCGCCGCATTCGTTGCCAGCCGTTCCGGATATCACAACCTACTCGCTCTAGATATTGGCGGCACGACAGCAAAACTGGCGGTGGTTAACGATGGACAGCCACAAATTGCAGAGCAGTTCGAAGTCGGTGCCAGCGCTGTTGCGAGTGTGACCGCCCAGCGTGGCCAGGGATACCCCGTATTAACCCCTGTGATCAGTCTGGTTGAAATCGGTGCGGGCGGGGGATCTATTGCGCATCTCGACCCAGGGGGTGCATTGACCGTCGGACCACAAAGTGCGGGCGCTGATCCTGGCCCCGCCTGCTATGGTCAGGGTGGGCACGAACCCACCCTGACGGACGCGAATCTGGTCCTTGGCAGAATTAACCCTGAATTTTTTCTCGGCGGTGAAGCGACACTGGATGTGACGCTGGCTCAACAAGCGATCCTAGAGCATGCCGCGCGTCCGGCTGGCCTGGGCCTTCTAGAAGCGGCTAATGCAATTATCGACATCGCCAATGCGAAAATGGTTAGTGCGTTGTACTTCATCTCTGTCGAACAAGGCATCGACCCACGCGACTATGTGCTAGTGCCATCGGGTGGTGCGGGGCCAATGCAGGCCGTTGCAATAGCAAAAGCGTTGGGTGTCGGGAAAGTTCTCATTCCACCCACCCCGGGCCTGAACTCGGCGCTTGGAATGTTAGCGACGGACCTGAAGCACGAAATCGTTCGCACACAGATGCAGGAGACAAGCGAAGTCGATGTGAAACAGTTTTCTGCTATCTATGACGAACTCGAATCATCTACCCGTACGTTGCTTCGGGAACAGAATGTTGATGAGACAGACATTACCGTCACCCGTGAAGTCGGTATGTGCTACGTCGGACAGTCTTATCAATTACGAGTACCGGTACCAAAGACCATTGATCAACAAACAGGGGACGAACTGGCTCGTAACTTTCATGTGCGTCATGCCAACATATACGGTTTTGCCAACGAACAAGAGGCCACACAAATTGTCAATCTTCGAGTGGTTGGCATCGGCGCCGTCGATCGCCCTGTTTTGCGGCAGTTGGATAAAGCGATAGATTCTCCGATGCGCGCCATTAAAGGCACCCGTGCCGTCTATTTCGCTGAGACTCGCGGCATGATAGACGTCACCCTTTACGACCGAGACCAACTTCGCTCGGGGGATACCTTTTCTGGGCCTGCCATCATAGAGCAAATGGACACCACCGTAGTGGTCCCTCCCAACACCCGCGTTGAAGTCGAGGAGACCGGCAACCTCATTATTCTTCTCGACCCTAACTGACTTGCGATGTAACACCAACCGAGACCGTTATCCATGACCAGCAATACCGACAATACCTCCCCCCTAAGTTCGGGAATGGACCCCGTCACTTTTGAGGTAATACGCAACGCAGTAGTCAATTTAACTGAGGAGATGGCAGTCACCGTACGACGAGCGGCATTCTCTACCAACATCAAAACGCGCGCTGATTTCTCGTGCGCTTTTTTCGATGCCAAACTACGTTGCGTAGCACAGTCATTTGCGCAGCCCGCACACCTGGTCGCTATGTCGACCATCACACCCGTATCGATCCGTGAATTTGGGGCTGACAACCTGGATGCGGGCGACGCCATCGTGGTTAATGATCCACACCGAGGAGCCAGTCATCTCAACGACGTAACCATCATTAGTCCGGTTGAGATTGATGGCGAGCGTATTGGCTACGTCGCCAACATGGCCCACCACGTTGACGTTGGTGGTTCCTCACCAGCGAGTCTTGGTGTGAACAAAGAACTCTGCCAGGAAGGCATCATTCTACCGCCGACTCGCATCGCGAGACGCGGGGCCATAGATGACAATATCTTGAAGCTTATTCTCGCTAACCTTCGCGCACCCCGGGAAACAAACGGTGACCTGCGGGCACAAATGTCTGCCAACGTTGTCGGCATCCGACGCATGACCACGTTGCATCAAAAATATTCAGCCGCTGTATTACATGTATTTTTTGATGAGCTAATTAACTATACCGACCGCTGGACTGAACGCGCTTTTCGATCACTGCCTGAAGGCACCTACGAAAGCGAAGGTTACCGAGACGACGACGGCTTTTCGGACGAACCCGTACTGCTTAAAGTCAAAGTCACAATTAAAGATGGGCATGTGCACCTCGATCCTTCGGGCTCATCTGCTCAGAGATTGAGTCCAATCAACTGTGTTAGACCGATGGCAAAATGTGCCATCGCCTTTGTGGCCCGATGCCTAGTTGACGACGGCATCCCCGTTAACGATGGCTTTCTCAACCGAATTCACGTTGACGGGCCGGATGGTCTAGTCTGCACCGCGCTTCGACCGGCCGCTGTCGTTGGCGGCTGGGAATTGGTCTCGCGTATGGCCGAGTTGATCTTCCGCTCACTGCACCCCGTACTGCCGGATCAAATCCCGGCAGCAGGCAAAGGCTGCATAGTCAACATTGGTTTCGGTGGTCCTGATCCCCGCCGCGGGGAATACTACTGCTATATGGAAACCATCGGGGGAGGCAACGGTGCGCGGCCAACCAAAGATGGACCCGACGGCGTTCAAACCAACCTCCAGAATACCGAAAACGCACCAATCGAGGAGGTCGAACTGCATTACCCCATTCGCATCAAGCGTTATGAACTCATTACCGACAGCTGCGGTGCAGGACGTTACCGCGGCGGTATGGCCATTCGCCGCGACTTTGAATTTCCTTATGCCGAATGCTCATGGACAGTACTCTCAGATGGGAGAAAATTTGCCCCCTGGGGACTGATGGGCGGAGCCGAAGGGTCCTGTGCCCGATTCATCTTCGATCCTGAAGGCGAACATCGTGACCTGCCATCCAAGTGTACGATTGAAGTGCCCAAAGGCGGCTGTGTTCGGGTGGAAACCCCCGGTGCAGGAGGGTTTGGTGATCCCCTCGAACGTGACAAAAATGCGGTCCAGCGCGACCTGCGCGATGGCAAGATCAGTATCGAATCGGCAAAAACTTTCTATGCAATCGGCGAATGAAAGTCACCCTGCCAGGCGCTGACTATGCCACTCGTAAGCACACCCGTTAGTCGTCAATTTTTTCTTTCGAAAACAATCTTTCCGTCCATCATCACGTAACCTAAGTGCTGTTGTAAATTCTCCAAGGTATCAGGTCGCTCCAACGGATCCTGATCAACGACAAGAAGATCCGCACAGGCACCGAGCGTCAACGTACCTATTGAGCCTTCCATGCAAAGTAATTCTGCTGCATCACTGGTGGCTGATCGCAGAGCATTCCCGATACCAACAACCTCACGCCTCAGAGCAAACTCGTGAAGCTGCCACTTCTGCATAGCACCCAACAAATCCGTCCCATAAGCAATTGACACACCTGACCGATGCGCCAACTCAAGCGCCTGCAATCCTTTGTCTAGAGTGTCACCAATTTTTTCAACCATACTGGCATGCAAACCTGCCGCCAGACCCTCACGTGGCATCGCGTAATAGGTCGCCAACGTTGGCACCAGAAATGCATTCTTAGATTTGAACAGTTCACAACTTGATTCATCTAAATAGTTGCCGTGCTCAATGGAGCGAATGCCTGATTCAAGCGCCCGATTGATCGCTCGGGCCGTATAGGCGTGCGCCATTACATAAATATTGGCCGCCTGTGCTTCTTCGACCGCCGCACACAGCTCCTCGACGCTAAATTGAGTACTGTCAATTCTGTCTGTAGTCGACGATACGCCACCCGAGGCCATGATCTTGATATGGGTGGCTCCCCGTCGGATTTCATCACGACAAGCGTGGCGCACAGCGGAAACACCGTCGGCTATGCGACCGAGTCCTGCACAACAGTGACAAACTTCGTGGACGACATCACCGGGTTCACGCATATCTCCGTGCCCGCCCGTTTGGGAGATCGCCTGTCCACAGTATTGCAACCGCGGGCCAACCGCATGCCCTTCCTGAATGGCTCGGGCAAGGCCCCAATCAGCGCCCCCGGCATCTCGCACTGTTGTAAACCCTCGGCGAGTCATGGCAGACAAGATATCCAGCGCACGCACGGTCGTGTACGCAGGAGACCAGCGGCGAAGCGCCGGAAAATCTGCAGTGGCAGCCGTCACATGGACATGACAATCGATTAATCCTGGGATGACGGTCTTGCCGCTTCCGTCAATCCGAATGTCCGCATTGGCAACAGGAGATGCTGAGACATCTCGGATTACACCATCCTCGACCAATAAGTTGCCTTGGGTTCGAGCTTCGGTTGCCGGTTCTAGCAAAACAACGTTATCAATACTTGTTCGCATATGCCCTCACTCTGGATTTAGCTCTATGGGCGACTTCTCACTGCAACTCATGGCTCTCATGTTGTTAAGTCGCAGCGTCAGCAGTGAACATAGACCACCTTAGTCTCTCTACACCACGGAACATGGCTTAACTGTTCGTTCCTTCCATGTAGTACTTATTCGCCCCGTCACGCTGCAATTGGAAAATCGATGACACCTTAGGCGGCAGCGGTTGCGGCATGCGCACGGGCACATCAACGAGTCGTGGGGCATCGGACTGTTTGCCAATGACCATACGCTCATTCATGCTGTCCCAGCTCTCGAAAACAGCAGAACAACCGGCAAGCGGCCAAGCGTCTGCTGCCATCACCTCGTAGAGAATAAAACGACGTGGATCACCCGACAGGTTTGCTTTTGACGCGTGCAGTAAACGAACGTGGTGAAAGGTTACGGTGCCAGCCTTACCAGTAACGGTGTCTGAAATATCGGGCAGGTCTTTGGCAACATCCGCGCCCACTGCGCCACAGAAAAATCCTTCTGACATATGATCATAAATGGGACCACGATGCGTCCCCGGGGCAAAAAGCACGGTCCCATTGTCCTCAGTCATATCATCAATCATGATCCCAACAGCCAAAACATCATCGTTGGTGTGCGGATAAAACGCCCAATCCTGATGCCACTCAACCGGTGCACTACCCTCCTTACCCTTCAGATTCAGCTTACTGTTCTGTAACCTAATATCCGGCCCAAGTAACGCGCGCAATACATCGGTAATCTCTTTGCGTCGGATCACCGCATCAAAACAAGGATTAACCGTGTGTGGAGACTTAATCCGCTCAATACGGGATTGCTTTGTCTCTAGATCATCCAGAATTTCATAGACTTCATCGGATGCACTCAGCGCTGCACCAGCATCAACTATTTGGTTAGTGATCTCTTGCAACTCTTCGACCACTGTCATAGGTAATAGACTGTCACAAATCACATAACCCTTCTCATCATAAGTTTTCTTTAATTGGCTCATCGCATCCATGAGTCACACCTCCGTTAGGTTTTTCATTCACATGACAATTCGAATCAAGGCCACTGTGTGACTCTGATTCCAAATTGTCAATCGCAACCATAATCCCATAACTATCTTGCCGTTTATTTCACATAGCGTTTGCGCCTACAGTGCAGGTCATCTGAAGCTTAAAAGAGTTCAATCAACGCTCAGTCATGAAACATGTAGGCTAGTTGCAGTTATCTGTGACTGTCCCCCTTCCTGAATGCCCATCACTATTAAAGATGTTGCTGCAGCCGCCGGGGTCGGGGTCGGCACCGTATCGCGGGTCCTATCGGGTTCGGCGAATGTCTCGAAACAAACACGCCAACGAGTCGAGGAAGAGATTCAGCGACTCCACTACGTACCCAACAGTCTGGCAGGCGCACTCTCGTCTCGGCGCAGCGGAATCGTGGCCATCATCGTGCCAACGTTAGAACAGTCTATCTTTGCAGATACGGTTGACGGGGCCGAAAGTGAATTTAATGTCCGCAATCTACAGGTGCTGGTAGGACAGACCAAGTATGACATTGGGCGAGAAGCAGAATTGGTAAAAGCTTTCCTAAGACTTCGCCCCGAAGGGTTGATTCTGACCGGCAGCAATCACCTCCCCATCGTACACGACCTGCTGAAAACAGCCGACATACCGGTGGCGGAGTGCTGGGGACGAGCCGAAACCCCCATTGGCATCTCCGTAGGTTTTGACAATCAAGCAGCTGCCCGGGACATTGTGACCCACATGATCGACCGAGGCCGTCGGCGCATCGCGATGCTTTGCGCACCTCGCCATTTCGACAATCGCCTGCAGCAACGCATTGATGGTTATGAAGAGGCTATGAATCTTCATGGCCTGGAAATAGATGTGCATGACACCATAGAGGGGTCATCCACCTATTCTGGCTTTCACCAGTCTGGCAAGGCCCTAGATCGTATACTTCAGCAGCGACCTGATACAGATGCGATTTTCTGTTCCGATGACTTCAACGCCGTCGGTGCACTGTTTCGATGCCAGCAACGGGGTATCTGGGTTCCGAATCAACTCTCCATCGCAGGGTTTGTTGATCTACCCATTGCATCGGGAATCACGCCAGCAGTAACCACTGTCCGAGTGCCTCGATGGGAAATTGGTGCAACCGCCGCACGTAATCTCGCTGCAATGGCCAATGGTGAAACTATCCCCGAGAGGATCATCGATCTGGGATATGAAATCATCGTTCGAGAAACCACATAGGTCTTGTGTTTGAATAGTTGTTATGTGAGCTTTTCGCTTCTTGATAGCCTCAGGCGATTGTATTAATCACTACTCTGGAACCATTTGCGAGTCGAACATCAGATAACATGTAAATGGAATCGTTTCCGTCCCAACTTCTAGCGCGGAAACGTTTCCATTACAGCGATTTTGTAAAAGATGACTCCAAAACAACCACGCTATTGGTTGTTTACAGATGGATCACAGACCCATTTCCATCGACTAAATCCCACACACTCACTAACCTCATCTCACCCGCCTGTTAGTTGGAATCGTTTCCACTTTCCATTATGCTGACTTCGTTCCTTTGCGGAACCATCGTGCAGGTGAAGAGCCAGCATGATGCTCATGTGTTTCGGCCCATTAGAAGGCTAGAAACATAAGGACCATATCAGTCGATCAGGAGGAAAGATTTATGAAAGTTAGTAAACGCCTATCAATTGTACTGTCAGCCGCAGTTTTGGCAGCAGGGCTACAGTCGGTTGCCAAAGCCGATAAGTGGACCATTCAAACGTCGATGCCGGCGGGTTCGTTTATTTTTAAACACCTGGACAGCTGGACCCCCAAGCTTAAGACACTGACCGAAGGTCGCATAGACATCCAACTCGTCGGTGGTGGTGCGGTTGTTCCGCATACACAAACGATCGACGCAGTGGGTCAGGATATCTTGCAGGGTGATTACACGGCAACGGTTTACTTTGGCGGTCGCGATAAGGCATTTGCGGTTCTCGGCGACCTTATTTCGGCCTATGACAGCGTCTGGCAACAGTTCGCCTATTGCTACCAGGGCGGTGGCTTGGCCATGTTCCAGAAAGTGTTCGACAAGTACACCGATAGCACTGTCAAGGTGGTCGGGTGCTCGCCCTATGCTCGTGAATCTTTTACATCTACGATTCCGATCAGGAGCGTCGCTGACCTCAAAGGCGTCAAGATTCGTAGTCCGGAAGGTTTAGCGGCTGAAGTGTTCAAACGTGCCGGTGCGAATCCCGTAGGACTGCCTGCATCTGAAGTGATCACCTCACTGCAGAAAGGTGTGATCCAGGCTGCTGATTACTCGTCTTATACAGAAGACAAATCAGTAGGTAATCATGACATTGCCAAGTACCCGATTTATCCCGGTATTCACTCCATGCCAACCTTGCAGCTGACGGTGAACCAAGCCCGTTACGACAAGTTGTCGGAAGCTGACAAAATCGCGATTGATCTATGGTACCGAGCACAAGTAGTTGACCTAATGCAGCAGCTGGAACTCAGCGATAAGGAACTCGTTGCCAAAGATAAAGCAAGTGGTGCGGTGACTATTATCGATTGGCCGCAGGCTGAACGCGACAAGCTGCGTAAGATCGCCGAAGGTGCCTGGAAAGCCTACGCGGCCAGTAGTCCGCTGGCCACGGAAGCCTACGAAAGCATCACTGCGTATCTGAAAAGAGCCGGCATGTTATAGCGGTGACGTGATCAAATAGCAGTCATTGAACCCGGTCGGGGCCCAAAGCGCCGACCGGGTTCTTTTAAGACAGAACGACCCCGTCGGAAAGCTTATCGCGATATAAGCAAATGAAGACGCTAGCGGAAAAAAGCGCGAGCCGAGACTGAATACATGGAAGCGTTATTTTCTTATTGGCCTTGGATTGTGATCGGGATTGCCCTTATCGTCGCGCTAATCAATCCCAAGCCAATACAAAACGCGATCGATTTCTTGGGTCGCTCTGTCAGTTATTTTTATCTCTTTGCAGTCGGTATATCGAGTTGGGAGATCATCCTGCGGTATGGCTTTAACGCACCTACCCTGTGGGCGCACGAATTGGTAATTTGTTTCTGTGGTCTCTGCTATCTTCTTTCTGGTGGCATCGTGACGCAGGACAGAGCACACATTCGTATCACCGCGCTCTACCAGATTGCCTCCGTGCGCATCAAATGGTATCTCGACCTTTTCGCCATGACCCTCGGAGCAGTTTGTATCGGGTTGTTGATCCACGCGTCATTATGGCAAACCCGGATGGCCATCCTGGTTTGGGAAGGAACGGGCACCGCTTGGGATCCACCACTACAGGCACTGATTAAGCCAGGTATTTCAATCGGGGCAGTGCTCGTCTTTATCGCCAACATGATTCTTATGATCAATCACTTCAAAAATTACAAGAACCCTGAGCAGGGTTAACACCATGGGCATCGAAACCATCTCACTGATCATCATTGCAGCCATGCTATTCCTAATGGCCTGTGGTGTACCTTTGGTATACACCACGTTGAGCATTGCGATCGCGTGTACGATGTATCATTTCTATGGTGTCACGGGCGATGCCTTCATGGGCTTACCCCTAGTAGCCAGCCGCGTCGGTGGATTTGTTACTGAGTATGTTTTTGTAGCGGTACCTTTGTTTGTCATGATGGCAAGTATCCTTGAGAAGTCAGGTGTCGCTAAGGATCTTTACGATGCGATGTTCCTGATCTCTGGCCGCCTCCGTGGCGGAGTAGCCGTTCAAACAACACTCGTCGCTGTTGTCATGGCGGCCATGACAGGCATTATCGGTGGCGAAATCGTTCTACTCGGCCTAATGGCGCTACCTCAGATGATGCGACTGGGCTATGACAAGAAACTTGCGATGGGAACCATATGCGCTGGCGGTTCACTGGGCACATTAATACCGCCGAGCGTAGTGCTGATTGTCTACGGCCTGGTGGCAAACGTCTCTATTAGCAAACTCTTTCTCGCAGGCGCCATACCGGGTCTGATGTTGGCGTCGCTTTATATTACCTACATCATCATCCGTTGCTGGCTTCAGCCGAGTCTCGCTCCCTCAGCCGCTGGATACGCTGACACTATCGATCGCGCTGAGAAGATTCGACTCATAAAGGGCTTAGTTCTACCGATAGGCGTCATCGTCTGGGTTCTAGGTTCAATCTACGGTGGTATTGCATCGGTTACCGAGGCGGCGGCGGTTGGCGTGGTTGGCGCCATTGCGTCGGCCATCGTTCGAAAAGAATTTAGTTTCGCAATGCTGCGCGATGCCCTGTTCCAAACTATGCGCACGGTTGGCATGCTGATCTGGCTTTCTTTCGGCGCAAATGCGCTGGTGGGTATTTACAACATTATGGGCGGCACGGCTTACATGCAGGAGTTGTTTACGACACTCCCGGTAGCACCGATTTTTGTCATCCTGATGATGATGGGCCTGCTTATTGTCATGGGCACGTTTATGGATTGGATCGGCATCTGTCTCCTCACCATGCCCATCTTTGTTCCAACGATCATCGCCCTTGGCTATGACCCAGTGTGGTTTGGAATTCTCTTTACGATGAATATGCAGGTCTCTTACCTGAGTCCACCGTTTGGCCCTGCTTGTTTTTATTTGAAAACTGTTGCACCACCTGAAATCACGCTAAACCAGATCTTCATGTCGATGTGGCCATTTATCGGACTTCAGTTGATTGGCCTGGCAGTGGTGCTCTTCTATCCTGAAACAGCACTGTGGCTGACACAATTTATATAACCCACAGAGCCGATCAAAATCTGGCAACAAACTAGATTTCACCTGAGGTAAGGAACATAACGAGTGTAATAGCAGCCACCAATGCGCAACCACTTGCGAAAACCCAAACGTCGAATTTTGTCATTTAGTCACCTCATTTTACAGTTAACTGAATACTTAGCCTAACGGACTTGCGATGGATATTTCAAGCAGCTGCAGTCTTTCATCAATGTCATTATCGCCATCCACCACCTCAAAGACCAAACATCAACCCTTTTTATTGAGAAGAATCAGATGACCATTAACTCAACGATTAAAGAACAATATGAGATTAACGGTTACGTAGTCGTACCATCGTTGTTCAACAGCGACGAAGTGGATTTATTGCGCAAGACAACAGACGACATTATCGAATCGGCACGCGGAAAATCTAAAAGTGACGCAATTCATGACCTAGAAGACTCCCACGATGCGGACGGCGCACCGAAAGTCCGACGAATTAAAGATCCAGTACAACAATTTGACGTCTATAACGCACTAGCCCGCAACGAAAAACTACTGTCGATAGTGCGCACTCTATTGGGCACAAACGTGCGATTTCACAGTTCTAAAATCAACATCAAATCAGCAGAATTCGGTGCTGCCGTTGAATGGCACCAAGATTGGGCTTTTTATC
>Ga0302133_10001801_pt1 | contig 13294 bp, 12 predicted proteins | sample CB9_331_MG_FD_203121 | JGI IMG/M metagenome (GOLD analysis project Ga0302133, IMG submission 203121) | Marine microbial communities from Western Arctic Ocean, Canada - CB9_33.1 | ecosystem: Environmental > Aquatic > Marine > Oceanic | place: Canada: Western Arctic Ocean | collected 2017-09-19 | reverse complement strand
TGGTAAAATGTGCGTGTTCGAACGATTCTCGCTAGACTGCGATACCCATATGGAAATGGCATGACTGACACACCAGAAGAAGAAGATACTTCAACCTATTTGACGGGCAGCCTGCTGATCTCCATGCCGCAAATGCGCGACGATCGGTTTACGCGCTCCGTGGTCTATATCTGCGCCCACACTTCTGACGGCGCCATGGGATTGATAATCAACAAAATCGTCGAGAGCGTCAGCTTCCCCGAATTACTGGACCAGCTTAACATTGATACCGGCGCCACAAACAAGGAAATCCGTGTTCACTTCGGCGGCCCCGTTGAAACAGGTCGCGGCTTCGTTTTGCACTCTGCCGATTACGTGCAGGACGCGACACTTGTCATCGATGATAGTGTCGCCCTGACGGCAACGGTCGATATTCTGAAATCTATCGCTGAAGGCGATGGCCCGGATAAAAGCATACTTGCCCTGGGCTATGCCGGTTGGGCACCCGGTCAACTCGATCAGGAAATTCAGGCTAATGGCTGGCTCAGCGTACCAGCTGATAACGATTTAGTATTTGGCGACGACCCCGATACCAAATGGGAAAAAGCGATGGGCAAGATTGGTATTGATTTCAATATGTTGTCAGGCGATACCGGTCACGCCTAGTTAACGCCCTCAGGCGGCTTTCAAGCGGCTAGCAATATCATCATAGCTCGGCAACCGGCTAACCGGACCAATCGCAGCCACCGTTGGATCACTTGAAAGCAACCGGCTGATCGCCCGCTCAATATCCGCACAGCTGAGCGCCTCGACCTTCTCGATCAATTCCTCAATCGGCATAACGCGGTCAAAGACAGTAATCTGTCGCGCGATCTGTTCCGCACGGGCCGCAGTGCTTTCGAGCGACATCACAATACCAGTTCGCATTTGCGCCCGCGCCCGACCCAACTCTTTTTCTTCGATCGTGCTTGTCGACTTAATCAACTCATCACATAAAACCGGGACAAGCTCCGCCAGCCCCTCCTCGCCGGTGCCGGCATAGATGCCAAAGAGACCACCATCTGAATAGGCCGAGTTAAAACCGTAAATCGAATAAACCAACCCGCGCTTTTCACGAATCTCCTGGAAAAGCCGCGACGACATACCGCCGGCCAGAGTCGAGGCAGCGACCGCAATGGCATAGTAATCGGGGTCATGGAAACTGACAGATTCAAAACCGAGAACAAAATGCACCTGCTCCAGATCTCTGGTCTCGCGAATATCTCCACCTCGATACAGTGCCGCCGCAGGTTGCTCGACAATGCCTGCTTCAACCCGGGAAAACTGGGCCTCAACCATCGCAACAATCACGTCATGATCGAGTTTACCCGCCGCCGCAAAGATCATACGCGGCGGCGTATAATGCGTGCCCATATATCCCATCAAGGTATCGCGGGTCATACTGGCCACAATCTCAGGCGGGCCAAGAACCGGACGCCCAAGCGGTTGCTCCGGAAAAGCCGTGCTCTGGAAGTGATCAAAGACGATATCGTCAGGCGTATCGAAGGCCTGACCTATTTCCTGCAAAACCACTTCACGTTCGCGCTCCAGCTCTTGCTGGTCAAAGACCGAGTTCTGCAAAATATCGCCGATGATATCAATGGCGACGTCTACATTATCTTTCAGAGTTGTTGCGTGAAAGGCAGTCATTTCACGCGATGTGAAAGCATTCAGATGCCCGCCGACCGCTTCAATTTCTTCTGCTATGTCGCGCGCTGAACGCCGCGCGGTGCCTTTAAAGGCCATATGTTCCAGAAGATGAGATACGCCATTATTAGCAGCGGTTTCAAAACGAGACCCCGCCTGTACCCAGACACCGAGCGAAACTGTTTCAACCGTATCCAGCCGGTCGGTGACGATCGTCATACCATTGGCCAGCTTGGTTATTTCAACCGTCATGTATTATTTGCCCGATCACTTACAAAGGTCTGAACCGTTGCCAAGTCATTTGGCAATGTATCAAGACGTTCAGGTCTCTCCAAAAGGTCCACCAAATTCGCCGGCAGTGAAGGTCTTACACCAATCGCTGCTTCAACCGCATCTGGGAATTTAGCAGGATGGGCCGTCGACAAAGCAACCACTGGCACCGATGGGTCAGGCGAACAAACCGTTGCGGCATATAAACCCGTCGCCGTGTGAGGATCAACGATCATACCGCTATTTTCATAGGTCGCCGCAATCTGTGCTTTGATTCCAGCATCATCGAGGCGCGCAGCAAAAAACAGTTCCCGCGCCTTATCAAGCACGTCGCTCGTCACGGTCATGGTGCCGCTTTCCCGGAACGCCGTCATTGCCTGGCTGATCACCCGACCATTACGGCCATAGAGATCAAACAAAAGCCGTTCAAAATTACTCGATACCTGAATATCCATTGCCGGGCTCAAACTCGGCACGACTTCCTTGGCATCCATTGTGCCGGTTTCCATAAAGCGCGTCAGAATATCGTTGGTATTTGTCCCGATGATAAGACGCTCGATGGGCAGCCCAATTCTTGATGCAACATAGCCTGCAAAGATGTCACCAAAATTTCCCGTCGGGACGGCATAGGCGATAGACCGGTCCGGCGCACCAAGGCTCAACCCAGAGGAAACGTAATAGACAACCTGCGCCATAATCCGGGCCCAGTTAATTGAATTCACCGCCGAGAGATTCTGTTGCGACCGGAACTCCTCGTCATTGAACATTTCTTTGACAAGATCCTGGCAGTCATCAAACGTGCCGTCGATCGCAATATTGTGGATATTTTCTTCAGACACAGTCGTCATTTGACAGCGTTGGATATCTGACACCCTGCCTTTTGGATGCAGAATAAAAACCTCGATGGCTTCACGGCCGCGACAGGCTTCAATTGCCGCTGATCCCGTATCGCCAGAGGTTGCGCCAACAATTGTTATGCGTTCGCCACGCCGCGCCAGAATATAATCAAACAGGCGTCCAAGGACCTGTAGCGCAAAATCCTTAAAGGCCAATGTCGGTCCGTGGAACAGTTCGACTAAAAACAAATTGTCATCGAGCTGTCGCAGCGGTGCAACGGCATCATGGCTAAAGCTGTCATAGGATTCGTCAATAAGCGTCTTCAGCGCCGCATCATCAATAGCGCAATCGACAAACGGCTGCATAATTTGAAACGCGATGTCGGCGTAGGGAAGACCACGCATCGCACGTAGTTGATCTGCCGAAAATTGCGGCCATTCTTCGGGCACATAAAGACCACCGTCGCGGGCGAGCCCGGCGAGGACAACATCTTCGAATTCAAGGACCGGCGCAGCGCCCCGGGTACTCACGTAACGCAATCTATTCTCCTTAGCCTTAGCCCTACCCCAGCCTATTCCGGGTTTTAAGGGCGGCACAGACTATCGGCGGAGCACCGGCGGAGCAATACATCGCGGTACCGGATCGTCAGTCTCTGCCTCAATTAAGATAACGGGTATTAAGGTGGGATTTAAAGGCCTCGGTGCCAAGCAGGGCCCCGGTCGCTTCAATCAGAATTTCATCGGTTGTTCCAAAAGAGCCCTTGCCGTGAATGTTGGCCCGCAACCAGTTCATCAGCGGCGCGAAATCGCCCTTGGAGATTCCAGATTTTATAGCGCCATCTGCGGCGCAGGCTGCCTGAAATATCTGTGCTGCCGCGAGGGCACCCATCGTATAGGTCGGGAAATACCCAAAGGCACCGTCGAACCAGTGAATATCCTGTAGACAACCAACGCGATCACTATCGGGTACAATGCCAAGGAGCTCCTTCATGCCATCGTTCCACGCACTCGGCAGGTCAGCGATTTCCATATCACCGGCGATCAGGGCTCGTTCCAATCGATAGCGCAAGATCACATGCGCCGGATAGGTGACCTCATCTGCATCGACGCGGATCAAGCCCCGCTCCACCCGCGCCTGCAATCTCTGCATATTCTCCGGCGACCATGCTGGCCCAATACCATCGAAAGCCGCCTGCATCACCGGCGCCGCAAAGGTCAGAAACTCAATTCCCCGGCAAACCTGCATCTCAACTAGGAGCGACTGGCTTTCATGTAAGGCCATACCACGGGCCTGACCAACTGGCTGCAGGCGCCAATCTACCGGGAGGCCGCGCTGATACATTGCGTGCCCGGTCTCGTGCAGTACACCCATCAGACTCTGAGCAAAATCATCTTCCTCGTAGCGCGTCGTAATCCGGACATCATCGGGCACGCCGCCGCAGAATGGGTGAAGACTGATATCGAGTCGCCCGTGATCAAACTCGAAACCGACATGCTCCATCAGATTTGTGGCCAATGTGCGCTGTGCTTCAAGGTTGAATGGCCCCTGGGGTTGGAGCGGGTCTCCTACCGCCGTCTGATGTGCTAACGCGTTATCGAGAAAATCGGGCAGAAATGCCGCAAGATCATCAAACAAGTAATCAATATCGGCCATACGGGTTTCGGGTTCAAATTGATCAAGCAAGGCTTCATAGGGTGTTACCCCGAGAACAGACGCTTTGGTCTGGGCCTTTTGTCGAACGAGATCCAAAACCTCGGAAAGAGACTCCGACACGGCCGCAAAGTCGTCCTTTGGCCGGGCATCGCGCCAGATCATTCCACAGCGGCTCGACGCCTTGCTCAGAGCCTCAACCAAATCACCTTCGACCGCGTTTGCATGGCGCCAGAGACGGCGCATCTCACGCATGTTAGCCACCTGCCAAGCATCCGCGGGCGGTACTTCTTCAGCTGCATCAAGCAATGTCGCCAGCGTGGAATCGGTGAGCAGGTCGTGAATGGTGAGTTTCATCGCGGCCAACTGTTCGGCGCGAGATTCCGCTCCACCTTTCGGCATAATCACCGACATATCCCAGTGCAGAATGCCTTCAGCTTCTTCCAACGCGCCAATGCGCCGGAATCGGGTTTCAAGCTCTATATACGGGTTCATAAGGCCTTCATCACTATCAATTCATCAAACAGGCTACTGCACAATGGCACTACCGCTTGGGGTCCATTATGTGCTTGAATACACTAGATTACTCGCCTAGCGCGCACGAGCAATATCATGGCCACCACTGTAACCCCAAAGGGAAAACCTACCACGCCCAAAGTAATTGGCGAGGCCAGCTGGCCGACTGGACAGTCGGAGATCGACGGCTGGACTGATAAGTATTTTTCCCGAACCAAGCAGGCTGTTGCCAAGTTCGGCGATGCCCAGGTTACCTATGCATTATTTATGCGCCGCCCGGTGGTTTCTGCACCGCGACTGGCGGTTGATTGGCTACAGGCGGTTGCCACAGAACGCAGCACCACCTTTGAAGTCGACCTAAAGTATAAAGAAGGCAAGTGGGTCGGCGCTGGCGAACCAATCGCCTACGTTACCGGCTCATTCTCTCAACTTGTCGACCTTGAGACATTGCTCCTCCAAAAACTCGGCCCGGCCTGCGTTGCCGCCTATAACGCATATTCAATGTGTGCCGATCTGCCCAAGGTCGCCTTTATGGCGATGGATGCCCGCCACTGCGCCGGCACTAGCATGGCCGAGATGATGGCCTATGCAGCCTCAGTAGGGTCGGCAAAAGCGCGCAAGAAAGTGGACGCCATTGGCTTTATTGGCAACGCCACTGATGCCACGGCGCATTATTTTGGTGAAGAAGACGGCAAGGGTACGATGCCGCATGCCTTTATCGGTTATGCAGGCAGTACATTGCGGGCCGCTGAAATGTTCCGTGAAGCGTTCCCCGACATGCCGATGACGGTACTGGTCGATTATTTCGGGCAAGAAGTCACCGACACGCTCGCCGTCTGTAAGAAATTTCCGGAACTCGTCGAGCAGGGACAGATTTCCTTCCGGCTCGACACACCGGGTAGCCGTTATATTGAAGGACTTGATCCGGCGGCGTCCTATGCGGTGCTGGAACGCCACGTGCCGGAAGTTGTCCGTGGCTATCGTTCAGAAATCCAGCTTTCCTATCTGGTTGGTGCCGGAGTCTCCGCCGCCGCTATTTGGCGGATGCGTGAAGTACTCGATAGCGAAGGTTTCAAGAACGCCAGAATCGTTGCTTCAAGCGGGTTCGGCCCCGCTAAGTGTCATCTGTTTGCCGAGGCCCAAGCTCCGGTCGATGTCATTGGGACAGGCAGTTATTTGCCAACAACCTGGAGCGAAACCTACGCCACCGCCGATATCATCGAGTATGACGGTACCGCCCGGGTTAAGCTTGGCCGGGAGTTCCTGCTCCGTCGTTAGAAGATTCTTTTTTCGCAGCTTCCCGATAGAGTACATAATACGAGCTGGCGAAAATCAATCCCGCCCCCAGCCATGTCCAGGGCGATGGCAACTCGGCAAATAATATGAAGGCAAACAAGACACTCGCAGGGAGCCGGACAAAGTTAAACGGCTGCACTACGCGTGCATCAGCTGCCCGCACGGAATAGGCGTGGCATAATCCTGCTACGAGTTGGAGTGTCCCCAGGGCGAGAATCAAGGGCACATCAGACCATTCTGGCGTTACCCAGACATAGAGGGCCGGACCGAGCGCCAAGGGCAAGGCTAGCAACTGTCCATAAAACGTTATCTGAGCCGGCGTATCGGTCCGAGATAAAGATTTAATACAGATGTTTACGGCAGAATAGGCAAAGGCGGTCACGAGAACTGCCGCTGCCGCCAAAGTGAGGTCGATGATCCCAGGCCGGAGAATGACCAGGGCACCGATAAAGGCAACTCCACAGGCAACCCACGCTTCCTTTCCCGCCCTTTCTTTCAAGAGCAGGACAGCCATCACGATAGTGATTATTGGTACCAGAAACAGCAGGGCGTAGACCTCCCCAATTGGCATTTTAGCCAATCCATAGAAGACACACACCATACCTGTATAGCTGAGCACGGTTCTAATCAGATAAAGTGGCAGACGTGTAGTCGATAATGTGCCGAGCCGCGCCGTCCGAAACATCCAAGGCCCGAGGAGTAGCAACCCTACGGCGCTGCGAAAAAACACCAATTGAAAGGTATTATACGTGCCAGATAGCTCTCGGATGCAAACAGCCGACAGACCGATCATAACCGATGCCGCGCACATCCACAGCGCCCCTCGAACAGCCGACTGCTTCCAGAAGGCTGCGCTCGGCACTAGCGACGCCCCTGCCACCAATAGACGATAGACAGAACCAAGAGCCCTAGCGCCATGCCATACCAGGTCAGGACATATTGCAGATGATTATTAGTGGGCATTCTGATCCCGCCGCCACCAAGCGGAAATCCACCAGGATTGGGAGAGGCATCAGCAACCACCCAATAGGCCGCGACCCGTTGTAATTTCTGCTTCGCCGCCATTTCGGTGGGAGATACTCGGAACCATTGGTTCTTCTGTGGATCATTCAGGTGTTCAAAATAGTTCAGTTTACGCGGCCAACCCGCCGTTCCGACAATCGAGACAGCTCGCTGCTTCTGTGCTTCCGGTCGCTTGGCAGGGTCTCTCCGCGCCTCAGGAACCCAACCACGGTCGACTAAAACAATCTCACCTGAAGCATATTTCAGCGGTGTAATAATGTGCCCACCAGGACTTCCTCGAAAGGACCGTGGCCCGACGAAGATTTCTTTGTCATGGAGAAAACGTCCCCTCGCAACGACACGCCGAAAAGCCTCTGGTTTGCTACTCAGCGGCTTCGATATCTGGAGAGGCGTCAATGCGAGCTTTGCCTGTCGGTCAGCGATCAACCCTTCTTTCCAAGTCAATCGTTGGAGCTGCCAGGTTCCCATGACAATGAGAACGCAAAAGGCGCCAAAGGCTACTACCGCCAGTCCTTTGCCGGTTCTTCCACTTAGTGACTGAAAGGTGACGTCATTCGTCATATTCGTGGCGCAGGTTTTTAAAATGATAGGCAATCAATGTTGCCTTCACCGGACGTAAAAATGCAATAGCCAGAGCGATAATCACTGGCGGCCACAAAATCAGGTGTGCCCATATCGGCGGACCAAAAGCCGCCTCAAACTTCAACGCCAGAGGCACGACGAGTCCGCCAAGCAGAAAGATCACGAAAACTGAGGCGCCGTCACCGGTATCATGAGGGGAAAGGTCAAGCTCGCAGACCGAACATTTCTCAGAGACCGTCAAAAGACCATTATACAAACTGCCCTTGCCACAACGTGGGCAGCAGCAACGCCTTCCCGCGTGAAATGGGGGTATTTTTGGATAATGAATAGGGTCCGGCATCGCATTGTCCTTTCCCGAAAAAAATCACGCCGCAGTGGGATGCCGCAGCGTGAATATTGTTAACTCTGGCAGGTGCCGATCAGTGTGTGACGGCGCTGCCTGCTCCCCACCAATAGATGCAGATGAACAGGAACAGCCAGACGACATCAACGAAATGCCAATACCAGGCTGCTGCCTCGAATCCAAAATGATGATCCTGTTTGAAGTGGTCTTTATGCGTCCGATAAAAGCAGACGATCAGGAATATTGTTCCAACGATGACATGGAAACCATGGAAGCCGGTAGCCATATAGAAAATAGTCGGATAGATCCCGCCTTTTCCTGCCACCCCTTCTTCAAACGCAAAGGCAAAGGCAGCATGGGCATATTCGTACCCCTGAACTCCAGAAAACACGAGGCCGAGAAAAATTGTCAGGCCCAGTCCCTGTAATACATGATCCTTCTTGCCTTCGAGCAGCGCATGATGCGCCCAGGTCAACGTAACACCCGAGGTCAACAGAATGAGAGTGTTGAGGAACGGCAGGCCCCAGGGATCAAACGGAATGATACCGGCTGGCGGCCACATACCCTTGATCGTTTCCGGCGGGAACAGGCTGGCATTAAAGAAGGCCCAGAACCAGGCAACAAAGAACATTACCTCTGAGGCGATGAACAGTGCCATGCCATACCGCATGCCGATCTGAACCGGTATCGAGTGATGGCACTGGAAGGTGGCTTCCATGGCAACATCGCGGAACCAGAAGAACATTGTCGCTGCGACACCAAGGAATCCAAGGGCCATTAGCCATGATCCACCGTCATGCATATAGATGACGGTACCGACCGCTAAGACGCCAGCGCTGAGCGCACCTACGACTGGCCAGGGACTTGGATCAACCAGATGCCAAGGATGTTTGTGTTCTGCGCCGTGTGCATCGGCAGTGGTGTCAGCGGGTGCAACCATTTTCGTACTTCCCGTGGTTTGTTATAGCTATATCAATTCACCGCAGTGCCGGACGTACCCGCTTGCGATGTCTTCGTGGTCCAGGCAGATCGTTTGGGTGTTTTACCCTTAGACGTTACCGATTTAAAAAACGTGTATGACAGAGTGATGGTTTCAACATCATCAAGGCCCCGATCATTAGCAATTGCCGGATCAATATGGAACTGAACCGGTAAATCAACGCGTGCGCCTGCTTTAAGAGTTTGTTCGGTAAAGCAGAAGCAATCGACTTTATTAAAATATTTCCCAGCCTTATTGGGCACGACATTAAAGGTCGCGGTACCGGTGACGTCGTATTTCGCCAGCGACTTAGCTTCATAAAATGCCAGGACCGGTTCTCCGATTTTTACGGTTACCAAATTTTGGACGGCGTTGAATGTCCAAGGAAGCTCTGAATTCATGTCAGCGTTAAACCGAACAGTGATTTTGCGGTCAAGAATAGATTTCGCCGCTCCTTCCGCCACCTGCGTTGTACCGCCATATCCCGTCACCTTGCAGAACAACTCATAGAGCGGCACCGCATAAGCTGTCAGTGTTGTCATTCCTGCAAGAATGCACAGCACACCAAAGATCGTGACTGTTTTTCCGTGGCGGCTCATTCAAAGAACCCCATACGGACAAGTGAAACCAAATAGAACAAGCCGACCATCCCGATCAGCACAAGGACCAAGGCCCGATTGAGCCGCTTTCGCTTGGCTTTTAGTTCGTCTGGATCATCCATGGTCATATCCATTGATCACCCAACAAGTCCAATTGCCTTATCGGCGATAAGCGCCGCAAACAGCAGGAACAGATACAAGATTGAAAAAGCAAAGGTCCGGCGCGCATAGAGATCGCCTGTTTCACGGTAAACCGCAACGCAAAACCCAACAAAGATTACTCCAAGCGCGGCTGCGAAACCGCCATAGAACCAGCTCGACATGCCTATAAAAGTCGGCGCCATTCCCAACGGAGCTAATAGAACCGAATACAGAACGATTTGTCTCTTGGTTTCCTTCTCACCGGCAACCACCGGCATCATTGGCACGCCAGCTTTTTCATAATCACCGCGGCGATACAGGGCCAAAGCCCAGAAATGGGGCGGCGTCCACATAAAGATGATCGCGAAAAGGACAATAGAACTCAGTGAGATATCACCCGTAACCGCAGCCCAGCCTACCATTGGCGGAAAAGCACCAGCGGCGCCACCAATGACAATATTCTGCGGCGTCCGGCGTTTCAGCCAAATCGTGTAGATGAAGACATAGAACGCGATGGTAAAGGCCAGCAAAGCTGCAGCAGCCCAACCAACGGCAAGCCCCATCACCATGACAGACCACAGAGAGAGCGCGACACCAAAAGCAAGCGCAGCCCCTGGTTCAATGCGTCCTTTAGGAACAGGCCGCTCGGCCGTACGTTCCATCACCGCATCGATATCGCGGTCGTACCACATATTAATAGCACCAGACGCTCCGGCACCAACGGCGATACAAAGGACGGCAACGGCGGCAATCACTGGGTGGATAGTACCGGGTGCCAAATACAATCCGGCGAACCCGGTGAACACTACCAACGACATGACGCGTGGTTTGAGCAAGGCGACGTAATCGGCGACTTCTCCGCCCGCCGGCACCGCTGCCGTCATCATCATGTTGCCTGACTTTTCCGTCACCGTGATATCTTTCCCTATTACTCTACAAATACCGCCTATTTGATCTTCGGCAGCTCATCAAAGGAATGGAACGGCGGTGGTGAGGAAAGAGTCCACTCCAACGTATTTGCGCCTTCGCCCCATGGATTATTCCCAACTTTTGCACCAGAGGAGAAGGTCTTGAAGAGCATGAACAGGAAGATCAAAACACCAAAGGCTGAAATATAAGAGCCGTAGGACGAAATCGCATTCCAGCCTGCATAGGCATCAGGATAATCAGGAATCCGCCTTGGCATCCCGGCAAGACCGAGGAAATGCTGCGGGAAGAAGACGATATTCACGCCGATAAACGTCACCCAAAAATGCAGCTTGCCGAGAAACTCGGAATATTCCCGACCACACATTTTTGGTAGCCAGTAATAGAAGCCCGAGAAGATCGCGAACACAGCACCTAGCGACAACACGTAATGGAAATGTGCTACCACGTAATAGGTATCGTGCAATGCCGCATCAACACCAGCGTTGGCAAGAACCACCCCCGTCACACCACCGACGGTGAACAGAAAGATAAAGCCAATAGCCCACAACATCGGGGTTTTGAATTCAATTGAACCACCCCACATCGTGGCGATCCAGCTAAATATCTTAATCCCCGTTGGCACCGCGATAACCATCGTCGCGGCGGTAAAGTATGCCTTGGTATCAACGTCCAGCCCCACCGTATACATGTGATGCGCCCAAACGATGAAACCAACGACGCCAATCGAGACCATGGCATAAGCCATGCCCAGATAACCGAAAACCGGCTTCCGTGAGAAGGTAGATACAACCTGGCTGACAATGCCGAAGCCCGGCAGGATCAGGATGTATACTTCAGGATGACCAAAGAACCAGAACAGATGCTGGAACAGGATCGGATCACCACCACCCGCCGGGTTAAAGAAGGTCGTTCCAAAGTTACGATCCGTTAGCAGCATCGTGATGGCGCCAGCCAGGACAGGTAACGACAACAGAAGCAGAAACGCTGTGACCAAGATAGACCAGACGAATAGAGGCATTTTATGAAGCGTCATGCCCGGTGTCCGCATATTCAAAATCGTCGTGATGAAGTTTGCTGCACCAAGTATTGAACTAGCACCAGCCAAATGCAGCGCGAAGATCGCCAGATCTACCGCTGGTCCGGGCTGTGCAACCTTGCCGCTCAACGGGGCATAAAGGGTCCAGCCGCCTCCGACACCGGTCTGAGTTTCCGAGACCCCGGCGACAAAGGGCGACGCCAGCAGCAGAGCAAAAGACGGAATAAGCAGCCAGAAGCTAATATTATTCATCCGCGGGAACGCCATATCCGGCGCACCGATCATCAAGGGAACAATCCAGTTGCCAAAGCCGCCGATCATCGCGGGCATGACCATGAAGAAAATCATGATCAGACCATGCGCTGTGATCAGCACATTGAACATATGGTTGTCACCACCAAGAATTTGATTGCCCGGCTCTGCCAGTTCCATCCGGAACACCACGGACATGCCACTACCAATTATCCCCGCAATGATGGCGAAGATAAGGTACATCGTTCCGATGTCCTTATGGTTGGTGGAATAGACGTACCGGCGCCAGCCTGTGGGCGTATGGTTGTCGTGGCCGTGGGAGGTTGCTGCGTCACTCATTTCCTGCCTGCCTTCTTGCTCAACGAGCCGAGTTATTAAGTTTAGCGACGTCGCGTCGCTCTGTGGTCATCGGGAGAAGACCCGCAGCCTTACGCTGCTCCGTCACCCAGGCGGCGAAAGCAGCCTTGGAAACAACCTTGACCTTAATCGGCATAAAGCCGTGATTTACGCCGCAAAGTTCGGAGCATTGCCCATAATAGGTGCCCTCCCTATTGGCATTAAACCAAGTCTGGTTCAGACGACCGGGGACGGCATCAATTTTCACACCGAATGCCGGCATCGCCCAGGCGTGCAAAACATCGTTCGCCGTAACCTGCACCCGAATAGTTGTGTTGACAGGAACAACGACTTCAGTGTCGGTCTCAAGGAGCCGTTTAGGATTCTTGATATTATTGTCTTTGCCAAATTTCGCGAGTTCGTTGTCTGGAATCATGTTGGCGGCAAATCCGAACTTGCCATGATCGGGATATTCATACTGCCAGTACCACTGGTTGCCGATCGCCTTAACCGTCATATCCGCCTTCGGCACGACATCAGCTTTATAAAGCAACTTGAAAGAAGGCACCGCGATTACTACCAGTATAATAACCGGAACGATCGTCCAGACCATTTCCAGCGTCGCATGATGCGTTGTCTTTGACGGTATCGGGTTCCGCTTGGCGCTGAAGCGCCACATCGTATAGAGCAACAGGATCAGCACAAAGATTGTGGTCAGTGTGATGATCACCAACAGCAGATCATGAAACTCGACAATGTCTTCCATTACCGTTGTCACGGCCGGCTGGAAACTTTTTTGCCACGGGGTGGAAGACGACGCCAAAGCGCTCGTGCCAACC
>Ga0302133_10001798_pt1 | contig 13311 bp, 13 predicted proteins | sample CB9_331_MG_FD_203121 | JGI IMG/M metagenome (GOLD analysis project Ga0302133, IMG submission 203121) | Marine microbial communities from Western Arctic Ocean, Canada - CB9_33.1 | ecosystem: Environmental > Aquatic > Marine > Oceanic | place: Canada: Western Arctic Ocean | collected 2017-09-19 | reverse complement strand
AGCCGATGCCGAGCATTTTCAAATTGGCCGGCGCCTGCTGGCGCGACGAGCCGCAACCGAAATTGGCACCGGCGACGATCACATCGCCTTCCGCCACGCCTTCGGTGAAGCCTTCGTGGATATGCAGGATGGTTTTCTTCGCCTGATCCCACTCCATACCTTTGGAAAAGCTGGGCGCCATGAAATCGGTGTTGATGTCGTCGCCGAACTTCCAGACCTTGCCGTCGACGACGATGGTGTTGCTGATCGACATTTTAAGGGCTCCCCCTAATTCAAATATTTTCTGGGATCGGCGATCTTGCCTTCGATGGCGGACGCCGCCACCGTTTCCGGCGATGCCAGATAGTTGAAGGCGTCGGGCGAGCCCATGCGCCCCTTGAAGTTGCGGTTGGTGGACGCAATGCCGTTTTCGCCGGCGCCCAAGACGCCGGTGGAACCGCCGCCGCAAGGCCCGCAGCCGGGCGGCGCGATCATGGCGCCGGCTTCCACAAACACGTTGAGCACGCCGCTTTTGGTGACATTCATCATCACCTCTTGCGACGATGGGATGACCAGAAGCCGGGTGCCCGGCGCCACCTTGCGGCCCTTCAAGATCACCGCCGCCCGCTCCAAATCCTCGGTCCGGGAATTGGTGCAGGATCCGATGAAGGCTTGTTGCACCGGCACATCGCCGACCTCGGATATGGGCCGCACATTGTCCGGGTTATGGGGGAAGGCCACCTGCGGCTCCAAATTCGTGCAGTTGATGTGATGGGTTTCCACATAGACCGCGTCGGCGTCGGCGGCGAAGGGTTCGATCTTGGCATCGGTGCGGGTGGACAGATATTCGATGGTCTTTTCATCGGCGGCGAACATGGCGAACTTGGCGCCCATTTCGACGCCGGTATTGGACATGGTCATGCGCGCTTCGACACTCATCGCGGCGGCGCCGGAGCCGGTAAACTCGATGGACATATATTGCGCCTTGTCGGCGGAATGCTCGCCAAGGAGCGCCATCATCACGTCCTTCGATGTCACCCCCGGCGATAAATCACCGTCGAGTATGAAATTGATGGTTTCGGGAACCTGGAACCAATTGGAGCCCTTATACATGGAATAGGCCAATTCCGATGCGCCCATTCCGGTGGCCGCTGCGCCCAGCGCGCCGTAGGTGGTGGAATGGGAATCGGCGCCGATGATCAGATGGCCGGGATGGGCGTGGCCCTTTTCCGGCAACACTGTGTGCTCGATACCGACGCCGGCGTCATAGAAATACTTGACCCCGAATTGCGCGGCGTATTCCCGGAGCCGGGTATGCATCTCTGCGTCCTTGGCGGTCATCGCCGGGACGCGATGATCGTTGCAGACCACCACCTTGTCCGGATCGGCAAAGCTGGTCAGGCCGATCTCAATCAAATTGCGGCAGGCATCGGCAAAGGTGATGTCGTTGCCCATCATCACATCGATTTCGCAGGTCACGTATTCGCCGGGGCTTACACTATCCCGCCCCGAATGGCTGGCCAGAATTTTCTCCGCCATCGTCATACCCATAACCGCTTCCCCTTGATCAATTGCTCTATTGTTGAAATCATCATATCAGCACATAAGCTTGCGTCCAGAACAAGGGAGAGCATTCGTGAACCAATTGACCAACATGGCCGCCGCCGTCGGCCAGCTATTGAAGGACCGCGGCGAGACGGTGGGCGTTTCAGAATCCTCCACCGGGGGGCTGGTCTCGGCGGCCCTGCTGTCGATACCCGGCGCATCGGCCTATTTTACCGGCGGCGCCGCTAATTACACCCATACCGCCCGCGAAGCATTTATCGGGTTTTCATTGGACGATCATCCCCGCATGCGCTCGTCCACGGAGCCGTTTGTGGAGATCGGCGCGGCCAAGGTGCGCGAGGTTCTCGGCACTACGTGGGGCGTCGCCGAAGCCGGCGCGGCGGGACCGACGGGCAACCGCTATGGCGACGATGCCGGCCATAGCTGCATCGCCATTGCCGGGCCGGTGAACAAGGTGATCACAATTGAGACCGGCAATGCGGACCGGGAAGCCAATATGTGGCGCTTCGCCGAAGCAGTATTGAAAACGTTCGAAGAAGCCATTCGGGAAGCCGGCTAGGCGTCCGGCGTCCGCTTGTCTTCCACCACCAACCGGCGGCGGACCGGGAACAGTTGGAGATCGTATTTTTTGACCACCAGCCCCCAGATGCCTTGCGGTGCCACCAGCATGACGACGCTGGCAATGGCGCCGAGCAGCATCAGATACCAGGTTCCAAAGTCGGACAGATAGTTCTGCAGCACAAAAAATATGAGCACCCCGATGATCGGACCTTCGATGGTGCCGATGCCGCCAATGACGACGATGAACACCACAAAGGCGGTCCAATCGAGCACTGAAAAAGCGGCGTCGGGGGAAATGCGGGCATTTTGAAAATAAATCAAGGCGCCGGTCATGCCGGTGCCGAACGCGGCAATCACGTAGATGCCGATTTTGGTGCGAAAGGCGCGAACGCCGAGGCTGGCGGCGGCCGGCTCGGCATCGCGGATCGCCGATAAGGCAAGGCCGTGGCGTGATCGTAAAATTCCATACACCAGCGCGATGGCGCCGGCCGCCAATATCAGGGCGATCCAATAGGCTTCGATATCCCGCGCCGCCGAGGTCTTGACCCCGAACAGGTCTTTGATGAAGGGCAGGCCGAAGACATCGCGGGTGGCTTCCCGGGGAAGCGACGTGCCGGTGCCGCCGCCAAGGATTTTCCATTGCGCGGCCAATAGCCGGAATACCTCGGCCGCGACCCAGGTACCGATGGCGAAATAGGCGCCGCGCAGGCGGAAAATGACAAAGGCCGTCGGCACCGCCAATATCATGGCCACGATACCGCCCAACAGAATACCCAAAAGCGGATCGATACCGAACAGGATGGCGGCCATGAACAAGGCATAGCCGCCAAGGCCGACAAAGGCCTGCTGGCCGACGCTGACCAGCCCTGCATAGCCGGCCAGAAGGTTCCAATATTGCGCCAATGCCAGCATGGTGAAGACGAAAAACAGATCCTGAATGACGCTCCTGGAAACCACCAGCGGCGCCGCGGCGAACAAGACCAGCAGCACGCCACCGGCAATGAAGGCAATGGTCGAGACGCGGGTGCGGGTCTCGACCCGGTAGCGCACAGTGGATTGGCTTTGCGTATTCACGGGCCTGCCCTCAATCCACGCTGCGCGGAAACAGACCGCGCGGGCGCAGCACCAGCACCACCAGAAACACCACATGGCCAGCCAATATCTGCCATTCCGGATTGATCTTGGCGCCGATGGTCTGCGAGACACCCAATATCACGCCGCCGGCCAGTGTTCCCCAGAGGCTGCCGAGCCCGCCGATAATCACCGCCTCGAACGCATAAAGGAGGCGGAACGATCCGATGGTCGGATCGAACTGGGCGCGGTTACCGAAATAAAGTGCCGAAAGCGTGATCAGCATGAAGGCGATGCCGGTGGCGATGGCGAAAACGCGGGAATTGTCGATACCCATCAGTTGCGCCGTCTTCGGATCGTCCGAGGTGGCGCGGAAGGCGCGGCCAAGTTCGGTCCGGTACATGACCCAGTTTACGCAAAGGATGGCAAGAACCGCGGTTGCGAAAGTCAGCACCGGCATCACGCCGACGGCGATACCGCCGCCCAGGGGCCAGGACTGGGTTTCGAGCCCGAACGCCTGCAGGCGCCGACTGTCGGCGCTGAAGCTTTCCAAAAGCCCGTTCTGAATAACAATGGAAATCCCAAAAGTGACCAGCAGTGGCGGCAGGATATCCTTGCCCAACGTGTAGTTCAGCAACAAGCGCTGCAGAGCAAATCCGAGAATGAACATAACCGGCAGGGCGATTAGCAAGGCCACGAAGATATTGGCGCCAAGGGTCTCGGCAATGACCAGGATGACGAAGGCGGCGAGCACGATCAAATCTCCATGCGCCAGATTGACGAGACGCATGATCCCGAACATGAGCGACAATCCGGCGGCGAACAACGTATACAGCCCGCCCAGTAGAACCCCCTGCAGTATGGCATCGATCCAGCTCAGCATATCCTTAATTCCCGAAATAGGCGCCGCGTATGGCAGCCTGATCCAACTCCGCCGGGGCGCCGGCGAGGCTCACCCGCCCCTCCATGAAGCAATAGACCCTGTCGGCGACTTGCAGCGCCCGTTGCACATCCTGTTCCACCAGCATGATCGCAGCGCCGCCGTCCTTGATCGCGGGCAGAACGCTGTAAATATCCTTGATGATCGTCGGCGCCAGACCGAGCGAGACCTCGTCGCACAGCAACAAGCGCGGGTTCGATATAAGCGCCCGGCCGAAGGCGACCATTTGCTGTTGGCCGCCGGAAAGCGCCGTCGCCGGCAGGCCGCGCAATTCCCGCAATACCGGGAACAGATCGAATATGGTGGCCAGCGTCCAATAGCCGCCGCCCTTGCGGCCATAGCCGCCGATCAAAAGATTCTCCTCGACGCTAAGCGACGCAAACAACTTACGCCCCTCAGGTACCAGCGCGATGCCGAGCTTGACCACATCGGCTGCCCGAAGATGGCCGATGGGCTCGCCCTCGAAGCGCACCGCATCCCCGGCGCCCGGATGCAGCCCGGTGACGCTGTTGAGGTAGGTGGATTTGCCGGCCCCGTTGGCGCCGATCACGGCCACCGTTTCGCCCGCATCGATATAGCTGTCGATGCCGTAGAGGGCCTGAAAATCGCCGTAGTGAGCGACGAGGTTATGGGTTTCCATAAGCGCCATTTAATCGGTGAGCCCCATGTAAATTTCCTGCACGTCCCTGGACGCCATCACCTCCGCCGGCTCGCCATCGGCGATCAGGCTGCCGAAATTCAAGACGATCAGCCGCTCAACCGCCCTTAAAAGCGCGTGCACAACATGTTCGATCCAAACAATGGTAACGCCGGCGGCGCGGATGTCGGCGATGGCGGCCAGCAATTCATCGCATTCGTGATCGCTCAGGCCGCCGGCAATCTCGTCGAGCAACAGGATGCGCGGATCGGTAGCCAGGGCGCGTGCCATTTCCAGGCGCTTGCGTTCCAGCAATGACAGCGTTCCGGCGACCCGGTTGGCGCGATCCAAAAGTCCGGTTCGCGCCAAAATCTCGCCGCAGCGCTGGCTCGCATCGGCTTCGCTTAGCCCGCTGCCATAGACCGCACCGACCATCAGGTTTTCGAACACCGTTAAGGTCTCGAACGGTTGCGGTATCTGATAGGAGCGGCCGATGCCGGCGGCGCAACGGCGCTCCGGCGCATCGCCGGTAATATCAATTCCGTCCAGATGAATAGAGCCCGCATTGGGCGCCAATTCGCCGGTGATCAGGTTAAACAAAGACGATTTACCGGCGCCGTTGGGGCCGATGATGCCGACCGCGGCGCCCTCCTCCACCGACAAATGGACGTTGTCGGCAACGACAATCGAGCCGAAGGATTTGGTCAAACCGTTAATTTCAAGAAGCATTGGGAAAAGTCGGAACGCCGCGGCCGGGATTGGTCCGGCCGCGGCGTTGCCCGCTAGGAAATGGCCTGCATGTCGCCGGTGACCGGAATTTCCGGCGCCGTCCGATTATCGGTAATGACCAGGTCATACTTGTTGCCACCCACCAGCCGCCATTGGCCGCCGACCAGCGGCGTTTTGGTGACGTTCTTGGCGGCGAAAGGCGGCACGCCCTTGCCGTTCCATTGCACCGGGCCAACGATGGTGTTGAGGTTGGTGGATGCAATGGCATCGCGAATGGATGCGGCACTGCCCACATCCGCCGTCCGCTTCAAGACATCCACCGCCATCTCAAAAAGGCTGTGAACGAAGCCGATCGGCTGGGTCCATTGCTTGCCGGTCGCCATCGAATAGGCCTTGGCCAGATCGCCGGCCGACTGCCCGGTCAGCGACGATTTGTATGGATGGCCAGGCGACCACCAGACTTCCGAAGACAGATTGTTGCCAGCCGCGCCCAACGCCTCGACCGAAACCGGGAACAGGATTGCCTTGCCCACACTGGCCGCCTTGGGCCGGAAGCCCTGCTGGCGCGCCTGGGTCCAGAAGGTGGTGAAATCGGGCGGCAACATGACGCCGGTCATGATTTCGGCGCCGCCGTTCTTGAAGGCGGTGATCTGCGCCGTGAAGTCATCGGTCAGGTTCTGATAGCGGCCGGGATCGATGAGATTGTAGCCCTTCGCCGCCAGCGCCGGCGGCAGACCAACATTCTTGTCGCCCCAGGCGTTGCCGTCCGCATCGTTGGGAAAAGCGCCGCCGACCACTTTGTTGGTGTCGAGCTGTGACCACATATTGGTGAACACCGAGATAACGTCTTCCAGCCCCCAGAAATAATGGAAGGCCCAATCGAACGGCTTCCAGGATTTGGGATTGCCAGGATTGCCCTGCTGGCCGATGAACCAGGGCTGCCAGGGGCAGTTGGTCGATATGCAGGGCACCTCTTCGATCTCGCACTGGGTGGCCACCGGATTGGTGGTTTCCGGCGTGTTGGCGACCATCATCAGATCGACCTTAGTATCGACGATCAGCTCCTTGGCCACCGCCGCCGCGCGGTTGGGATTGGATTGAGAATCCTTCACCGTCACTTCGATCTGGTAGGTCTTGCCGCCAATTTTAAGACCGTTTTTCACGGATTTGCGGAAATTGTCGACATTGAATTTGTCGGATTCACCAAACGGCGCCAGCGGCCCGGTCTGCGGGCTGACATAGCCGATGCGGATAGTTTTGGACTGCGCCAACGCCGGCATCGGAAAATGGCTCGCCGCCGCCGCGACCGCCGCCGTGGCACCCGCCGTCTTAACGAAACGCCGGCGGCTTAAAGTTTTGCCGTTGCCGGCAACCGGTAATTGGTCTTTGGATTTTTTGGTCATAATAATCAACACCCCTTTTGGTTATGGTTGGCCGTTTGAACAAATTGAAGCCGGAAAATTTTGCGCCAGCCGGGTAATTAGTTGAATGCATTGCCGTCAGCATCGATGGTGCCCGGCAGTCCGCGGACCCGGTCCAGCCAAGCGGTGACGTTGGCCCACTTATCGGTCTCGTAGCCGCTGTCGGGCAGGAACGAGATCGGCGCGAAGCAGGAAATGTCGGCGATGGTCGCATGGCCGCAAGCCAGCCAGTCGCCCCTGCCCAAATGCGCCTCCATCAGACCCAATATGTGATCGCAGCGGGTATGGATTTCTTCGTCCGGGATGGTGATGGCGTCCGGACGGCGCACTTTGGCACGGGCTATCCAGGGGCCGTTGTGCACCTCGTTGGCGGACTTGGACATCCACTCGGCGACCTTGGCTTGACCTTCGGCATCAACCGGGAGCCAATCGAGGCCGAGAATAGAAAGAAGGGTGCGGACCTTATAGCCGTTCACCGAAGCCATGATGGTATGCAGGCGTATCATGGAGATCCCCTACCTCTTAAAATGGCGGCTCAATTCGCCGGGATCGATCAGGTCCGGCGCGATCCAGCCATCCAGATCATACTCGGCCATGCAGGTCTCGGCGAACCCTTTGAGCCTATCGACGGTACCCGTCGCCTGGGCGCCGAACAGGCTATAGCGCCGGATTTCTTCGGTCGAGCCGCCGTAATTGATCTCGTACAGCTCGTGCCGGGCACCGAACTCGGTGCCCAGGCATTCCCACAACAATTTCATCACCTTGACCCGGTCCTCGGCGCTGCTGCCGCCGGAGCCGCGCATATATTTGTCCATGTAATGGCGGATATCTTCGTTCTTGAAATCGGAAGAATGGGAATTCAGGTAAATCAGGCCCGACGCCACGGTCTGCTCGATAATATATTTGACCTGGGTATAGGCCATGGTGGCGATGATCTGATAGGCGTTGCCGGGCTCCATCTTGGGCAGCACGTAATCGCCGATCCAGGGCTGCGGGTCGCGAACCATGGCGTCGGAGAGCGCCCAGAAGAGATTGCGCCAGGCAATCACCTCGCCCACATTGGCCTGCACGCCGCGATATTCCGAGGTGCCGGTAATCTCCACCGCTTTCAGCAATAACCCGGCAATGAAGTCCAGCTTGACCGCGAGCCGGGTGCAGCCATGCACCACGAAGCGCGGAAGGAACCCGGTCTGCGGGAAGAAGTTGTTGGCTTTTTCCACATCCCGGTAGACGAACACGTTCTCCCACGGCACCAAAACCTTATCCATGATGAAGATGGCGTCGTTCTCGTCCAGGCGGCTGGACAGGGGATAATCGAACGGCGAGCCCATCACCGTTGAAGTCATCTCGTATGACGCCCGGCAGATAAATTTCACGCCGGGCGCATCGGTGGGCACCATGAAGACGGCGGCGAACGCCTCGTCCTGCAACGGGATCAGCCCGTGGTGGGCAACGAAGGTATAGTTGGTGAGCACCGATCCGGTGGCCACTACCTTAGCCCCTGAAACGATAATGCCGGCGTCGGTTTCTTTTTCCACATGGGCACAGACATCGCTGGCTTCGTTGGGCGGGCGGTCCCGGTCCACCGGCGGATGGATGATCGCGTGATTGACGAAGGGCATGCGCTCCTGGGTGTATTTGTACCAGCGCGTAGCGTTGTCCTGATAGGGATCATAAAACCCGGCATTGGCGCCCAAGGTCGCCAGAAACGCCGCCTTATAATCGGGCGAGCGGCCCAGCCAGCCATAGGTGATGCGCGCCCATTCGGCGATGGCGTCGCGCCCGGCGATGCAGTCTTCCAGGGTCTTCGGCGCCTTGAAAAACGCGTGGGTCATGCCGCCATTGCCGGTATCGGTGGGCACCAGGATTTTGTCTTTGTGCTTGTCGTCGTGGAGCGCGTCGTAAAGCCGGGCGGTCATGCGGGCGGTGTTACGGAACGCCGGATGCTCGGTCACATCATCGACGCGCTCTCCATAGATATAGACCTCGCGCCCATCGCGGAGGCTGTCCAGATATTCGCCGCCGGTCATCGGGGTGGAATTTTCGATACTGCCGGTGGTGCTCGGCTTGGCGGCGAATTCTTCCGGGCTTTCCGGATGCTTGGCGGCGGGCATGGCTATGGTCCCCAGCTAATTGCAAAACGTCTACTGGGTAGGATAATCCGATTGATTCCCGGCCCGGTCAAGGCAGGTAAAATAAGAGAAGGGCGCGGCGTCTAATCGACCAGATTCTGATCAATATATTCGATCATTTTGGCGACGCTCTCATCGATGCTCAGCTTGGCCGTATCGACGATATATTCGGCGTTTTCGGGCTCTTCATAGGGCGCCGAGACGCCGGTATATTCCGGAATTTTTCCGGCCCGGGCCAGCGCCCAATGGCCCTTGGGATCGCGCCGCTCGCAGGTTTCAATATCGGCGTCGATATATATTTCGTGGAACATGTCGCCGGCGGCTTTCCTGGCAATATCCCGGTCTTCCCGGTAGGGCGAAATGAAGGCGGTGATGACAATAAAACCGGCATCTGCAAAGAGGCTCGCAACTTCGCCGATACGGCGGATATTTTCGGTGCGGTCTTGCGGCGAAAATCCAAGATCGGAGCTCAGGCCCTGGCGCACATTGTCGCCGTCGAGCACATAAGCCTGTCGGCCCAACTCAAACAATTTGTGTTCGGTTTCGATGGCCAGGGTGGATTTGCCGGAACCGGGCAGCCCGGTGAACCAGAGGACGCCGCCCCGATGACTGTTGGCGCCGGCCCGCGCCGCCGCCGAAATGCGATGTTTCACGGTAACCAGGTTTTCAGATTTAATCGCCATTATTGTATCCGCCTCAATTTGCGCCGGCCCAATGCCAGCGCACAGCTTCTAAAAGAATTGAAGGCCGTCTTCAAGCAACTTCGGGCTCCACGTCCAGACGCGCGACGCTGCCTTTGAGGCCATCAGACGGCGCCGGGTAGCGTTGCAGCACCAACGGGTCGTGCCCCGGAATGATGTGGTCCGGGCTTGAGGCCAGCCGGCGCAAAATGGCAAAACCCTCGAGCATTTCAGCAATATTGAAGACCACCGGATAGGGCCGGCCCTCCTCCATGTTGGCGTAAAAATGCGCCGCGTCGGAGGCCAGCACCACCCAGCCGCGCTTGGTCCAAACGCGCATCACCTGCAAACCCATGGTGTGACCGCCGATGCGGTGCAGCGTGATGCCGGGCGCGATTTCCGCATCGCCGTCGTGGAATTGGACGCGGCCCTGGAACAGACGCGCGACCATGGTCATCACGTCGGCGGCCTCAAACGAATGATTGATGGCGCCGTGGCACATATGGCGGCCGGTGGCGAAGGCCATCTCGTCATCTTGAATGTGAAAGCGCGCCTTCGGAAACAGTTCCAGATTGCCGCCATGGTCGTAATGCATATGGCTGATGATGACGTCTTCCACATCCGAGGGTGTAACGCCGATGGCGGCTAAGCCTTGCCCCGGATCGGCCAGAAACTCGCGCCCCCGCCGGGCGCCTACGTCCGATTTGAAGCCGGTATCCAAAACGAACGTGCCGCCCGCACCGATTATGGCCCAGACAAAATAATCCAATGGCATGGGGCCGTCGTGGGGATCGCCGCCGATGAAGTTGGCGGCCGCACCGCGTTCCAGATGGCCGTAGCGGATCGCATAGATCTCGTAAGGTTCGGGGCCTGACACCGGATCAGCCGTCTTCTGGCGGCTTCACTTCGACGCCGGCGCGGGCCTCGACGCATTTGACGAATTCGGAGAAATCCGCATCGGCGCCCAATTCTGCGAGCGCCCGCTCCCAGACGTCGCGCACCGTGGCGGCCAGGGTCATGGGAACGTCCATCGCCTCGCCCTCGGCCAGGGCAAGGGCCACGTCTTTGTGCATGAGCCCGACGGAAAATCCCAAATCGAATTTGCGTGGCAATATGGCGGCCGCGAACTTGCCGTCGGTGGCGGTGTTTTTGCCGGAGCCGGAATTGATCACATCCAGCATGATGCGGGGATCGAGGCCGGCCTTGACCCCCATCACCATGGCTTCCGACGAGATTGCCAAAGCCGTCGCCGAGAGAAGATTGTTGGCCAGCTTCATGGTCTGGCCCATACCGGCTTGCTCGCCCACATGGAAGACATTGCCGATCACCTCCAGCGGCGCCCGCACCCGCTCCAACGCGCCCGGCGCGGCGGCGGCCATCACCGCCAGGGTGCCGGCAATGGCGCCCGATACGCCGCCCGAAACCGGCGTATCGACGACGGCGATATCGGTGTCCGCCAGCGCCGCCGCAATCTCAGCCGCCATGCGCGGCCCGGTGGTCGATAAATCCACATAGGTTTTGATGCGATTGCCGGACGATAAGCCGCCCGGGCCGAGGGCGACCGACTTGACCACGTCCGGGGTCGGCAGGCTGACCAGCACCACTTCCGCCGCCGAGGCGACGGCGGCCGGCGAGGCGGCTTTTTTGGCGCCGAGCGCAACCAGCGCGGCGAGCGCGTCCTCGTTGATATCGTAGATGGTCAGATCAAATCCGGCATCCAGAAGCCGCCGGCACATGGGCGCGCCCATATTACCGACGCCGATAAATCCTACGGCTTCAGCCACAATTCCCCCTTATGATATATTACGCGGCTCGCCCTCTACGGCAATTGACCGGTAGCCAGCCAATGAGCGCATTCGGCGCCCAACTCGGCGTCGGCCAGATTTTCGTATTTCTGGCTTTCCACATCGCTCAGCACGTCGCGCCAGCGGCCATTGACGCCTTTATGGATGAAAGTCTCGGCGCCGCCATCCCAAAACGCACCGCCGAGGGGTACGCTCGCCGTCGCGTTGGCTTTCATGTAGTCAAAGCTGCAATGGTGCAGAATCGTATCCCACTTGGACTCATCGATATCGATATCCAAGAATGCGGCGATCTTGCGTATCTCGCCGGGCATGTCGTCTTTCAAGGCGCCGAAGTGGATCAGATTGACGTTGGGTAGCTCGCGGATGTCCCACCAGGTATTGATATTCTCCCAGAACGACCAGAACGGGAATCCATCCTGATCGAGCCAATCGTGATAATATTGGACAATGGAATCCACCGGCCGGTCGATCGGCGGGCCGACCAGTCCGGGGGTCTCGTTGAGCGCCTCGTACCAGGCGTCGTTGGCGGTGGAATGGTGGTTATAGAGGCTCCAAACGATGTCGCGGCCATCGCGGGCGATATAGATATATTTGACCTTTTCCGAGAACACCAAGGCGTCCACCGGCAGATGGGTCTTCATGAAGCGGCGGTGGGTCTGCGCCTCGACGCCGGCCAGCTTGACCTCGTTCGGCGGGATGCGGAGATCGAGCCAGGGCGACATATCGGCCACCGGCAAGCCTTCTTCGCCGTTAAACAGCAATTGGCTGATGATCTGCTGCACCCAGGTGGTGCCGGTCTTGGCATAGGTTGCGATGATGATGTCATCGTCGCGGAAGGGAAAATCGTTCCAGACGGTGGAATCGAAATGGTTGGTTTCCAGTTCTCTGGTCTTTTGCGGGGTACCTGACATTGCTCTTAACTCCTCCCTGAAGGGTTTTGATGGCGTTATTCTATGCCCGTTAGGGTATCAATTTCACGCAATTTTTAAAGCACCAACGTAATCACAGCTCCGTCAGCGCCCGCCATATGCGTTCCGAGGTGACCGGCATTTCGATATTCTCGATGCCGGTGTGTTTGAGCGCATCGACAATGGCGCTGACGATGACGGCCGGCGCCGGCGTGGTGCCGCCCTCACCCACCCCCTTAACGCCGAGCGGATTGCTGGCAGATGGAATCTCGGAAAAATCGATGCGGAACGGGGGGAAATTGTCGGCCCTCGGCATGGCGTAATCGAGCATGGTACCGGCCACGATCTGACCGTTTGTCTGGTCATGGATGGGGCCTTCCATCAGTGCCTGACCGGCGCCCTGGGCGATGCCGCCATGCACCTGGCCTTCGGCGAGCAGCGGATTGATGAGGCGCCCGCAATCATCGATCTGGGCGTAATCCACCAGCGCCACGCGCCCGGTTTCGGGGTCCACCTCCACCTCGACAATGGCGCAGCCGGCGGGATAGGCGGGCAGCCGCTTTTCCACAAAGCCGGTGCCGTCGAGCCCGCCGCCCAAATCGCCGGGCAAGGCATCGCCCTCTTCGGAAGCCTTGGCCACTTCGAACAGGCTCATGGTGCGGTCGGTGCCCTTAATGGTGAACGCGCCGGCATCGAACGCCACGTCCGTCTCGGCTGCCTCCAGCACATGCGCCGCGATGCGCTTGCCCTTTTCGATGATCGCGTCCGAGGCCCAGCTCAACACCGTGCCACCGAGGCGCATGGAGCGTACCGATTGCGAGCCGCCGCCGACCACGATTTGATTGGAATCGCCGAGCAAGATGCGCACCGCATCGAAATCAA
>Ga0302133_10001780_pt1 | contig 13369 bp, 10 predicted proteins | sample CB9_331_MG_FD_203121 | JGI IMG/M metagenome (GOLD analysis project Ga0302133, IMG submission 203121) | Marine microbial communities from Western Arctic Ocean, Canada - CB9_33.1 | ecosystem: Environmental > Aquatic > Marine > Oceanic | place: Canada: Western Arctic Ocean | collected 2017-09-19 | reverse complement strand
CCCACATACATCAAGGGTGAGAGACCACGAGGCCGATTCGAGATCGGCCACCAAACGGAAACTGGCAACAAGAACCGATAAGGGCACCGCAGCGGCCGTCCCCAAACAACATCCCCAACAAGAACCCCTGAGGGGTCGAAAACATGGCAAGAGAAAAATGTGTGCTCGCCTACTCAGGCGGCATGGACTCCACCATCAGCGCAGTGTGGATACAAGAGCAGTACGACATGGACGTCGTAACGCTCACCGTAGACCTCGGCGCAGGCCCCGAGCTTGATGGCGTGCGCGACCGAGCCAAACAGGCTGGTGTGACCGAATCCCTGATCTGGGACGTCCGGGACGAATTTGTCGAGGGCTACATCTGGAACGGCCTAAAGGCCGGAGCGATGTACGAGGGCGTGTACGCCCTGTCCACGGCGCTCGGACGACCGCTAATGGCCAAGAAACTGGTCGAGGCGGCCCGGCAGGTCGGTGCGACCGCCGTCGCCCACGGCTGCACAGGCAAGGGCAACGACCAGGTTCGATTCGACGCAGGAATCATGACGCTTGCCGCCCACGGTGATCCCCTCAAAATTATTGCTCCCGCTCGCGAGTGGGGCATGTCCCGTGACGAGGAAAAGCTGTACGCGGCGAAGGCCGGGCTTGACGTGCGTGAGGTCGGAAGCGACCAGCGCGTCTACTCGATCGATCGCAACCTCTGGGGTCAGGCCATCGAGGGCGAAGACCTTGAGGACACATGGTTCGAGCCACCAGAGGACGCCTACTCCTGGACTCGGCGTCCGACCGACTCCCCTGACGAGGCGGTCGAAGTCGAGATCTCGTTCGTGCAGGGTGTTCCCGTAGCTTTGGACGGCAAAGAGTTGGCCGGTGTGCCGCTGATCGAGCAGTTGAACGACATTGCCGGAGAGCATGGCGTTGGACGGATCGACCATCTTGAGAACAGGCTTGTCGGCATAAAATCACGTGAGGTGTACGAGACGCCCGCAGCCGTCGTACTGAATGACGCGCTCCGTGCGCTTGAGACGGCTTGCCTGGCGCGCGACCAGCAACGGATGCGCGCTTACGTTGGGCAGCAGTACGCCGACCTCGTGTACGACGGCCGCTGGTTCACCGGAATGCGTGAAGACCTCGACGCGATGATCGACAGCACGATGCGCTACGTCACCGGCGACGTCCGAGTTCGGCTGTATAAGGGCTCCGTCGTGGTGACAGGCCGCCGCTCCGAATACTCGCTCTACGACTTCGGTCTTGCGACGTACTCAAGCGAAGACGAGTTCGACCACAAGGCAGCAACGGGCTTCATCGACATCTACAGCCTGGCCGCCAGAATCCAGTACAAAAACCAGACAAGGCACGACGCCCGCTAGATTTCGGCAAGGGCCAGGGTGAGGGAGAAGTCTTCTCGTCCCGAAACGTTTTTGCTGGACGACGAAGAGTTGAGGAACACCTGTGACCGCATATGACGAACGAGACAGCTTCGGTAGTTACCTTGAAGAATTTGAGGTAGGCGATACCTGGAAGCACTGGCCTGGCAAGACCATCACCGAAGCCGACAATCACATGCACAGCCTACTTGTGATGAACCACCACCCTCTTCACATCGACGAGGAGTGGAACCGGAAAGGTCAGCACGGACAAATTCTTGTCAACGGAACGCTGGTGTTCTCGATCGTCGTCGGAATGACCGTGCGAGCGCTCTCTGGCAAGGCGATCGCCAACCTTGAGTACGAGACCGTCAAACACGACGGTCCGGTACACATCGGCGACACTATCTACGCCGCCTCGGAGATTCTGTCGATCACGCCGTCTCGCTCGAAGCCGGATCGCGGCGTTGTGTACGCCGAGACCGTCGCCCACAATCAGCGTGACGAGCAGATTCTCAGCTTGCGACGCAAGTTCCTGGTGCTACGGCGACCGGAATAACCCGGAATAACGAGGGCTGATTGCAGGATTGCCTGCCCTTCGAGAGCCTCAGGGTGGGCACGCAACAACAGGGAGCCCCCTACAACACCTCGTCGTAGGTCGCGTCTTCGAACGGGTACAGCGGTATCCGTCGGCGCTCGTATGTGAAGGTCTCAAGATCCGCCGTTGTGACCCCCGGCGTGTTCACCAGGATTACTTCTGCGGCGATCGGCTGATATGCGGGACGAGGCGACACAACGCCCTTCGCCACCACCACCCGGTACTTCTCCGGCCAGATGCCTATGTGATACATCTGCTCACGGCTGGTGTTTCCGCTACGACGGCCCGTAAGAAGAATTGTGTGGTCGTCGGTCGTGTCCAGCCGAATGCAGGTCCCGGCCTCGAAATACCGGTAACCGCCGTGGATCGGTCGGGTCTCTTCAAAACGGCCGTCCGAGATTCCGCGCACCGTTCCTGTCACATGCACCGGCTCGCCGTGCATATCGTCCGTCTTTCCACCCACCTCAAGCGTCACCACGCCCCCGACGCCCGTCGCCAAGCACGTCGCAATGGCTTCCGGGTCGTAAAGCGACAGGAGTAGTCCCTTGATTCCCATCTGCTTCGCCTGGGCAAGGATGAAGGTCGAGTCTGCCGACGACCCGCCGCCGATGTTGTCGCCGACATCCATAAGGACGATTGGCCCGAGATGCGAGTGCGCGCTATCGGCTACCGGTGCGGCGAGCGCGCTCCCGTCGTCCGGGACAAAGTTAGTGACGCCCTCTGGCTTGGGCCCCACATAACTTTCGTCCGCCGTCGTCAGCGCCTCCACAATGCTTGCGACCGGGACATTCAGATCAACCCGCTTAACCCAGGCGCGGGCCGCCATCCATTGGGACGCGCTTTTTGCTGCCGCAAGGTCATCATCAGCGATAGCGATGAAGCTCATCCCCATCTCTTCGACGTCGGCATACGGATACCCCTCGGCGACGCTTGTGTCCAGGATGCCGGGCCGTTCATTGGCCGCTATCGCGTCGTCCACAAGGCTCTTCATCGGCTCTTCACCCGTGAACTGACGAACGATGTTGACCAACACAGGCGGTGTCTCGATCCACTGCACAGGCTTCGTGTTTCCGAGGGCTGCGTTATAGATCAAATCGGCCGTCTTGCGTCCACGAAGTCGGGTGTCCAGGTGAGGGTTGGTGCGCCAGACGACACATGCGGTTGTGCGTTCGATAAGCTCTTTCGAGATATTGGAATGCATATCCAGCGTGATGCCTACAGGGATCTCTTCCCCGACGATCTCACGGATTGAACGAGCGAACTCAGCGTCCATGTCTGGAAACTCTTCGGACACAGCGGCGCCGTGGTTGGCGATCAAGACCGCGTCCCATGGACCCTGATCTTGAAGCATCCCCATCATCTCGCCAGAAAGACGGTCGTAAGCGTCCTTCGTGATCGTGCCGATGGGTCCTGTTCGGGCGAACATCAACGGGACCAGCTCAAACTCCAGCTCACGGGACGCTTCGATATAACCGGCGATCGTGTAGTTGGAGTCAGCGTGCCGGTCGTATATCTCTGAGCCTCTTAGGAGCTCCACTTCGACGAACTTGTCGTACTCAGCCGGTACTCGCGAGAAGGTGTTGGTCTCGTGAGAGATGCCAAGAGTGGCGATGCGCATGTGATGGTCCTGCCCGGAAGTCGATAGTTGTGAAGAGTAGTTCGGCGGCATGATCTCCTGACCGCGTCCCGGGCGCAACTGGTACGCCGAAATGTCTCACGATATCGAAGCCTCAAACGCAACTATTTTTGACCGGAATCAGGTCCTAGAAAACCAATAAACACACATTGTATCTTTTTTCACGCAAGGTTCATGTCGGGCATATATGGACTCACAATTTCCTCACGGCCCACGCACGAGACTGGTTGGTGAGAGCTAAACACCCACCGGACCCAATGCGAGGGTCGCAACAAGGGCCGGCGGGAGAAATGGGAGACAGGTCATGACCGCACTACGTAAGTTGACTGGGATTGCGCTGCTGGCGCTTGGAGCGGGTGCCCTCATCGTCGGAACCTTCTTCGTCCAGCAAGGCTTCGCAGCCGAGTCTGAGATCAAAGACCGGATGGCTGAAGAGGCTGTCACGATCGACGACGTGGCCTACCCGGTGGACACCGCCGAACTCGCTACTGCACAGGCGGCGATCACCAAGCCCCACACACTGGAACGCTACGGTCTGTGGCAGACCCTGGAACGGGGTAGCGACGAGAGAGCGAGCGTACTTGGCGGGCTGACGCTCAGGAACTCCCTCAACAAGGCCCGCATGGGTCTCGACCTCAGCCTGATGGTGAAGGCGATCGGTGGAGTGTTCATGGTGGTCGGTCTGGGATTCGTAAGCACAGGTGCGATGGTCTACACCCTCGCAGCCCGTCAGCAAGCGAAAGAGCGAGTAGAAGCAAGGGAGGCGGTACCCGGCCTACGCGGTCTAGCCCGGTAGCCGGTCAAAGAGCGGCCCGGTCGCTTCGCGTTAGATGGTGATCACATCTGCAGGGGCGTTTGGCAATACGCTCGAGGCTCTGTACCGAACCGGTTCCAACTCGCATGCACGCCCGAATTGTCACTTCGATCGACGCCGAGATCGCGTAAGGACGGAGCAAGCCCCGACCCTACGCGTTATGAAGTTCAGCCTTATCCCTCGTATACGTACTTCTTGGCCGCTACCTCATCCAGATCGCAGCCCCAGCCCGGACCGGTGGGGATGGTCATAAAGCCGTCTTTGAGCTCCGGTAGCGTAGTCGTCAGCTCATCCCGCCACGGCGACGAGTCGATATCAGTTTCCATGATCCTGACGTTGGGGATCATCGCCGTGAATTGGAGGCTCTGGAATGTGGCGAGGTGCGAGGTGTAGTTGTGTGGGGCAACGTTCATCTCGTACAACTCGGCGAGGTCCGCGACCTTCTTTGCCTGCGAGAAGCCCTGCCACGGTACGTCGATCTTGACGGTGTCCATGGCTCGAAGCTCAAAGAATCGCTTGTACTCTCGAACGCCAAGGAGCTGCTCTCCGGTAGTGATTGGCGTACGTGTCGAAGACTTGATCTGTGCGAGGGGTTCCGGCTCGAACCTGTCGAACTCCAACCACATCAGATTGTAAGGCTCCAGTGCCTGCGCCAACCTGATTGCGCCTTCGGTCTTGAACTCGTAATGGATGTCGAGAGCGATGCCGATCTTCGGACCGGCGGCTTCCCGCATGACAGAGATCTGTTTGACGGCATGTTCGATCAGATCCGGGTTGGCGTTCTGGTCGAAATCACCGGCGAAGACATCCCGCATCCTTCGTGGCGGATCACCCGGGAATATGATGTTGGACTTGAACGCGCTGAACCCGGCGTCGGTCGCCTCCCTCACGCAGTCGGCAACGTCGTCCCAGGTCTTCAGTGGTGCAACGCCCATCTCGGCGGCGCGCCCCTGAGCCCGGTATGAGGCGAGGTGCGACCAGTAAACCTGCTGTCGTTCCCTGAACGGCCCCCCAAGCAGCCTGTATACCGGCATTCCGGCAGCCTTGCCCTTGATGTCCCACAGCGCCAGTTCGATACCGGCAATAGCCATCGCGGTTGCGCCACCCGAGACCTGTGCAGTCTTGCGGTACATGTCGAGATAGTGCCGCTCAACCGGATCCGGGTCCTGACCAATGAGCGTCTTGCCGAGGTCTTCAACAAGGCCGACCTGCCCCTTAGGGTAGGAACCTGATCCGAACTGGCTGTAACCGGTAATCCCTGCGTCGGTTCGGACGATGCAGAAGAGCCACGGCCCACCACCACCGGTGCGGACGACTCGAGTTTCGACTGCTGTGATCTTCATGTGTTTTTGTCCGTTGTAGGGTCGTATGGCAATACGCCCTCGTGTCGTGCGGTCATGGGCGTATTGCCATACGCCTCTACGCGTTGTGCAGGATTCGCCCTTCGAGAACCTCAGGGCGCGTTCCCGCGGTCACAATAGACGAACTACCCCGTGTAGGCGTACTTCTTGAGGGCGGCCTCGTCCAGATCGCAGCCCCAACCCGGGGTTTGCGGGATGGCCATGTAGCCGTCCTTTATGTCCGGCAGCACCGTCGTTAGCTCATCCCGCCAGGGCGCTGCGTCCACGTCCGACTCCATGATCCGGACGTTGGAGACCGCGGCGGTCAGGTTCAGGCTCTGGAAGCTGGACAGGTGTGAGCCGTAGTTGTGCGGCGCTATGTTCAGGTCGTAGGTCTCGGCCAGGTCGGCAACCTTCTTAGACTGCGAGAAGCCCTGCCACTGCACGTCCACCTTCACGGTGTCCATCGCATGTCGCTTGAAGTAAGGCTGGTACTGGCGAACGCCCAGGAGTTGCTCGCCGGAGCAGATCGGAGTGGTGGTGGACGCTTTTAACTGCGCCAACGCCTGCGCATCCTGGTTGTCGATCTCCAGCCACATCAGGTTGTGTGGCTCAAGCTCGCGGGCGATGCGGATTGCGCCCTCGTTTTTGAAGTTGAAGTTGATGTCCAGCGCGATGCCGATGTCCGGGCCGACGGCCTGTCGCATCGCAGCGATCTGCCGCTCGGCGTGGTGGACAATCTCGGTCGTAGCGTTCTGGTCGTCCGATTGGAAGAAGCCCTGGTTGATCGCTTTCGCGTTCTCGCCGTGGAACACGATGTTGGTCTTGAACGCCGTGTAACCGCGCTCGACAGACTCGGCGGCACAATGGGCTACGTCCTCAAGGGTCAACAGAGGTTTACCGCCGTAGAACTCGGCGTTCTCGGCCCGATAAGTTGCGAGGTGTGACCAGTAGACGCGCTGTTTGTCCCGGTGAGGCCCGCCGACAAGCTGGTGCACCGGCACGCCGTATCGCTTGCCCTTGATGTCCCATAGCGCCAATTCGATACCGGCGATCGCCATGGCCGTCGCGCCACCGGACGCAGCCCGCGTCTGTCGATACATGTCCATGTAAAACTTCTCGACCGGGTCCGGGTCTTTGCCGATCAGCCAGCCGGACAAGTCTTCGATCATTCCCGGAAGACCCTTCGAGAGTTTGCCTTCACCGAACTGGCTGTACCCGGTGATGCCCTCGTCTGTCCGGACGGCGCAGAAGAGCCATGCTCCCCAACCGCCGGACTTGACTGCAAAGGTATCGATTGCGGTGATCTTCATGTGGTGTAGTCCAATTGGAGGTTGGTAGTAGGGGCGTATGGCAATACGCCCTCTCTCTGTTCGGCCACAGGCGTATTGCCATACGCGTCTTTATCTAACCCTTGAATTCGTACTTCTTCGCGGCGGCTTCATCCAACTCCGTGCCCCATCCCGGAGCCGTCGGGATGGTCATGTAACCGTCCTTGATCTCCGGCGAATTTGTGGTGATCTCATCACGCCACGGCGCAGAGTCCACGTCCGATTCCATGATTCGTACGTTGGAAACGGCGGCGGTCAGGTTCAGGCTCTGGAACGACGACAGGTGCGAGTTGTAGTTGTGCGGGGCGATGTTCATCTCGTACACCTCCGCCAGCTCTGCGACCTTCTTCGCCTGTGAGAAGCCCTGCCACTGCACATCCACCTTGACGGTGTCCATGGCATGCTTTCGGAAGTAGGGCTGGTACTGGCGTAGGCCAAGAAGCTGCTCGCCCGTCGTGATCGGCGTGCGCTGCTGCATCTTGAGCTGTAGAAGAGCGTCCGGGTCCTGGTTGTCGATCTCCATCCAGTACAACTCGTACTCTTCAAGCGCCCGGCCGATAGCTATCGCACCCTCGGTTTTGAAGTTGTAGTTGATGTCCAAAAGGATGTCGATATCCGGTCCCACTGCCTCGCGCATCGCTCCGATCTGCGTCTTGGTGTGCCTCACGAGGTCGGTCGGAGCGTTCTGGTCGTTAGATCCGGAGAACATGTTGTTGATCATGCTCGGCTTCTCGCCCGGGAAGATGATGTTGGTCTTGAACGCCGTGTATCCGGCGTCAACTGCTTCACGGGCGCAGTCGGCAAGGTCATCCATTGTGCGAAGCGGTGGCACACCCATTTTTTCTGCCCCACGGGCCCGATACGTCGCGAGGTGCGACCAGTACACGCGCTGCTTCGTGCGGAACGGGCCGCCGACAAGACTGTACACCGGCACGCCGTGGTACTTGCCCTTGATGTCCCAGAGCGCCAGCTCGATGCCGGCCATCGCCATCGCCGTAGCGCCACCGGTCTCGGCACGCCTGTGGCGGTACATGTCCATATAGATCTTGTCGACCGGGAGCGGGTCCGTACCGATCAGGCTCCGGCTCATGTCTTCTATCAGCGCTGGCAGACCCCGGTAAAGGGCGCCCTGGCCGTACTCGCCATATCCCGTGATACCGGCGTCCGTGCGGATGGCGCAGAACAGCCACGGGCCGCGCCCACCGCTGTCGACAAGGAAGTTCTCGATTGCTGTGATTTTCATTTGTATTTGTCCGATCCGTTAATGGGGGATGCGTAGATGCGGTAGTTATTTATTCCAGGCGTACTTTTTCAGAGCGTCCTCGTTGAGGTCGCATCCCCAGCCCGGGATCGTTGGAACCGTCATGTAACTGTCGATCACCTCTGGTAGTTCGGTGAACAGCTCGAATCGCCACGGAACACCCTCGGGATCGCTCTCCATAATTCGGACGTTGGAAACCGATGCGCACAGCTGGACCGACTGGAAGCTGGCTAGCTCGGATGCCGGGTTATGTGGTGCGATGTTCAATTCGTAGGTCTCGGCCAGGTCGGCGACCTTTTTGGAAACGGCGAATCCTTGCCACTGCACGTCTACTTTTACCGTGCCCATGGCGTGGGCCTCGAAGTAAGGAAGGTACTCCCGCATCGAGAAGTGCTGCTCGCCTGAGCAGAGCAACGTGCTGGTTGATGCCTTGAGCTGGGCCAGCGCTTCCGGGTCTTCGTTGTCGTGCTCAATCCAGAACAGGTTGTACGGCTCAAGAGCACGGGCGACCCTGATGGCGCCTTCGGTTTTGAAGTTGTAGTTGATGTCCAGGAGGATATCGACGTCATCGCCAACCGCCTCACGCATCACAGAAATCTGCTTCGTCACGTGCCGGACGAGGTCCGTGTCGGCTCGCTGGTCGTGGCTCAACCCATCTCGACCCTGCGAGATAGATCGGGGCTTCTCCCCCGGCCATAGGATGTTGGTCTTGAATGCGTCGTAGCCACGCGCCGGAGCTTCCTGAGCCGCAGCCGCAACCGCGTCCCAGTCTTTCAAAGGACGGTCGGGGGCCAACTCAGGACGCTCAGCACGGGCCGAGCCGAGGTGGCTCCAGTAGACCCGCTGCTTATCGCGGTATGGTCCGCCAAGCAGGTTATTGACCGGAACGCCCATCGACTTGCCTTTGATGTCCCAGCAAGCGAGTTCGATCGCAGCGATGCCCATCGCTGAAATCCCGCCGGGGACAGCGCGCAGGATGCGATAGAGGTCGAAGTAGATCTTCTCGACCGCTTCCGGGTCCTTGCCAATCACGTGCGGCTTTAGGTCCTCGATCAGGCCGACCAGCGCATGCGCCGTAGCACCCGATCCGAACTCACCGTACCCGGTAATCCCGGCATCGGTGCGTACGGCCGAGAACAGCCAGGGTCGGCGTCCTCCGTCGACTACAAATATTTCTACGTCTGTGATCTTCAAGTGTTTTCTCCCCGTATATGGGTTGCCGTCATCGACCGTGCAGGGACGACGCTAATCGATCCCCTACGTGTGATTTCCGTTAGATCGGTTTACTTGTCCCACGCGTGCTTCTTCGCTACCTCTTCGTTCAGGTCTGTTCCCCAGCCGGGGCCCTTTGGAATATCGATGTAACTGTTCTTTGGCTCAGGTACCACCGTCACCAGTTCGTCCTTCCACGGGATCGCGTCGGGGTCTGACTCCATGATCCTCACGTTGGAAACGGAGGCACACAGGTTCAGGCTCTGGAAGGTCGACAGGTGGGAGTTGTAGTTGTGCGGAGCGATGTTCAGCTCAAAGGTCTCGGCCAGGTCGGCCACCTTCTTAGCGTTGCCAAATCCCTGCCACTGCACGTCCACCTTCACGGTGTCCATCGCCCGTAGATCAAAGAATGGCTGGTACTGGCGCATCGTGACCAGTTGCTCGCCGGACGTTATCGACGTCCGGGTCGAGGTCTTTAGTTGTAGCAGCGCCTCGGGGTCTTGATTGTCTATCTCCAGCCAGAACAGCTTGTACGGCTCAAGCGCTCGGGCTACGCGGATCGCACCCTCTGTCTTGAAGTTGTAGTTGATGTCCAGGCAGATATCTATCTCAGGCCCGACAGCATCTCGCATGACGGAGATCTGCTTCACGGCCTGGTTGATGATGTCCGACTCAGCAAGCTGGTCATGGGTCTTTCCGTCGCGACCCTGCGTGATTGCCCATGAAGGATCGCCCGGGAACAGGATGTTGGTCTTGAACGCCGTGTATCCCTTATCTACCGCCTCTCGGGCGCAATCGGCGACGTCATCCCATGTCCGCAGCGGCTTCGCCCCCCAGAGTTCGGGGTTGCGCGCACGGTATGTCCCAAGGTGAGACCAGTAGACGCGCTGCTTCTCCCTGAACGGACCACCCACAACGGTGTGTACCGGCAGGCCAAGCGACTTGCCTTTTAGATCCCACAGCGCCAGCTCGATTCCGGCAATCGCCCACGCCGTAACGCCGTAAGGCGTGCCCCGGTATGCGCGATACAGGTCAAAGTAGAGCCGCTCGACCGGCGTCGGGTCTTTACCGATCAGCCAGGAGCTCATGTCCTGAACAAGTCCCTGCAGCCCGTGAGTGACGCCGCTCTCGCCGAACTCGCCATAACCGGTAATCCCGGCGTCGGTTCGTATGGCGACGAAGTGCCAGGGTCGTGCCCCGCCATCAACCGCGAACGTGTCTATCCCGGTGATCTTCATTCGGCGAGCACTCCTGTTCTGAGTTGTCAGAGTCAGCTTGGAATCTACTAGGCGGCGCTACTGTACACCCGCGGTCGTTAGTCGTGGGACTCGGGACTAATCTACCCTTCAGGTGATTCTTATGAGGGTTTGCTATCCCGGCGGCTAGCGATCACAAGTAGACCGAGCGCGGGAACCAGCGCAGCGGCACCAATAGCAAGCCCGAATCTGATCGATCTGATGGTGGCGATGATGCCGATTACAGGCCCAAAAGTGACCTGTCCGAGGGAATCACCCTGTGAGTGCATCGAGATAACAGTCGCACGCACCGACGGGTCGAGACCCCGGTTGATCCACGTCAGCAGCACCGGCCGACTTGAATGACGGAGGGCGACTACGACCCAGTAGGTAACAACCAGCGCAAGAAGCGATGAGGTGAACGCGAAAGCGAACAGTGCCAACGCCAGTAGGGCCGTCAAAACCGCAAGCGCACGCGTCGGCCCTGTCCGGGTGGTCACGGCACCGGTTTTCCCGAGGACCCCGGTGATAACCGCGCCAAGAAGTAGCCCCCCGGAGGCGATCACCGCAAACCAGACAAGTGGGTCCAGCCCCGCTATCTCTGGAAGATTCACCTGCTCCAACAGGTGCGCCGGCCAGAGTCGATCGAAAGCCTCAGACGATGCCCCGAATATGGCGACAACGGCCAGCGTGAATACGATCGCAGCACGTCCCCGAATTACGCTCGCACTCGAGCGAAGTGTGGCCTTGATGCCCCCGATCACGCCGTTGACACTTCCGGCCGGTTTGAAGTTCCGTTCCGCCATGAACAGGAACAGAAATCCGGACAAAAGCAAGAACAGCGTGCCGGACACAAAGAACGGAATCTGGAGATCGATTATCGCCAGCGACACCCCGACGAAGATCCCGACAAAGGCCGCCAACTGGCCGATCTGAGTCGCTCGCAGAAATATCGGGCCAACGCTATCGTCGCCAACCTCGTCGGCGATCCACGCCTCTTGTGCGCCGCTCGTGAAGGCGTAGCCAAGCGCCCAGAACACCTGTGCAATCAAGATCATCCACAAGTTAGGCACAGACGCCCAGACCAGAAATCCGATCGCCAGGATGGCGTACCCGATGATGACGGACCTTCTCCGTGAGAATGCGTCCGCAACGATCCCGGTCGGCACCTCTGCGATCAGCACGCTGCCCTCAAGCACCGCACCAATCAGCAGCAACTGGAACGGGTTCAGCCCTACTTCCACGATCGCGTAAACCGATGACGTGGTGAAGGTGACGTGGAACGCGAACTCGGTCCATGCGTGAAGAGACAGATACGTTGTGCGTGGTTGGAGTTGGATGAGCGGCTGTCCTGAATTATGAAGTGATTTGGGCCACATAAGACCGTTTTGGGACCCGGCTGTCAACGACAGATATCGCTGGACCGGGACGAATCGACCGGTCGGTCGTAGAATCGCCGACGATGCCAGAGATAGTCTCGGCAAGTTGCTCAAGCGCGCTGGCCCATAAGGAATCCCGTGTATACGTCCCGCCCGATCCTCGCCCATGAAGAGATCCGCACACGACAGGGAATGGTCGTGGCGCAGCATCCTCTGGGTTCGGCAGTCGGCCTGGAGGTCCTGCAGCGCGGCGGCAATGCCGTCGACGCAGCCATCAGCACCGCCTTTGCGATGGGCGTATTGCAGCCCCTCATGAACGGCATCGGCGGTGGCGGCCTTATGACGGTCTACATGGCGGCCGGGGGCGGGGGCGCGATCGACTACGGGATGCAGGCTCCGGCTCGCGCTACGACCGACGAGTACCCGCTTGAGGGCGGCATGGAGAGCATGAACACGGGTTCGTCTCGCTACTCTCGTAACTTCGCCTGGCCAAAGGTAAAAGACGACATGCTGTCGTCCGGTTACAAGTCGATCGCCATTCCGGGAACGGTCGCCGGGCTAAGCAGAGCGTTAGACGAGTGGGGGACGATCAGTCTCTCCGACGCGCTGCAACCGGCCATCAAGCTCGCAGAAGAGGGATTCGCTGTAGGGGCGCACTTCACGCTGTCCACGGTCGCTCGCCGAGACCTGTTCCTGCGATTCCCGGCCACGACCGAAATCTACTACCCGGGCGGATACCCGATTCCGGTTGGAGGAACGCTGATCCAGAAAGAGCATGCTGCGACCCTGCGCACGCTGGCAGCGGGTGGGCCTGATGTCTTCTACAAGGGCGAGATCGCCGAGAAGATAGCTGCGGACGTTCAGGCGAACGGCGGGCTGTTGGAAGCATCCGACTTCGCTCAGTACACGCCCTTCCTGCATCGACACGGAATGCTGGGCGAGTACCGGGGCTACGAGATCATGGGGCTCCCGGGCCCGACTTCAGGCCCGACGGTGATGGAAACCCTGAACATTCTTTCGACGTTCGATCTCACAGGAACCAATCACGGCGACCCGGCCGTGCTGCACCTGATCGTCGAGGCGATCAGGCTGGCCGCCGCCGACCGCTTTACGTGGATGGGCGACCCGGAAAAGACCGGTGCGCCTATAGGTGCGCTAACCGTGCCCGCGTACGGAGCGGAACGTGCGAAGTCGATCGA
>Ga0302133_10001776_pt1 | contig 13390 bp, 9 predicted proteins | sample CB9_331_MG_FD_203121 | JGI IMG/M metagenome (GOLD analysis project Ga0302133, IMG submission 203121) | Marine microbial communities from Western Arctic Ocean, Canada - CB9_33.1 | ecosystem: Environmental > Aquatic > Marine > Oceanic | place: Canada: Western Arctic Ocean | collected 2017-09-19 | reverse complement strand
CCGGTCGCTGCCATCGATTGATGGAGCAAAACGCGGACATTCTGGAAATTGCCTCGCAATCTCCCGTCGTGCAGTCCCTTGCGCGGCGATTGGAGAATGGGGTTCTCTTATCCAGCGGCGGCGTAGATACTGGCGCGCAGCCGTTTCTTGCCGCCACGTTGCGGCGTTGTCTGCCGGGCCGCCCGCTGGTGTATGTGACCGCCGGTCTCAAGGAACAGGAAAGCGCTCAACAGGACTTGGAAACGTGGCTGGGCGCGTCGGCGCGGCCGTTGTTTTATCCCGGCTGGGAAGTACTGCCGCACGAGGGGCGGTTGCCGTCCGCGAACGTCTCGAGGCGTTGATGGCGCTGATGGATTTAAAGGAGGACGCCGCGCCCGTGCTCACTGTTTCCGTGGCTGCCCTGATGCAGCGCACACTGCCGACGGAAAATTTAAAACGCCGCACCCGGCGACTGCGCCTGGGCGATCGTCTGGAGCCGCTGGATCTCATTGAGTGGCTCGAGGAACAGGGCTATGAGCCGGAGGCGCAGGTGACGCGTCGGGGCGAGATCGCGCTGCGCGGTGGCATTGTGGATTTCTTTCCATTCACTTCTCCGTGGCCGGTGCGTTGTGAATTTTTTGGCGACGAACTGGAATCTCTGCGCGAGTTTAATCCGCTCACGCAAGTGTCGCGCGAGCCCATCAAGGAAGCCGTGATTTCCCCCGGCGGCGAGGTGGGGCTTTTAATTCAGTCCGGCGAAACCGGCGCGACGCTGCTCGATTATCTGCCGGCGGACACAGTGTTTGTGTTGGCCGGCGCGGAGGCGGTGGAGGATGCCGCCGCGGAGCTGGTCAATCAATTGCCCCCGGGCGATCCGTTTCACATCGAGTGGGACGCGTTACGCGTGGCGATGGAGGCCCGCGGCTGTGCGCAACTGGAGCTGGGCGAGCTAGACCCCGACGAGGATGCGCTTGAGATTCACAGCTTGGAGGCGTTCCGGCCAGTGTCCACGCGGCTACCGGATCACCAGTTGATGGAGGCTCAGCGGCGCGAGTTTTTCGCGCAACTCCACCGGTGGGCACGGCAGGGTTTTTGCGTGCGCGTGCTGTGCAACAACGACGGCGAGCGCCAGCGTTTCCTAGAGGTTTGGGGCGAGTACGACCTCGGCGATTTGCCGGACGCGCTGCGGGCGGAGATTGGCACGATCGGGAGCGGATTCCTGTTCGGCGAGGCGCGGATGGTGGTGGTGACTGATGCGGAGATTTTCGCGCGCTACAAGGTGCAGCGTCCGCGGCGTTTAAAAAGCCGGCACGCGCACGCTACGAAGTCGGCGTTCGACATTGATTTCACCGAGCTGGAGGAGGGCGATCCCGTGGTGCACATTCAGCACGGGATCGGGCGGTATCTCGGTTTAAAAGTCATGCCGATGCGGGTTAAGGACGGCACGGAGGGACAGGGCGAGGAATGCATGGTTATCGAGTACGCGCCCAGCGACCCGGACAATCCGCCGCCCAAGCTTTACGTGCCGGTGAGCGAGGCGCATTTGGTCAGCAAATACGTGGGCGCGGGCAAGGCGTCGCCATCATTAAACACACTCGGCGGAAAGCGCTGGGCCAAGGCCAAGGCGAGGGCGGAGCGGGCGGTGCACGATCTCGCGGCGGAAATGCTGTCCATTCAGGCCGAGCGCGAGTCGCAGGTGGGGCATGCGTTTGGGGCGGACACCACGTGGCAGCGCGAGTTTGAGGCGGCCTTTTTATATGAAGAAACGCCCGACCAAGACGCGACTATTTCCGCCGCCAAGGCGGACATGGAATCGGATCAACCGATGGATCGGCTGGTGTGCGGTGATGTGGGTTTTGGCAAGACCGAGGTGGCGGTGCGCGCAGCGTTCAAGGCGGTCATGGGCGGCAAACAGGTGGCGATACTGGTGCCGACCACGGTGCTGGCGCAGCAGCATTTTAACACCTTCATCGAGCGGATGGCGGATTATCCGGTGCGCATCGAGCTGCTTTCTAGGTTTCGCTCACGGAGCCAACAGCGGCAGGTGGTGGCCGACCTCGGCACGGGCGCGGTGGACATTGTCATCGGCACTCATCGGCTGGTGCAGCCGGACGTGGTTTTTAAAGACCTCGGGCTGGTGGTCATCGACGAGGAACAGCGCTTCGGCGTGCTGCACAAGGAGCGCTTTAAACAACTGCGCCGGATGGTCGATGTACTTACGCTCTCGGCCACGCCTATCCCGCGCACGTTGTACATGGCGCTCACGGGCGCGCGCGACATGAGCACCATCGAGACGCCGCCGCAGGATCGGCTGCCGGTGGAGACGATTGTGGCGCAGTACGACGAGCGGCTGATCCAGCGGGCCATCACTCGCGAGTTGCGGCGTGGCGGCCAGGTGTTTTTTCTGCACAACCGCGTGGGCACGATCCACACGGTGGAGAAAAAACTGGCGGCGATCGTTCCCGACGCGCTCATCCTTGTGGGGCATGGCCAGATGAAAAGCGACGAGCTGGAGCAGGTGATGACTGCGTTTGTCAATGGCGAGGCCGACGTTCTGCTCTCAACCACTATAATAGAGAGCGGCATCGACATCCCGAACGCGAACACGATCATCATCGACCGGGCGGATCGTTTTGGTCTCAGCGACCTGTATCAGTTGCGCGGCCGTGTGGGGCGCTACAAGCACCAGGCGTACGCGTACATTTTGCTGCCGCGCCACGCTGCGCTGCTGGCCGACGCGCGTCGGCGCATCAGCGCCATCAAACAATACTCGAGCCTGGGCAGTGGATTTAAAATCGCCATGCGCGATCTGGAAATTCGTGGCGCGGGCAATCTGCTGGGCTCGGAGCAGAGCGGGCACATCACGGCGGTGGGTTTCGAGTTGTATTGCCAGTTGTTAAAACAAAGCGTGGCGGCGTTGAAGGGTGAGAAGGTGAAGCCGCGCGTGGAGGTGGAGGTGCGGTTCGATTTTCTCGCGATGAGCCCCGGGCAGGTGGAGGCGGCGGAGGAGCCCCGGCAACGTCCGCGCCGCCGACCGCGCGCGGAGGTGTCTGTGCCGCGCGACGAGGATTCGTGGGAATGGTATGATGAAACCGTGCCGGAGACGGTCGAGGAAAAGAATACCTGCCCGGTGGCACCGGCGTTCCTGCCTCTGGATTACATTGGTGACTCGCGCCAGCGGATTGATGTTTACCGCCGGCTCGCGCAGGCGACCACGCGCGCGGCGCTGGATGATTTAAAGCGCGAGCTGCGCGATCGGTTTGGCAAGCCGCCGGCCGCGGTGAATCTTTTAATACTGGTGGCGGAGATGAAACTGGTGGCCGCCGCCAAGCTCGTCACCTTGATGGAGACGGAAAACAACGCGCTCAAGTTGATGCGCAACAGTGACTACATTACGCTGGGCGGGCGTTTCCCGCGGCTCGAGAAAAAAACAGCCAAAGCCCGTCTGGGCGAGATCAAGAAAATGTTGTCCGCCTTGTGAGCCCGGCTGTGGAGAGGGTCGGCTTGACTTGGCGCGCGTGTCTGTCAATAAAACCCGCGCGGCAATGCCAGACATAAAGCCAGACAACAAGAAACTTTCGCGTCAACAGGCGCGCGACCTTGACATCGAGATAGGTTTTCTCGAGGGCGTGGTGCAGCGCGACCGAAACTATGTGGAGGCGCTGCAGTTGCTGGGCGATGACTACACCCGGCGCGGCCGGTATCGCGAGGGCCTGACGGTGGATCGGCGCTTGGTTCGGCTTTGCCCCGGCGACCCGCTGGTCCATTATAATCTGGCCTGCAGCTATTCGTGCACCCGGCAATTTCGGCGCGCGGCCAGGGCGCTTCTGAAATCGCTGGAGAACGGCTACCGCGATTTTGACTGGCTTCGCAAAGATCCCGACTTGGAAACGCTCCGGAAACATTCACTGTATCAGGAAATCGAGTCCCTGCTCGAGATGATTGAAAAGGGCGAGGCATGAGCCACCCGCGCACGGTCGCGTTTGACGCCGCGCGCAACACAGTGGTGCTCATCGATCAGCGTCGTCTTCCGCATCGCTTCACTTTTTTACGCGCAAAAAATTACCGAGCAACCGCCGAGGCAATTGTCAACATGACCGTGCGCGGCGCTGGTGCAATTGGTGCCACCGCGGCCTACGGGCTGGCCCAAGGCGCGCGAGAATTTAAAGGATCGCGGCTGGGCGAATTTCGCCGCCACACTGATCTTGTTTTTAAAACACTGCGCGCCGCGCGCCCGACCGCGGTGGATCCGGTGAACGCCATGAACGCTGTCCGCGCTGCCATGGCTGCGAGCCGCACCGTGGCTGGTCGGCAGCAACTGGCGCTGGAGGCGGCGGAGCAGTTTGCCGAGGAGGACATCGCGCATTGCCGCGCCATTGGCGAGGTGGGCGCGCCGCTCATTGGGCGCGGGCTGCGCGTGCTCACCCATTGCAACGCCGGCGCGCTGGCTTTCGTGGACATCGGCTCGGCCACCGCTCCCCTTTACGCGGCGCACGCGGCGGGTGTTAAATTCATCGTGTTCTGCAGCGAGACGCGGCCGCGCGGCCAGGGCGCGGCCTTGACGGCTTGGGAGTTGTCGCGCGCGGGCATTGAACACGTGATCATCGCCGATGGCGCGGCGGGTCACTTGATGCAGCGCGGCGAGATTGGGCTGGTGATCACCGGCAGTGACCGCGTGCTCGGCCACACCGGCGAGGTCGCCAACAAGATTGGCACTTACACGCACGCCGTCCTCGCCGCCCGCCACGGCATTCCATTTTACGTAGCCATCCCCCTCTCGACGCTCGACTGGGAAACGAAGAGCGGCGCGGACATCCAGATTGAGGAACGCGACGCAGCTGAGGTTTTAAACGCCAACGGCCCGCGCGGCCCCGTGCGCACGGCCAACCCCGGCAGCGCCGCCCGAAACCCAGCCTTCGACGTGACGCCGCCCGAGCTAATCACCGGCATCATCACGCCGAAGGGGATTATTAAGCCACGCGAGCTGTGGCGGCGACGGAAATGGTTCAACTCTTACAACGATTCCCTCTGTCATTGACTTGCGCGTGGGGCTTGTTTAGGTTCACCGCTTCCCAAGGCGGGGTCGCCAAGTGGTAAGGCAGAGCTCTGCAAAAGCTCCATCGCCGGTTCGATTCCGGCCCTCGCCTCCAATTTTTTTTTTGGAAGCCCGGGATTCAGGTTTGCTGTGATTTCGAAAAACTGCTCGGGAAAATGCGGTTCGAATCGAGCTTGTGAAAAAAATCACAAAATTTCTTGCAAGGAAATGCGCCATCGGTATGATGCCGCCGGTTTACTGTTTTAGATGTCGAATGTCTTTCCTAAATGGACCAACCGGCTTCCGCTGTTGGTGCTAGTTGGTGGCGTGCTGCTGGGAGGCGGTGTGGTCACTGGCGTGTCCTATTATTTTACGCCCAAGTACACGCGCGTGGGCTATCAGCCGGTGCAGCCGGTTTCGTTTTCGCACAAAATCCACGCGAACGAGCTTGGGCTCGATTGCCGTTTTTGCCACAATATGGTGGAGCAATCGGCGTTTTCCAACATCCCGGCTGCTTCCACCTGCATGAAATGCCACAGCACGGTGCTGGCTGATGACGCGCGGTTGAAGCCGGTGCGCGACAGTTTTTATGGCGAGGATGCAAATCACGACGGGATTTTGCAGCCGAAGGAGGACAAGAATAAAAACAACCAAAATGACCGGCCGTTGTTGCCTTGGGTGCAGATTCACAAGACGCCTGATTATGTCTACTTTGACCACTCCGTGCATGTGACTCGCGGCATCAGTTGTGTGAAATGTCATGGCCGCGTGGATTTGATGGACGAGGTGCGTCACGCCAAGCCGTTGAGCATGGGGTTCTGCTTGGAATGCCATCGAAACGCCCACGAGAACGTTCGGCCCTTGGACAAGGTTACGGATCTGGGTTGGGAAGGCGACCGCGATGCCCACGGCAATCTGTATCATTTTGTGGATCCTAAAAATGGAACAAGCCTTACCGACAGGCTCGGAGTCAAGGCTTCGGAGAATTGCTCGGCGTGTCATCGATGAAAACTGAAACTGACAATAGTGTTAAATACTGGCGCAGCATGGAAGCCATGCAGGGTCGTGAAGTGCCCTCGTCGTGGCCGGGCGAATTCCCCGAAGGCGCCTCGGAGCGGGATGAGGATTTTACGCGGCGCGATTTCATGAAGCTCATGGGAGCGTCCTTTGGCTTGGCGGGCCTCGGGCTGCTGGGGGTGGGCTGTCGGAGGCCGGAGGAGCTGATTATTCCCTTCGGCCAACAACCGGAGAATTACATCCACGGTGTGCCGCAATATTATGCGAGCGCACGCCCTACGCGCACCGGCGCGGTGCCCATCGTGGTGGAAGCCAACGAAGGTCGCCCCACCAAGATCGAGGGCAACCAGGAACACCCCGACAGCAACGGTGGCACCGACCTGCACACGCAGGCGAGCATCCTCGACCTGTACGACCCCGACCGCGCCCGTGGCAATCGCGGCAAGGGCAACAAAACCCTAAATCGTGAGGCGGCCCTTAAAGCGCTGGACAAGCTCATCAAGCCGGGCAAGATCGCTATTTTACTGGGGCAAAACAACTCGCCTTCGCGCGCCCGCATCCTGACACAGCTGAGCGGCAAGGCGCAGGTTTTTACGTTCGAGCCCATCGACGATGACATTCATCGCCGGGGTGCCACGGCTGCCTTTGGCAAAGCTGTGCGGCCGTATTACCAGCTCGACAAGGCGGCGACGATTCTTTCGCTGGACTGCGATTTCATTGGCGGCGAGTGCGATGCGCACCGGCACATCCGTGACTTTGCCAAGCGCCGTAGAAAGCTCGACGACAACAAGATGTCACGCCTGTACGTGGCGGAGGCGCGCATGACGCAAACCGGCGCCAACGCCGACCATCGTCTGCGCGTAAAAGCAGGTGCGGTGCACGGCATTGCGGCGGCCATTGCGAGTCGTCTGGGGGTTGGCGGATTGAGCGAGGGCACCCTGCCCGAGAATGTTAAAAAGGAATGGCTTGACCAATGTGCCAACGACCTGCGGCGAGGCGGTGTGGTGATGGCTGGTCACGGACAGCCAGAGGCGGTGCACGTGCTGGCCCACGCCATCAACGAAAAAATTGGTGCGATTGGCGAGAGCGTGCTGTTTCACGCGGCGGCGGATGACGGCCTCGGCTCGATTGCTGATTTGGCCAAGGCGAGTTTTGACACGCTGGTGATCATCGGCGGCAATCCCGCCTACAACGCGCCGGGCGATCTTAAGTGGGCGGACTTGATTAAAGGCAAGAGCGTCGTTCGGCTTGGCTATTACGACGATGAGTCGGCGAAGGGCGCGGATTTGTTCTTGGCGCAAACGCATTTTCTTGAGGAATGGGGCGATGCTCGCACGAGCGATGGCACGCTGGTGGCGATCCAGCCGCTTATCAAACCGCTGTTCGATGGGTTGTCGGAACTGGAAGTGTTGGCGCGCATCGCCGGGGTTTCCCAGACCGCCAACGAGATTGTGCAAGCCACCACGGGCAAATCCGGCAATGACTGGAAACATTTTCTGCACAAGGGTTTTGCCGTCGGCACGAAAGCGAAACCGGCGGTGGTGGGCTCGGCAAATACCGCCACGGCGAAATCAGCGCCGTCGGTTGAGGAGAACGAACTAGAGGTTATTTTTGCACGTGACTACAGCGTGGACGACGGGAGTTTTGCCAACAACGGTTGGTGCCAGGAATTGCCTGATCCGATCACGAAAATCACTTGGGACAACGCGGTGCTCGTCAGCCGAGTCACGGCCAAGGATCAAGGCTGGACGAATGGCGACCGGGTGTTGGTCGAGGTGGGCGACCACTCCGTTGCGGGGCCGGTGTGGATTCAGCCCGGACAGGCGGATGGCACACTGGTGCTGGCGCTGGGTTACGGCCGCGAGACAAAAGGCCGGATTGCGAATTTCGACGGCAAGCAGGTTGGATTTAATGCTCACCCGCTGCGCCCCAGTGGCGTGCCCGGATTTGTGGTGGGCACGGTTAAAAATGCGGCGGGCGATCCACACAATTTTGCCTGCACGCAGGATCACTGGTCGATGGAGGGGCGCGCGATTGTGCGCGAGGCAAATTTTGAGGGCGAGGATGGCTATAAAAAACACAAGGACTTTGCCAGCCACGTGGGGCTCGACTCGAAGGATCACGCCAAGCACACGATCAACCCCAAGACCGGCAAGCCTTACCAGATTTACAAGCACCCTTACGACGCCAAGCCGGAGCTGAAAAACGCGGAGGTGCAGTGGGGTATGGCGATCGACATGAACACCTGCGTGGGTTGCAGTGCCTGCGTCATTGCTTGCCAGAGTGAGAACAATATTCCCATCGTGGGCAAGGATCAGGTGGAGCGCGGGCGGGAGATGAGCTGGCTGCGCATTGACCGATATTACACGGGCTTTGGTCATCACCCCAGCGAGGGCGACACGGATGACGATAAGGATCAACACACCGAGGCGTGGATCGACGATCCGCAGGTGGTAAACCAGCCGATGCTCTGCCAGCACTGCGAGTCCGCGCCCTGCGAGAGTGTTTGCCCGGTGAACGCCACGGTGCACGACGACGAGGGACTCAACCTGATGGTCTACAATCGTTGTATCGGCACCCGTTACTGCTCGAACAACTGCGCGTGGAAAGTGCGTCGTTTTAATTTCTTTGACTACAACAAGCGCCCGCTCAATGCGCTCTACAAGGGGCCCTTAGCGAGCAACAAGGAGAATGACCCAACGGGCTGGGATCTCATCAAGCTGATCAAGAATCCCGAGGTCACCGTGCGCATGCGCGGCGTGATGGAGAAATGCACCTACTGCGTGCAGCGCATTGAGGAGGCCAAGATCGACCGCAAACGCGAGGCCAGCCGCGAATACAAAGACGCCGTGGCACGTGGTGAAAAGGATGTCACCGTGAGCACCAAGGTGGCCAAGGGCGGTGTCAAGACGGCCTGCCAACAGGCGTGCCCGGCGGAGGCGATTGTTTTTGGCAACATGGCCGACCCCGAGAGCGAGGTTTCCGAAGCCAAAAAATCGGAGCGCGACTACACCGTGCTGGGCTTCCTCGACACGCGCCCACACACGACTTATCAGGCGCGCGTGCGCAACCCGAACCTGAAGGTGCCCGGGCCGGTTGATCATTATTACGATAAACCGCTGAGCTCGATGGAGTACGAAGCCAACGCTCATGGTGATGAGCATCACGAGGAAAACGGCCACGACAAGGCGCACAAAGAGAATGACTGATGGGCAGCGCCACCGAAAACATTTACGCGGAGACGCCCAAGGAACTGGTGCGCGAGCCGTTGGTGGCGAACCAGCGGTCGCCCGGGTGGCTATCCGACCAGATCTCGGCCATCATCGAGGGCAAGACCCCACGCTGGTGGTGGATCGCCTTCACCATCAGTTTCCTGACTGCGGGCATGTGTTTTTCAATGATCGGCTATCTGGTCGTCACCGGCATTGGCGTGTGGGGCCTGAACCATCCGGTGATGTGGGGCTGGGCGATCGTGAACTTCGTCTGGTGGATCGGCATCGGCCATGCCGGCACGCTGATCTCGGCCATCCTGTTTTTGCTGCGACAAAAATGGCGGACTTCCATCAACCGCGCGGCGGAGGCAATGACGATTTTTGCGGTGATGTGCGCGGGCATTTTCCCGGCCATCCACGTGGGCCGCATTTGGTTTGTGTGGTATCCGCTGCCGATCCCGAATGCCAACGACATTTGGCCGCAGTTCCGATCTCCGTTGTTGTGGGACGTGTTTGCCGTGTCGACGTATTTTACGGTGTCAGTGCTTTTCTGGTACATGGGACTGATCCCCGACTTGGCGACCATTCGCGACCGACTGCGCCTACAGGCGGAGAAAATCAAAAAGCCATTCGGAAAGTTCACCAACAAAATCAAGCAGGTTTTATATGGCTTCTTCGCGCTTGGCTGGACGGGGAGCAACCGCCACTGGAGCAACTACGAAAAGGCCTACCTTCTGCTGGCCGGACTCTCCACGCCGCTGGTGCTCTCGGTGCACTCCATCGTGTCGTTCGACTTTGCCGTGTCGCAGTTGCCCGGCTGGCACACGACCATCTTCCCACCGTACTTTGTGGCCGGCGCGGTTTTCAGTGGATTTGGCATGGTGATGACACTGATCATCCCGCTGCGCGTGTTGTGCAAGATGGAGGATATTATCACCGTCCGGCACATCGAGCTAATGTGCAAGGTGACCTTGGCGACCGGCTCGATTGTCGGTTACGCGTATGCGATGGAGTTTTTCATCGCGTGGTATGGGGGCAGTCCGTACGAGCTGTACGCGTTTAAAAACCGCGCCTTCGGCCCCTACTGGTGGGCGTACTGGATCATGGTGAGCTGCAATGTCCTCACGCCGCAGCTTTTCTGGTTCAAGAAAATCCGCACCAACATGATGGCGGTATTTATACTATCGATTTTTGTCAACATAGGCATGTGGTTCGAGCGTTTCGTCATCGTGGTCATCTCGTTGCACCGCGATTTTCTGCCTTCGAACTGGGGCTATTACAGTCCGACGATTGTCGATATCCTCACTTATGTGGGCACGATGGGCTTTTTCATGACGCTATTCCTGTTGTTCATCCGGTTTCTGCCGTTGGTAGCCATCAGCGAGGTGAAAGGCGTCACGCCGCAGGCCGATCCGCATGATCCGCTTGGCGGCGCGGAGAAAGGGGACGCGCACTGATGAGCGAGAAGTACGGCATCTTGGCGCAGTACGACTCGCCTGCGGCCACGATAAAGGCGGCCGAGCAAGTGAGTGAGGCCGGCTACAGCAAGTGGGACGTGCACACGCCCTTCCCCATCCATGGCATGGATCACGCGATGGGCATGAAAAACTCGCCGGTGGGCTGGTTCACGTTCCTAGGCGGGTTGACCGGATACACGGGCGGCATGGTGATGATCTGGTTCATGAACTCCTACCATTATGACATCGTGGTGGGCGGCAAGCCGCTCTTCAGTGGTTTTTACTCGTTCCCGGTGGCGTACGAGTTGACCATCCTGCTCGGGGCCTTCGGGTCGATTTTGGGCATGTTGTTTTTAAACCGACTGCCGCGCCATCATCATCCGCTTTTAAAAAACAAGCGCTTTGCTCAGGTAACCCACGACAAGTTCTTCGTGGTCATCGAGTGCGACGACCCAAACTATAACGAGGCAAAAACCCGCGAGTTGCTGGAAAGCGCGGGGGCCAGCCAAGTGGAGATCGTGGAGGAATAGCATGATCCGTAATCTCATAGTTGGATTTGTCGCGCTGGTGCTGGTGGTCATTGGCCTGTTTGGGCTGCGTGGCGGCTCCTCGCGCAAGCCGCCGCTGGAGGTGTTCCCGGACATGGACCGCCAGCACAAGCTGCGGCCGATGGAGCCGAATTCGTTTTTTGCCAATGGATTGAGCTCGCAGTTGCCAGTGGTGGGCACCGTGCCACGCAGCGAGCAGATTGAGCTGGCGGATGGCACAAAGGTTTATCCGTTTGAGAATCATGATGCGATCACGGGCGGCACGGTAAACCTGGACGGCACAAACTACTTGGCCACAATTCCCATAAAGGTGGATGCCGCGGTGCTGGCGCGCGGGCGTGATCGTTTCGACATCACCTGCGCCATCTGCCACGGGCGGGCTGGTGATGGCCAAGGTGTGGTGAGTTTGCTCGGCGTCGGCTTGGCCGCGGCCAACCTGCACGGTGGTGAGATTATTTCCATGCCCGACGGCCAACTTTACCGCACCATTGTTCGCGGCAGCAAAGAGGGCAAGGGCCAGATGAAGGGCTACAGGGCGGAGCTGAATGTTTCTGACCGATGGGCCGTGGTGGCCTACGTGCGAGCGTTGCAGTACAGCCGACTGGTGGATCGCGATGAGTTAAAAAAATACGGGAAGAATCCAGACGATATTCCCGCCGCTGAATGATGAGCACCGAGACCGCAAACGCCCCCGCGGGGAGCAGAGTAGACAGCAACATTTTGGAGCAGTTGCCCATGTTGCTGTTCCTCGTTGGTTTGGTGGGCTGTATCGCCGGTTACTTAACCGAGGATGCGAAGCAGTTTGCGCACTCGTACTTGGTGGCGTTCATGTTTTTCCTGAGCATCGGCTTAGGTGGTCTGTTCATGGTGATCATTCATCACCTGTTTGACGCATGGTGGTCGGTGCCCATCCGGCGCTACACCGAGCACTTGGCCTGCCTGTTGCCATGGATGGCGCTGTTCTTCATCCCCATCGCTTTGCTGTCGGAGGATCTTTACCCGTGGATGACCATGGTTCCGGGCGAGAGCCATACACTGGACGTTAAGGCGGCGCTGTTCAACAAGTCCACTTGGTTAATTGTCAGCGTGGCGCTCTTTGTAATCTGGGGCTTTTGGAGCAACAAACTACGCGGCTGGTCGCTGCGGCAGGACAAGGACGGTGCTGCCGAGTGCACCATTTATATGCGGCGTTGGGCGGCCTCCGGGGTTTTTGTTTTTGCCTTCACGCTGACAGTCGCTGCTATTTTCTGGGTGAAATCTCAGGAGCACCAGTGGTTTAGCACAATGTACGGCGTTTATTACTTTGCCGCCAGTGTGTGGCTGACCTTGGGCACCAGCTACGCCATTGCGCTGGTGATGAGGGAGACCAAGGCCATCCCGCTGATCGCCCGCGAGCAGCTGCACTGCATCGGCCAGTGGCTGTTTGCGTTCACGGTGTTTTACGCGTATATCCATTTCAGCCAATACTTTCTGCAATGGAACGCCGCGATGCCCGAGGAGACTTTTTGGTATGGCAAACGCGATCAGGGGACTTGGTCATACGTGGGCTGGCTGATTATCATCGGTCATTTCTTCGTGCCGTTCCTGACGCTGCTGCGCATCGACGCCAAGCTCAGCCTGCGCATCATGCTGCCCGTCATTGTGTGGGTTTGGCTGATGCACTACATGGACATGGTCTGGAACATCATGCCGCTCATTCATGCCGAGGGGCCATCGTTCCATTTCTCGGACTCGGCCACCATGCTGTTTATTGGTGGCGGATTGATGATTATTTTCCTAAAGAACTTCCGCCGACACCCGCGCTTCCCGCAGAAGGATCCGCGCATGTGCGAAGTGCTTAAAAACCAGGCCCATTCCCACTGACCAGAAACCATGAGCGACCACAACCCCAACAAACGCGGCGACTGGAAAACCCCCGAGGTTATGGCCTTGGTGATGTGTGCCGCGCTGGCGTTGTGGGGCGTGGCCTCGGGCACCTCCTCGGTGCGTGCGCGGGCCATGGATTCCGCGCGCGCTAACACCCGCCAAAAAGTCCGCGAAACCGCCGACGCCAAGGCCGAGACAGCGCTGACAACATTTGCTGCGGATTTAGGGAAGACTCGTTTCCGCGTGCCTCTGGATTTGGCATTGGGACATGTGGCG
>Ga0302133_10001774_pt1 | contig 13394 bp, 9 predicted proteins | sample CB9_331_MG_FD_203121 | JGI IMG/M metagenome (GOLD analysis project Ga0302133, IMG submission 203121) | Marine microbial communities from Western Arctic Ocean, Canada - CB9_33.1 | ecosystem: Environmental > Aquatic > Marine > Oceanic | place: Canada: Western Arctic Ocean | collected 2017-09-19 | reverse complement strand
GTAGCGTACGGGCCGGACATTCGCGGGCAATCGATGAGACGTGGAGGACGTCATGTAACACTCCAGAGGCGGGTTATTGAGGGGCGAGGATAGCAGCTAACGCTCACGGCTCGTGGGTCATAACAAGCATCCCCGGCGATACCAGCCGGGTCGTCAGTGTCAAATCGACCGAGTCGAAAGACGTGACTTGGGGAACAGGGATTCCATCGTCCTGCAGCCAAAACAACAAACGTTTCCCCTCCATCCCACTAGCGACGAGCGCCGCTACAGGGACGGAAATCTGCAGCGGGCGCTGCACAGGCTTCGCCCAAGGCTTGCTGTCGAGGTCGAACACCTCGATGTGCCACGCGAGTTGCGGACGTCCAGGCACGGCCGGAAGCGCGCTCGACGCCACAGGCGCGACACGGATTTGTACGAGTTGATCAAACGTGCCCGCATCCACGCCAACGGTTAAAGACAGGGAATCCCAGTTCGGATCGTTGAACACCAGCGACGACGACTGGATTGGGGGAATCAAAGGCACGGGCCCAGGCCAAGAAGGTGCGACGGTCAACACCACGCTACCCTCGACCGCCACCGATCGACGAACCGTGGCTTTCTGCACCGCGTCTGATGGAAGGGAGAACTCGGGCCCAGGCGGTGGTGTTGGCCAGCCGACCTGCTGCGCCAGCGCTCCTCCAGGGAGCACCGCCCGTACCACGACCAGCGCGACGCAAGCAGCCAACCCAACGGCTACCCACGTTGGGTTGAGCTGTAGGCGGCCACTTGATCTGTCAAAGGGAAGTCGCATCGCTCCGGGTGAGGGCAAAATCCTTACTTTTTGCGAGCCGTCATATCGAGCCCAAGGGTACCAGATTCTCGGTTCGAACACCCAACCGCTACCAGCAGGCAGATCCGCCAATCGGGTAACCTTCGCCGATAAACCGGCTCAGGTGAGGGCCGTCCATACAGCGATGAGGAAACCACGAAGGTAAAAGGTGATCGCGGGCGCTCATCTGCGTTTCACCGCCGAGACCGCCGGCGGCATTGCCGAAGCCCTGGTCCCCTTCGTCGCCGTTAGCGCGCCACCACACGTCGATGGCAGCCCAGACCTCACCGCGCTGCGCAGCGTTACCGCCGACCTCGCGAGGACGATCGCCCCAGAAACCATCGTGGCAATCAAGTCCACGATCGCTAGTCCGCGCCGTATCGAAGATGAACGAGACATTCCAGGCGCTCAGCGCCTCGGACATCGAGATCGTCAGCAACCATGAATTCCTGAAGTGAAGGGTCTGCGCTCCGCGACTTCTTTCACTCTAGCCGCATCGTTGTTGGCACCAGTTGACGACTTGCCCGAGAAATCATGCGCAACCTCTACGCACCCTCTGCTGGAAGGCGGTCCCCTCGTAAGAGACCCGTGCAGAGAGCGTGCAAATCACCAAGTACGCGGCGAACGCATTCCTTAGTGACGCGTGTTTCGTTCGTCAACGAAATCGCGGGCATCTGCGAGCAGCTCGGTGCAGACAGAGTCGGCGTCGTCGAGGGGCTGAGCATGGACATTCGTATCGGACGCGGCTAGCTATCGCCAGAGATCGGCTTCGGAGGACTGTGCCTCGAGAAGGATCCCCAAGCTCTGACCTACTGTGCGGCCATCCACGGCTACCAGGCCACCTTTCTCGAGGCCCCCATGCGGCGCAGCAACGGTCAGATCAATCGCGTAGTCAATCGCGCGTTGCGGTGGCAGCGTCTCCAGTAAGCGAGTCGCAGTCTTGGAGATAGCCTTCGAGTCGGGCACCAACAATGTGCGGACGTCGTGATCGGTTCGCATCATCGATCGTCTTCAGACTCTCGGTGCATCCCTCGCCATGCACGACCCGGCAGCGATGGAAGAAACGTAGGCCCTTTGAGCGGGCGCCACGACGGCTTCGGCTCCCTATGCGGCCGCTCAGGATGCAGACCCCCTATGCTCCCCACGGATTGGCCCGAGTACCTGACACTGGAGTGGTCTGGGCTCAGCAACCCACTCTGATCCAAAGTTATTTGCAATGGCCGCAACGCACTTGATCCAAACGTCTACGCCGCCGCAGGGCTGCAGTATCACTGCGTCGGGAGAGCAACTCTACGGTCAGGATCTACGAGAGAGAGCTACCGACTCATAGGTCGATGTTTGCCAAAGGCGTCCGAGAAACACTATATGGGGCCCCAAAAGCACTTGACAGGGTTTAAAGCCTCTCTCTATGATTGCTGCCGTTATCTATGCACGTGATAGGGGTCTGCTTCAGAGCAACCACTGCCCTTCAGCATGGGACGGCAAAGTATCGGAAAGGGGGTTCGATGAACCGCTTCTTCACTGCCAAACGTTTGGCCCTGTTCGTTACCCTGACAATAATGTCACTCTTGGTTGCTGCTTGTGCTGGTGACGCTGGCACAAATGGCCGCGCAGGTGCCGATGGTGCCGCTGGTGCCGCTGGTGCCGCTGGCCCCCAGGGCGCGGCCGGTGCACGTGGCCCAGCTGGTGCACGAGGTCCAGCTGGTGTAGCTGGCCCCAAAGGCGCAGCCGGCTCGGATGGTTCCGCTGGTGCTCGTGGACCTAGCGGTCCTGCAGGCGCATTCGGCGCGGATGGTGAGTCCACAACCGCAGGAGTGACGGTTAGCCCCAACTCTGTGGCCTCTGGCTCCGCAGCTGACGTCAGCGTCTGGCTTACAGGCTTCGGCAACACCGAGTCCATCACGGTCACGTTGGTAGCCCCCGATGGTTCCATTAGCGTACAGACCGCGACGGCAAGCAACGGTCTTGCTACCGTGAGTATCAGCCCCACACTGCTCAGCACAGGTCTCCACGGCGTAGACGCCGAAGGTGACGCAGGCAGTAAGGCAAGCGCAGCGCTGAACATCAAGTAGTTCGACTCTCTCGAGCGTAGGGTATGAAAAGCAGCCTCACCATTGGTGGGGCTGCTTTTTTGGGCGTCTGAACCACGCTTCATGTTCGGGACCCGGCCGCAGAGTTTCCTGTTCGGCCCTTGGTCATCAAGCAAGAGCCCATCCGGCGCTCCTCGTCCGTCCCTGTGCCTGGATTGGCCGACCTTTCATCCCTCTCACGTCTTCCCGTTCTGTCCTTGAAAAAAGCGTCGGGTAACTCGCGCCAGCGCAAGCGGGAATCGCGCCTGAGCCAATGGCTAGCGCTGTGACAGGACGACGGGTCGTACGAGTTCAAGGGGGCCGGGATACGCACAGGCTGTATATAGCACACGCTTACCGGTAGCCGCAGCCGAGGCCCCCCCTCCGGGGGGCCGCACCGAGGCGATGTTGTCCGTGAAGTTACCTGTGACGCAAGGGCTACGCTAGCTTGGTAGCTTCGCGGTCAGCTGGCGTTTCGATAGGCTGATGGCTAACACGAACCTTCTTGATCCGGCGCCCAGCTGTTGCCGTTACCTGCATGCGCAAGCCTGCTTCCTCGACCATGTCGCCGGCCGTGGGGATCCGGCCCAACCTGCTGAACAGCAGGCCACCGAGCGTATCGAATCCCTGGGGCTCAATCTCCACGTTGAACTCTTCGTTGAAGCTATCGATTGGCATCCGCGCGTCAACCTGCGCTTCGCCCGACGCTGAGCGTTCGACGGTCGGCTCCTGTCGGTCAAATTCGTCCTCGATCTCGCCGACGATCTCCTCCAAGAGATCTTCAATCGTCACGATACCTGCCACCCCGCCGTACTCGTCGACGACGACCGCCAGATGGACCCGGCGCTGTTGGAACTCGGTGAGCATTTCATCGACACGCTTGCTCTCCGGCACGAAGAAGCACGGTCTCAGCAATTCACGTAGCGCTGGCGGCGCCGCGCCGTGCCCACGCGTAGTCGCTGCAAGCAGATCGCGGCTGTAGAGGATGCCAATGATGTTGTCGGAGCCTTCTTCGTAGACCGGTAAGCGGCTGTGTCCGCTCTCCAGCATTCGCGGCACCGCTTCATCAAGCGAAGCGCTGACGTCAAGGCTCACTACATCTACCCGAGGGACCATAATCTCCCGAACCGGGGTCTCATCGAGATGCAGGATTGCGTAGATCATTGCTTCTTCGTGGCGCTCCAGCGGCTCCTCTCCGATCTCCTCTTCGATATCTATCTTGGACTCCGGTCGCTCAGCGGCTGCATCACCGTTGGACGGCGGAGCCGACTCTGCCCGTGAGCTGGTCATTGGAAGGCCAAGCCTCACGAGTCTTGGCAACGGCAACAGGGGCAGCAATGCGATTTGAGCTGCGGTTCCAAGCAATACCAAACGCGGGATGCTCAGGCGGGGAACCAAGCGTTCGATCAGCGAGCCAAAGGTCAGGGCCACAAATGCAATCCCAACGACACCGAGTCCGATTATCGGCCACGAAAGATCGGTCGCTCGCGCGAGCAGCGCGACGGACGAGGCAGCGACGCCAGCAGCGGAGAGCGACGTCAGCAGCTGGACCAGTTCATCGTAGGCTTCCCTGGAGGAACGCATTCGACGTAATACCGTATCCCTGAACGTCCCTTCCTTGAGTGTCTCGCGAACCGTACCCCGGCGGAGCAACGGTAGTGTGGCGTCAATCGCACGCAGCGCAAGGAAAACCAACGCCGCCAGCACCAACAGGATCGCTATCGTCGTACTGCCACTATCCAAGGGGTCGTCCCTCCTCGTTCGCCGTCGCTCCGGGCCGCTGCACCATCGCGCGCGCGGGGACTCCCGCCACTCGCTCACCAGGCCCAACGTCTTTGTTGACCACCGCACCGGCAGCCGTCAACGCGCCCGCGCCTATGTTGATGGGGGCGACAAGCATACTGCCGCTCCCAATGAATGCACCGTCACCGATCTGCGTGACATGCTTGCTCGTGCCGTCGTAATTGCAGGTAACAGTACCTGCGCCAATATTCACGTTCTCGCCAAGCACTGCGTCGCCCACGTAGCTGAAGTGACCCACGTGAGTGCCCTTGCCGATACGACTGGCCTTAATCTCCGCATGCGCTCCGATGTACACACCATCCTCGATGCGTGAGCCCTCGCGGATCAACGTGAACGGACCAATCTGCGCGTCTGCGCCGATGCTGGAACCCTTGATTACCGCCGAGTCGATCACCGCACCGACACCGATGGACGCGTCGCTAATCTGCGCGTTGGGACCTATCGTCGCCCCACGCTCAGCGGTCGTACGGCCGCTGAGCGTGGTGTTTGGCAGAATCGTTACGTCAGGGGCTAGATTCACCGTCGCGTCTAAGTACACGGTTGAGGGGTCAGTCATCGTCACGCCTGCATCCATGGCGCGCAGGCGCAACCGCTCCTGCATCTCATGCTCGGCCTTCGCTAGCTGCGTTCTCGTGTTGACCCCGATGCAGGTGCGAACGGAGTCCAAGGCCACAGCCTCCACACGGCGGCCATCCGCGACAGCCATCGCTACGAGGTCAGTAACGTAATACTCGCCACCCTCGTGTTCCGGCAAGCGTTCCACCGCCCCGCGTACCCATACCGCATCCATAACGAAAGCACCGACTGCGACTTCTACTGTAGGAGTCGACGGGCCGGATTGTTCTACGGCTTCGATGATCCCCACGGCCTTGCCGCGAGCGCCACGCCTAAGCGTACCGAGATCAGCGGCGTCCGCCGCCGCGAGAACAGCGACCCCCACGGTGATGACCGCCTGTTGGCCCACGTGCGTTTCCCCAAGCGCGCGCAAGTCGTTACCTGCGATCAACGGCATGTCGCCATTCAGGAGAAGTATGTTTAGTGCTTCGGACGGCACGCAATCCAACGCCACTGCCAGCGCATGTCCAGTGCCTAACGATTTGGGCTGATCAACGTACTCGAAATCATCGCCCATCTCGCGGGAAATCGCTTCACGATTGTCCGGCGAAACGACTATGACGGCGGAAGAGTGAGTGAACTCGCGGGCAGCAGCAGCGGCATGGGCCACCATTGGCACGCCAGCGACTCGATGCAAGACCTTGGGCTTCGCAGAGTGCATACGCGCGCCTTTGCCCGCGGCCATCAGGATGGTTGTCCAACCTTCCATACGTATCTAGTGCGCCGCCGCAGAAAACAAAACACGGTGGCTACTTGGGGGTTCCTCTAAAGGTTCATCCAAGCGTCCACCGTCAACATAATGATCTACTTGGTTCACTTCGCAACGATGGTACGGTCAGCATTCGAAGAGTGTCAAGGCAGTCATGAGGCGCCCGTTTACGTTAATTCTTCCCATGCGATGAATAGCGATACGAGGCTACTCGCAGCACCCTGCGTCAAGCACTGATGTCACAACCGCAGCCACCACATGTGATGGCACGGCCAGTCCCATCTGTGCGGGCCCGCCATCACCGTTGAGAGGCCACCCACCCGCCCCACGAGCATCCACCATGGGGCCGCCGGGATTGCCCGGTCGTAGCCGCATATGCACCGTCAACCACGCGCTTCAACTTGTCTTTTCCGTAGCTTTCGATTATCAAGCTCCCACCTCGTTTGACCGGAGACGTTCATCTAATGGCAACCCTTGTCGGCACCTTCTTTCATTCGCACGGTGGGACAACGTCACTTCCGCCGGAAGCGTGGACCCTGCGCCGGGAGGGCCGGCCTATCCGCAAGGACGTCCCTCGCGACAGCACCGAGGTGAACCGAGAGAAGGCGCGGCGTACCCACGAAGGATTCCGGGTACTGAGGGAGCGGATCGCCGAGCTCAATGCGGACGTGCTCGTCGTGTTTAGCGACGATCAGCTTGAGTGTTTCGACTTCAACAACTACCCCGCGTTCGCTATCTACGTCGGTGACAAATTCAGAAAATCGCCTCGTGAGCCTCGCGCGGCCACGATCGGTCGCCATGCAGACCCTGGCTTCGAGTTCAACGGCCAATCAGCGCTCGCAACGGCCGTGCTCTCAGGCGTCATGGAACGCGGGTTCGACCCGGCCTTCTGCTTGGACATGCCCAAGCCAGATCGAGGACTCGCCGGCGGCATTATCCGCTCAGCAGAAGAATTGACCATCGACCTCTCGATGCCCATTGTGCCGATCATGATGAACCTGTACTTCGCACCCCAGGTGACCGGCAAGCGTTCTTATCAGTTCGGCAAGGCGGTACGCGAAGTGATCGACGGGTTCCCCGAAGACCTCAGAGTCGCGGTCGCGGCCTCTGGGGGGCTCTGGCACACACCTGGCATGCCTGGCGCATGGTTGAACACGGAGTTCGATCTGAAAACGCTCGACCTTCTGAAGACCGGCGACGCACGCGGGATGGCCGAGCACTTCGACCGCTATGTGATCCCAGATGACGACACGAGCCAGGACCAGAGCACGCCGATACGCGTCTCGACAGGTCTGCCCTCGCCAGGCGGGCCAGCATTCGGTACGCGCGAGACGTGCGCCTGGATTGCAGCCGCCGCCGTCACTGAGGGACGTCCAACGACCATCGTCGACTACATCGACGTCTACGCCTCTCCCGTCGGCAACGCGTTCGCGTACTGCGACGACGTCTAAAATGCGCCTGTCGTCCGCCCACCTCCGTGCCAGACTTCCGCACATTTTCAGTGTGGATAAGCAGGGCTCGGCTTTCCAACAAGCGTGACCAAGCTCCCGGCTAACTTGTACAATGCATGGGCTGGGGCGTTAGGCACCGTTGGGCCATTGGCGGCAGACACAAGTAGTGGCTCCAGCGCATGATGGTCTACCCCGGAGAGATGGCTGAGTGGTTGAAGGCGACGGTCTCGAAAACCGTTGTAGGGGTTTCCTCTACCAAGGGTTCGAATCCCTTTCTCTCCGCCACTTTACTAGGCCACGGCCTGTAAACGGGCAGACATATCTATTCCTTCGCATAGGTCACACCGTCGGTTCAGGCGTACTACCGACGCTCCAGGCGTAACACGCGCCCGTTCCCTCTATATCCACGTCGTACCGTGATGCCCATTGGTAGGATTCGCGTTTTGCGGACGTACCATAACGTCGGCTCCGACCCCCCCTGAAGAATTTCAATGTCGGCATTCTCTCAGTCCTCGACGAATTCCCGACTCCAATCGTTTGCGCTACCACTTTGGCCGGCTGGAAGCGTATCGTTGGTTCCATGCGACAGCTAGCACATACTCTGCTCGTAGCTGCCGCCATGTTGCTGGTGGTGGCTTGTGTCGAGACTAGCCGGCCACCGATAGATATCGATGCCACGGTAGACGCTAGGGTTGGTCAAGCACTCACTGCTATACCCACGCCTTCAGCCGCTCCAATATCGACTCCTGATCCCACTGCGACACCTAGCCAAGTGCCGCCCACACCGACACCCACGCCAACCGCCGCGCTGACACCGTCGGCTGCGCCCAGCCCAACACAGACGCCAGCCCCGAATGCTACGCCGCCCCTTACTCCTACTTCCACCGCCCCGCAGACATCATCGAATGCGCCCAGCGCAGCACAGATTCCATTTCCCACACCACAAGTCCCGCACAGCCTCGAAGAATCTATCACGGACCTCTCCAACGAATGGATCGGCCCGGACAGTGAGCATAGATTCCAAGACCGGGACGAAGCGCCCGTGGTGCCTCGAATCATCGTGTCCGCTCCCAACGCAAACGGGATTGTCACTGTTACCGGGAAGCCCGGGGCGATCACTGCTGTAGCGCGGCGTAAGGACAACGTGTTTGTTCGGGTCACCCCTATAAACTGGAATGCTGAGGTCTGTGTCCCGTCTTCATCCGATGGTTCTTTTTCAGCCGAAATCGCCGCTGGCCCAAGTACGACAATCTTGCTCGATGCCACTTCGATGGGCTGGGACGGCGGGTGTGGAGGGCAGCGGATCTCGACCCCAGCATCGGCCATTGTGCGTGTGCCGGAGGGAGTGGACTACACGTCGCCATCGATCCCGTTTTCGGTCTCTGGGAATGGTGGGTCATGGAGCTGGTTCGCTCAGGGAGAACTGAGAGGTAGCGATCCCTTTGTCGAGTTCACTCTTCCCGATGGACCGCCGGAGGAGATGTGTCTGGAGCCTCGTTTACACGTAATGCGACTCTTCGATGCAGATGGGCAATATACAAGCCATCCGAATCTCAATGTACACGGTCCGGCACTTACTCCCACCGGCCTACCCATCGAAACACGAGAGAGCGGCCATTGGGCTGCCACCAGGTTCACGGTCGTTGGCGACCCCCCAAATGGCCTGTGCCTAGACGACGGGGTGCGGTACGAGATGGGCAACTGGAGCTCCGAGCTCCAACCGGGATGGTACCTGCCACAACTCGCGGTTTACGAGATTCACCCAGACCAAGAATACCCGGGAACATTTCCGTTTAGCTCTCTCAACGGTGGGATCGAGGGGAACTCTGGCATCGGGTTTCTCCCGATGGTCAGGCTAGGGGATGCGGAAACACCACGAATCCCCATCACACTTCTGAACGATACCCCTAGCTGGGGATCAGGGGGGATACGCGGTATCGTAGCCCGAGAAGACGAGGGGCATTTTGCTTTGGGAAGCAGGCGGGCGGCACAGGGCCCGTTCGTTGCCTCAATGAGAGAACCACTATCAGGCAGGCACATCAGATATATCCTGGAACCTTATCTGCCCACCCTCGGCTACTCTGGTTTCATGTACGCTGGGCCACAGATTACCTTCCTCCCGCTCGACCAGTCAGATCTGGGGTCCCTGTCTGTAACCCTCACCTTCCCCGATGGTGACACTGTCATCCTAGCCGAGGACGCGCCCATCGTTCAGACCTTCGTGGCAGGCTCAAGCCAGACCTCGTACCCGGTACCACTCTCATTCTCTGGGCCAGGTCGCACCTACGCACTGACCACCGGCCTTGACTCTCTAGAGGTGGACTTTGACCAGTACGGTCTACACACCGTATCGCTGACCGGCACCCTCCGGACCCTGCGCGGTCAGCAACTCGCGATGAGTGGCACCTACGATATCTGGGTCGCTGAACCGCTTGATCTGTCCCTCGGGACCTTCGAGGGGACGCCCTTAGAGGTCGGTGACGAGTGGAGCCCGGTGGTGGTGGTAGAGCCAGGGGTGCCCGCAGAGGTAGAGGTCAGAATAGACCACTACGTTGATGGAAACGTTACTAAGAAAGAGACATTCAGCACCTCTGGCAAAGCTAACCAGTTCGGGTACTTTGTGGCGGATGAGACGTGGAAACCGGAAGCCCACGGGGAGTATATCGCCCAAGTAATCGCGACCTACACCGACCCCATAGACGGCACCATGTGGATGGGGACTAGGACAGGCGCCTCCATCGTCGCAACGCCAAATACCCCTCTTATCGCCCACGGGGAACGGACTACCTCCCTGGCTAGTAGCCTCGGCCTCAATACGATGCATACGTGGTTCGTGGCGCGTGCAATTAACCCAGAAGAACCCTCCTCGGCAGACAACTATCCCTTCTTCCGAGGTGATGTCCTCTGGCTGGAGGATGGCGACCCTATAGGGCCTTCTGTGACTCTCGAAGACCCCGCGGGGATTCTGGAGAGAATCGCGCCGCAGGTAGCCCAGGACTACGTGTATGGGGTGGGCCCGCACCGTCTCGAGTTTCCGGACATGAAGAAGCTCTCTATCAGTACCACAGCCGGCAGCGGCGGCCATCACAGGCCCGAAGCCGTTGACTCCTGGGCCTACTGGTACACGAGCTCGATCCGCCCGGACATCAGCGTCCACCATACGGTGAATTCTGGACTAGGCTCAAACCACAGTCACTGGTACGGTAGCGACACCTACAACTGCCAGATAGGGCTTCCTTGCTTCGGTGCTTGGGGTGACGAGCTAGGTGGCCGGGAAGGGGACGAGGAGGGCGACATCAAGCTCTTCTTCGGTGGTGCGGTCGTAAAGAGTGCGCAAGGGCAACACTTCGTCCCCTACGCGTCGATGGCCGTAATCATTAACGAGGGCGATAGAGCGCCGATCGGAAACCGGCTGTGTCCCCCGTACCAGGGGGCGGCCGGGGGGCTGGCGACCTGCGGCCCTATTCTCACTATCAGGGACAGAGAAGTTGACCTCTTCGTCACCCCCACGGGTACGCGTCCTGGTTCGGTGCTCGAGGTTGGAGACACCTTCGTTTTCAGTGGCCAGGCCTGGCCTACCCTGGAAGTCGCCGTCGAGGTCACGGTCACAACACCGTCCGGGCAAGTGCATTCCTTCTCCGGTAGGGCAAGCTCTGTGGGCTATATTGATGCCGAAGGAAAGAAGTTCACGGTTACCGAGCCCGGCGTTTACACGGTCCACGTAAAGCTGGTCCAAGACCGACCGCTTCCCTCAACGGGTCTCGCCCCAGACCCGCCCATCGTCGCCGATGGGCGGACGACACTTTCAGACTACGACTACGCTGCTCCTCTATCGGCTATCCTGGGTTCCAGCGACTCTACTTACCCATTCTTTGTGGCCGAGCCTCGCGACGATCTCGCTGCCGGGACCGTGATTGATCTCCATGTCACCAGCAGGGGCGGAAACCCGTGGATGCGTGTGCCGCGCAGGATAGCTATCACGTTCGACCTCCCACGGGACGCGGAATCACTCCAATATACGGTTACTACACCCGGATTGATGATAAGGGATGAGATGATCACAGGCTCATCCTCTCGAATCATCATTGAGCTTGACCAAGAGGAACTCTACTCCCAGGGCTATACCAACGTCGTGCTAGGGGCTGACTCTATGGAGATAACTCTAGTGGGCAAGCTGGAGGGCCAGTGGTTTGCAAAGGCGATAAACCTGCGCGGAGTCTCGCCTTTGGGAGGAACCCCAGCAATCATTCGTTAAGGCCCAGCGCCACGTCACTCGCCGAATAGTACCGCTCGTTCCTGTTCGGTAAGCGGCAGCCCGAGCAGGAAGGCTTCGAGAGCGGTCAGCTCGTCCACGGATAGACCGCTGGTCTGTCCGTGGCGGTCAGTGGGGTTGAAGGTCGTCAGCACATCACGAAGCGCGGGTGCCCTCCCGTCGTGCAGGTAAGGCGCTGTCAGCCATAGTTCGCGAAGACTGGGAGTGTCGAAGGCGGTGCCCATGGCCTCAGGTACCATGCCACTGCCCGACGGGTTCGCATAGAAGGGCTGGCCCGTGCCAACGTCGTGTAACTCCCTGTCTGTGAAGAGAGGCGGTGCATGGCAGGCTGCGCAGCCTGCGCGCTGGAACACCCCCGCTCCTCTAATGGCCAGCGGTTTGAGTTCGGCTTCGCCTCCACGCTCGATGCTCGGAAGAGGCTTCAGTCCTTTAAGGTAGGCGGCGAGGGCGTCCATCTCTGCCTCAGAGGGCCCGGTTCCCGCCATCAGTCCGGTGAAGGTCGTCTCAAACGACTTTACGTTCGGCCGATCCGCAGACCAATGTAGCGGCTCGGTATCCGTGATGCCCCGTAGGGTGGGCGTGTTGCGGGGTCCTCCTGTGGCGCCCAGCCAGGTCTGCCCATCGGGTCCTGCGTCGAAGTGACATGAGGCACAGGCTATCCAGTTGTCGCGCGCCAACTGGTCAGGCCGGCTGGTCAGGAAGAGCCGCTCGCCTTGCTGGATGATTGGCGGACGCGGGTCCTTTGCCAGAGGTAGCGTGTCGACGATGGTTAACGTAGCGGTGTCGACGACGCTCACGTCATCTGAAACTAGATTGAGGGTGTAGAGCCGTGTTCCGTCAGGCGAGAGGGAAAAGTCGCGTGGGTGATGGCCTACTGCCACGTGCCTTGCTCCTCTCCCTTGGATCAAGTCTATTAGCGATATGTCATCGCTTGCTGCGTTGAGCACGTAGAGGCGGGTGCCGCCGGGGTCCAACGCCACCGCCATTGGCATGCCAACGGGTGTGTCCACCGAGTCAAGCGCCAGCGCCTCCCTTCGAACGGGGCGAAGCTGATCGGTGTCCAGGGCACTGACTACAGGGAAAACAGTGCTATCGAACAGCCTAGCCATATTGGTGACGTTCTGCCGCTGATGGGGAACGTACGCTCGAGGGTTGTCCGGGTGAAGTGTAATGCTCTCTGCAAGCGCTCCCTGAAGGCCGATTTGGATATTGCCCAGCGCTCCCAGCGTTGCTGCGTCGAAAACGCGAACAGAGGCATCCAGCAGGTGAACCACGTAAAGATTGCTGCCCTTCAGGGCCAGCCCGCGCGGCTGGCGGCCGGTGGGTTCGCGCGTGATCACCTCGAGCGTGGGGAGGTCCAGCGCCAGGAGGGTGTCCTCGTGGGTCAGTGTCAGGTAAAGCAGGCCGCCGGCTGCAAGCACGCCAAAAGGAGCATGGCCTACCCACCTGCGTCCGACGATATCGCCGCCCCGTTCGTCGAGGACGACCAGCTCGCCGGAGTCGAAGCACGCCACGAATAAACGTGGCGTTACGCGGGCCAACGTCGCCGCTTCGCACCCGATGTCGGTCTGCCACACTCGCTGGCCGATGGGCAGGGCAAGCCTGGTTACCGTGCGGCTGGCCGGGTGACCAGCCCAGAGCGCATCCGCGGAAACAATCAGCCTGG
>Ga0302133_10001773_pt1 | contig 13396 bp, 18 predicted proteins | sample CB9_331_MG_FD_203121 | JGI IMG/M metagenome (GOLD analysis project Ga0302133, IMG submission 203121) | Marine microbial communities from Western Arctic Ocean, Canada - CB9_33.1 | ecosystem: Environmental > Aquatic > Marine > Oceanic | place: Canada: Western Arctic Ocean | collected 2017-09-19 | reverse complement strand
CCTGCATGCAAATGGCCAAATCCTTACGCATCCATTGCACGGCAAAACCATGCTCGTATTCATCCGCCAGCATCGTCTTGTAGCGGTTCTCCATCTGCCAGGATTGCGCCGCGCCCTTGGATATCACGTCGACCACCTGGGCTCCGTCCAGGCCGGCGCTTACCGCCAGATTGAGGCCTTCGGATAGGCCCTGGACAACACCGGCTATACAAATCTGGTTGACCATCTTGGTCAATTGCCCGGACCCCGCCGGCCCCATCAACTGACACATCTTCGCATAGCTTTGGATCGCGCCCTCGACCTTGGCAAAATCTTCGCCATCGCCACCGCACATCACCGTCAATGCGCCGTTTTCCGCACCCGCCTGGCCGCCTGACACCGGGGCGTCGATAAAGCCCAGGCCCCGTTCCTTGGCCTCGCCATGCATTTCACGGGCCACGTCGGCCGAGGCCGTGGTATGATCGACGAACACAGCGCCTTTTTCCATACCCGCATAAATACCGTCCGGGCCCAGGGTTACCTGACGCAGATCATTATCGGCGCCGACACAGGCGAAGATGATGCCGGCGCCACTGGCGGCCGCCTTTGGCGTCCCGGCGCTGGTCCCGCCATGTTCCGCCACCCAGGCCTTGGCCCTGGCGCTGTTCCGATTAAAAACGGTGACATCATGACCCTTGGTGGCCAGATGCCCGGCCATGGGGTAGCCCATGACGCCCAGCCCTATAAAGGCGACCTTTTCACTCATGCCGTTCTCCATATTTAGATCAAGACCCGAATATACAGGGTCATTTGGCGGCGTCCATAAGCCATTCGGCCCGGCCTGCCGCGAGGCGCCATATTTCTGGGCCTATGCAAATTGGACATTTAAGCGGTAAGATTACCACCGCGCGGCCTATTCGCGGCAAACGCCGCAGGCAATTCACAGATGCCTTGCAGACGGGGAAACGGACATGGCCTATTCAGTATTCGTCGGTGCGGGACAGTGGATCGGGGTGGTCGACGATGAACGGGCCCAGGGATTATTCGGCTTCGACCCAGACCTGGGCGAATGGCAGCCGATCAGCGAGGGGCTGCCAAACAATCTAGAAGTACGCTACATCACGGTGCGCCCGGACCGCCCGCAAACGATCTATGCCGGCACTCAGTCCGGCCCCTATTGTTCCGATGATGGTGGGAAGAGCTGGCGTGCCCTGCCCCTGCCCGCCGGAACCTCCGCCGAGGAGAGCGTGGTCTGGTCCATCTGTCTGGATCCCAACGACGCGGAGACTATCTATGTGGGCACCCAGAATACGGCGCTGTTTCGTAGCCACAACGGCGGGGTCGATTGGCAGCGCCTGGCCATCATTGCGCCCGACGGCGCGTTGAAGGCGAAATTCCCCATGCGGGTGATCCGCATTGCCGTCGACGCCAACAATTCCGACCATATCCTGGTCGCGTTCGAAATCGGTGGCATGGTGCGCAGCCTGGACGGCGGCCAAATCTGGGAAAGCTGCAACAAGGATCTGTTGGCACTGACCGAACAGCCCCACCTGCGTAGCGCCATCGTGAGCGATAACGAACGAGAGGGAATGATGGACTCCCACGCCCTGGCGCTTAGCCCGAGCCACCCGGACACGGTCTGGCTGGCCAACCGCATGGGCCTGTTCCGTAGCGACGACAACGGCGTGGATTGGCAGGAATTCGGCATCGGCCGCTTCTCGCCCCTAACCTACGCGCGCGACATTATCGTTTCGGAACATCAAGCGGACCGCATGTATGCAGCACTTTCCGTGGCCGCCACGAGCGATGAAGGTTCCCTGTACCGCAGCGACGATTTCGGCGACAGCTGGTCGCGCTTCGACCATGGCGTAGACATCGACAGCACCCTGATGGTCGTCGCCGAAAGCGTCACCAGCCCCGACCGGGTTTATTGCGCCGCCCGCCGCGGCAGGGTGTTCGGCACCGAGGACGGCGGCAAAAGCTGGCAGTCCCATCAACTGCCGGACGGCGTCCAAGGGGTTTATGCGCTAGCCTGCATTTGAGTTTGGGTTGAACTCGTAACCACCACGGGGCTATCGGAGTAGTTCCGGTTCAATGAGGATTACTCTGGAATATGGCTACAGTTCCGGTCGGACCTCTTGGACAAAACGTTCCAGGGTATCCAAGGCGCCTGCCTCGGTCTCCGGATCGAGATCAAAACATAATTCCGTGGCGCCTGCATCCTGGTGCCGCCGCAGAGCATCGATGATATCCTGGGGCCGGCCTTTGGTCGCAGCCTGACCGTCCGCCGGCGGCCCGCCCTGAAAACGCAACAGCAGCTTGGGTGCGATGGGCAAACTCTCGCCAGGACGTCCCACCGCCGCCAGGGCCTCGGCCAACAACGGGTTCGATTTTTCAATTTGCGCTGGCGTAATTTTGAACGGATGCCAAACGTCGCCATGGGCAGCCAGACGTTTCAACGCCGCCGGCGAATTGCCGGCGATATGGACTGGCGGGTGCAGATCCTAGACCGGTTTTGGGCCCGTGTGCGCCCCTTCAAAAAGATGAAAGCGGCCATCGAAAGTCGCCGCGCCTTCGCGCCACAGCGCCTTGCAGACGGCCAAGCCTTCATTTGTCCGCGCGCCCCGTTCATAGCCCAGGGTCTCAAACTCCTCTAAAAACTAACCGACGCCGACGCCAAAATTGACCCGGCCACCGCTGAGTTGATCCAGCTACGCGATTTGCGCCGCGACTTCGATGGGGTTGCGCATGGGCAGGGTCAGCACGCTTGTGCCCGAGACGCACGTTCTGGGTCTTGGCAGCGAGATAATTCAGCACGCTGAAAGGCTGATAATAGGTGGCCTTCCAGCCATCGGGCATTTCACCATCGGCCCGGCCCGGATAGCGGGATACGGTCTGTTTCGGCATGACCAAATGATCGCTTACCCAAAGGGCATCCAGTTTTACCGCCTCGGCCCGCGCAGCGAAGGTACTCATGGTCGCTGACGTGGCCGAGGCGCCCCGTACGATCAGGGATATCCCGTATTTCATGCTATTTCCCCCTTTGGCATCCTTAAGCCATGATAGCGCATCTTGTTAGCAGTCCAGTCCATATTCGCGAATGCCTGAACCACGCGCTGGCATGACCCAATGGGAACTTGTAGCCTGCGACAGGCGAAACCTCGCCGCCGCCAGGGAAGGAAATCGGCTGCCGTGAAATGGATGCGTCACCCCGTCTGGGCCATGCTGGCCATGGCCGGTTACGCCGTGCCGGGGCCGGCTTTTTCGGAACCGGCGCGCCGGGTGGAGATTGCCACTGGCCTGCCCGCGCGCATAATCATGGCGGAGATGACATTGCCGGAGGTAGCCAAAGCGCTGCGCCAGGGCAAGCGGGCGGTGATTATTCCGACCGGCGGCTTGGAATAGGGAGGGCCCCATCTGGTCACCGGCAAGCAGAACTATATCGTGCGTCGAACGGCAGAGGCGGTGGCACGGGGCCTGGGCAATGCCTTGATCGCGCTGGTGGTGGTCCATGTGCCCGAGGGGCCGACAGATCCGCCCTAGGGGCATATGGCTTTTCCGGGTACCGTTAAGCCTGCCGGCGCCTGTGTTCCAGGCGGTGTTGGAGTATATTGCCGGTAGTTTCAAGGCTCATGGCTTTACCGAGATCCTGCATGCTGGGCGACAGCGGCGGCAATGAACTTAGCCAACAGGCGGTGGCGGACAAATTAAACCAGGAATGGACCGGCACCGACGCCTGGGTGCCGCACGTATCGGACTATTATGACGTGGCCGCCAAGGGCGGGCATGCAGACCTTCGCGATACTTCGGAACTACTGGCAGTCTTTCCCCGGGGCGTGCGATCCGGCATGATCGGGAAAGTGGGTACGAACGGCGGCGCGACGGGATCGATAGGCGATGCCACGGGGGCTTCGGCCAACTTAGGGCAAAAATTGCTGGAATTGAAGATCGCGGCGGCCCTTGTGCAAATCTAGCGGCGGTGCGCCGAGGCTGAAGAAAAGTAGGCAATCTCTAAATGACGGATACCATGTATGGCTCTCTTTTGCTAGCCGATCCCAGCGGCGTGTTAATTTGGGCCGGCCTCACGGCCTTTGCCGCTGGCTTAATGCGCGGCTTCGCCGGTTTCGGCTCGGCCATTCTGATGGCGCCAGTCTTTGCCGTGCTGTTGGGTCCAGTGTACATGGTGCCCCTGGTGGCCAGCATCGAAATACCCATGGGCGTGATGTTGTTTCTGGGCGCCCGCCGCCAGGTGGAATGGAAATTCGTAGCCCCCCTAGCCGCCATCGCGATCGCCGCCATGCCCGTTGGCATCTGGTTGCTTGTCAGCCTGGACAGCGGCGTCATTACCAAGGCCGTATCAATCATCGTGCTGTTGTTCGTGGCCGTGCTGATCACGGGATGGCGTTACCAGGGGCCCCGTCCCTTGGTGCTGACCTTGGGTATTGGCGCATTTTCCGGCGCCATGATGGCGACCACCGCCGTGGGCGGGCCGCCCATATTACTTTATATGCTGGCGGCATCCATGCCCGCGGCCACCATCCGCGCCAATATCGTGGCCTATTATCTGCTGACCGGCTTCGTGCTGGCGACGATGGTCGTGCTGGCCTCTCCCACCGGCGGTTCGGCCCTGGTCGACGCCGTGGTGTTGCAACCGGTCATTCTAGCCAGTTCCTGGATCGGCAGCCGGCTTGCGGGCAAGGCGGTGGATCAGACGTGCCGCCGGATCGCCTACATATTCCTGTCCGCCGCCGGTCTGATGGGCTTGTTCGGCTAGAGCAATTCCTAATTGATGAGAATCGCGAAGCATTTCTAAGCGATTGGAAAAATTGCTCTAATTCGAAAGACCTGAGAATTTTTTGGAATGAAAATTCTCTAGATATTCTGCCCCGACGCGATTAGACGGCGGAGATGCAGATCGTTGACCGTTACCGTGCCGGCCAAAAGGTCATGCAGGCAGCGGCCGCGCGGATTAAAGAAGGATAGGGCCAGAACCAGGAATGTCGCGATTGCAAGGCTGGCATAAAATAGAACGGTTTGCAGCGCCGCTTGGGCATAGCCGGGGCGGTCGCCCTTCCAGGCCACCACGCGCAGGTCCATCACCCGCATACCAACCGTGGCGTTGGCCGGACCACCAATCAGGGCGGTGTGATAGGCAAAGGGCAGCAACGCCGTAGCCACGGTCATCACCGGAAACAGCAGGCCAAATGTGACCGCGACGAAAAACATTCCGACAATCCACATCACCGACAACAAACCGGCAATAATGAGCAGATCAATGGCATAGGCCACCAATCGCTTAACCCGGATGCCATCATAAAGCTCCGGCGCATCCAAGGCATCAGGCGACTCATCTGACCAGACACGAGCCCACTCGTTTTGGTCATTGGCCGTTTTGGGGTTTGATATCGCGCGCACCTCGAAACCTCCTCCAAATCATCATCGCTATCATGACAGATAGGGTGTTTTTTCAAAGCCGCCATTCGAACTTAAGTTCCGGAAGTCCATACCGACCAGATAATACCGAGATCGTATTAGTTAGCAGCGGAGGCCGAAGACGTGAAGGCCGCTTCCCGCAGCAGGACGATAGAAATACGCCAATTGGTCGCCAAGGTCGAATTATCGGGCACCAGAGGCGCGGTATCGGCCTTCCCGCTGACCGTGGCAATGCGGCTCATCGGAACGCCAAATCCAACCAGGGCCCGGCGCGAAGCATTGGCCCGTTCGGCGGAGAGCCCCCAGTTGCTGTAGTCCTGCCTGCCCCGGAAAGGCACCGAGTCCGTATGGCCGGTAATGGCTACCTGGTTTGGCACCCGATGAATGAAATCCGCCACTTTCTCCAGAATCTTTGTCGGGCTTTCCTGCAGTTCCGTGCCGCCGGAGGCAAACATAGAAATATTTTCCTGGTCAACAAGTTGGATTCGCAAACCTGCCGGCGCGTTGTCAGAGATTAGGTTCTCCGCCATATCGGACAAGCTGGGAGACTCTTGCATGGCCTAGCGTAGGGCGTCCTCGGGCTTTTCAGACTCTTTCTGCTCCCTCTCCGCCATCTCGCGTATGAGCTCTTCCGCATCGAGGTCTCGGGCTTCGCCTTCTTTCTCGGCCCCGGGATCGATCATTTCAGTCGGATTACGCTGACGGGGTGGTGCCATTTCCATCGTCATGGTCAGGGGTGCGCTCTGGCCTATCCGGGCGTCTTCCGTCGACATGGACGTGCCACCCATGATGCCGCCGCTACCCGAGGTAGATTTGGAAGCGGCCGTGGGCTCGAAATAATCGGCGTAGGCAACCTTCCAAGCGCCACCATGGGGAGCAGCGCCGCCCCTGATGACCTTCTTGATGATGGCGATATAAAGTTAAGATAGCGTTAGTTTAGCGCCTGCAAGTCCTGCATCGGGTTACCATTTTTCGCTAATTTGCGGCGGCTGAATGGGAAGGGTTGGGACGGCTTTTCGGGTTCGGTACCGTGGGTGGTTTTAGATCAAACGCAGTTGCCAACGCAATTCTCATGCCTTTTTTAGATAATCGTTCTAAAATCCCACGATTGGTAGGAATATCGGCGGCGATTGAACCGGAACAGGGGCGATGGGCGGCGGCATATGGGAGCGGGGAGGAATTTAAACGACATGAGTGCCGAAAGTATTAATCCGCGGACCTTTCGCGATGCCATGGGCTGTTTTGCCTCCGCCGTCACTGTCGTATCGACGATCACGGACGATGGTCAGGCTGTTGGCGTGACTGTAAATTCCTTCAATTCTGTGTCGTTGGATCCCCCCCTGGTCTTGTTTTGCCTGGGCCGGGAGGCGACCAACTATAATCATTTCATGGCCTCAGGCCGTTTTGCAGTGAACATTCTGCGTCGGGAACAGGATGACGTCTCGAGCGGTTTCGCCGCCGATGGCGCCAATTTTTTCCAAAATTTGGATGCAGAAATATCCAACTTGGGCAATCCATTAGTGCCCAATACCCTAGCCATGTTCGATTGCGTGATAGAGGCCATCCACGACGGCGGTGACCATATGATCCTGATTGGCCGGGTCCACGAATTGCGCCATGACCCCGACGGCGAACCGCTACTGTACTACCGTGGCCGCTATAGCGCGGTGGCTACGTAGACTTATCCCGCGTCAGGGGTGTAGATCAGTTCGCGCACCTTGTAACCGGCGGCTCTGGCGGCGCCTCTGATTTCGCCAATACGATCCCAGTCCTGGGTTTCCAAAACCAAATCTAGTTCAGCCAACTTGGCCGGCACGCCCGGAAAATTCCGCTAATGCTGAACTTCCTTTATGTTGCCCCCGATCCACCAACCAATTGTGCGACCTATGGCCAAGGCACCGGGCCGATCGCTGATTTCGACCCGTATGCGGGCAATCCGGCCTTCACGGATCAGGCCGCGCACCAACATCGATGACAGCATCCGGGTATCAATATTGCCGCCGCACAGGATCAACCCGGTGACCCGGCTGCGGAAACGTTCGGGATAGGCCAGTAGGGCCGCCAAACCGGCGGCGGGAAGCGGTTTATTGCCCAGATAGCGGTCCGCCCCGGCAGCGCCCTGGCGGATCGGGGTCCGGCCGTGTTACTATCCACCCTGTTCGTCCGGGTGGCGGTGATGACGAATATCCTCTCCAACGCCGCCACGGCCGTGTTGTTCACGCCCATGGGCTATCAGACAGATCTGTTAGTCATGGGCCCCGGTCATTATAAATTTAGCGACTATCTACGCGGCGGGGCGCCATTAGCGGTGTTGATTTGGCTTGCATTTTCCCTGTTCGCGCCGTGGTATTATGGATTCTGAAAGAAATTTGGCAAATATCGCTCCATGAAACCATTCTCGCCACAACCTCTGACCTATTTTTTCCTCTCCCGTGCCTCGGCCTGCCCCTACTTGCCGGACCGGGTGGAGCAGATGGTTTTCACCGACCTGGCCAGCGCCGGCGCACCACAGGAACTGCACAATCAATTGTCCCGCACTGGCTTTCGCCGCAGCCAGGGTATCGCTTACAAACCCAGTTGCCCCGATTGCCAAGCCTGCCGGGCCGTCCGCGTGCCGGTGGCGACCTTTGCGCCCGGGCGCGGCCTGCAGCGTATTATCCGGCGTAACGTGGGCATTGCCGCCAAGGCCATGCCCTCCGCCGGGCGGGGTGAACATTATTCCCTGTTTCACCGTTATGTCCGATCCCGCCACGGCGACGGCGGCATGGCGGGGATGAGCTTTGATGACTATTTGGCCATGGTGCAGGATACCCCAGTGCCATCCGAGTTGATCGAATTCCGCACCCCGGATGATCAATTGTATGGCGTTTGCCTGACCGATCCCTTGGATGACGGCCTGTCCCTGGTCTACAGCTTTTTCGATCCAGATGTGGCGGACGACAGCCCGGGCAAATATATTATCCTCTGGCACATCGCCGAGGCCCGCCGCCGCGGCTTGCCCTATGTCTATCTGGGCTATTGGATCGAAGAAAGCCGCAAGATGGCCTACAAGGCGCGCTTTCGCCCCCTGGAAGCGCGCGGCCCGAATGGCTGGGAAATACTGGAAAATTAGTGCCGGGCCCGGCAAGATCCTGCTAGGCGACAAAAAATCACGGCAGGGAGTCCCCACCATGACGTATACCCATATCATCCTGTAGCGCCCGGCGGCGGTGGCGGCAATCATCCTGAACCGGCCCGACGCCATGAACGCCCTGACACCGAAAATGTTGGCCGAGATTGATGGTGCCTTGTGCGGCATCGCCGATGATGCCGCCATCAACGTGGTCGTGATGACTGGGGCCGGACCGGCCTTTTGCGCCGGCGTCGAACTGTCCGACGGCAATGTGGGTGACGATCTGAACAACACCGCACGGAGCGTGTTGGAACGGATCGAGGCCATGCCGCAGGCTACCACCCCCAAGGTCATTTGTTTCTGCTTTACCGGGGGCATGGAATTGATGTTGGCCTTTGACATTGCCATTTTGGCGGCGGAGGCCAAGCTGGGGGATACTAATGCCGTCCTGGGCTTTCACCCCAGTTGGGGCATGACCCAACGCCTGCGGCGCCGGGTAGGCATCCAACGCGCCAAGGAACTGTCGTTTACCGCCCGCACCATCAGCGGCGGGGAGGCCGCGCAAATCGGACTGGCGCTTGAAGCGGTCCCACTCGCCGAACTGGATGCCCGCGTGGACGCGTTGGCCAGTGCCATTGCCCGCAACAGCGCCGGCTCCATCCGGGCCTACAAAGACCTGTACAGCCAGGCGGAAAACGCCGGCCTGAACGACGGCCTGGACTACGAGCGCGACACCCCATACGAGATCCCCGACGCCAGTCAGCGCATGGCCAATTTCTTGGCCAAGCTGGGCGGCAAGGGTTAGACGGCTGACAGGAATGGTCGCACAACCTCGAGTTTCTCATATAGGAAACTATCTCCGTATTTAAAAAGCTGAGGGGATTATTATCCGGCGTTCCAATCGAGATCAGTAGTTGAAAAAAGTGGCCCAATACCGCTCGTGAAAGGTTCCTGCCGGCAAATGTCCGGTTAATTATTCTTTGTTTCAATTTCCGGTAAATTCGCCGTTTTCGCGCGGCGGGTGATGTTGTGGAGGCTAAATGTACAAGGGTGTCATTAGGATGGTCGCGGGGATGTTATTCCCTGTCATGGGACTATGGATGGACGCGCGGGCTGAGACACCAAAAATCGGCGGAACGGGTTCCGCGCTCGGCGTAATGCGTTTGTTGGGTCAAGAGTATTCCGCACTGCAGCCGGCCACGGCTCTCACGGTGTTGCCAAGGCTAGGCAGCGGCAGCATCAAGGCCCTTATTGCGGGTAAGCTTGATATCGCGGTGAGCCCGCGCGCATTGAAAAACAAGAAGCTCATCCACCCAATCATCGAGCGACCCTTCGGCCGTACGCCTATCGTCTTTGCGATGAATGGCGTTCAAGAGGAGGCCTATATCACTGCGGCAGAATTCAGGAAGATCGATGAAAGCACGCTCAGGAATTGGCCAACGGGGCGCCTGCTGTCCTTCAATGGTGTCGAGCCGCGTGTCGACACCCTGCAAAGCGGGGCCTATGTAGCCTGTTTTGTGGTATGATATGTACCTCGCCGAATTTTTTAAGGAGGAAACTATGTCGGAACAGACCGAAGCGAAAACCGCCGATGCCGCGCTCGCGTCTCACTATATCCGTACCGCCGATGTCAACTGGGAGCCGATGAACGAGTTCGACGGCGTAGAGATGAAAGTGCTCTACCGGGACGAGACGACCGGGTTGTTCACCGGATTGTTCCGCCTGGCGCCGGGTGCCACAATTCCGTTTCACGAGCATACCGATGTGGAACAAACCTATGTCCTGGAAGGTAGTTTTCAGGATGATGACGGCGTTGCCATGGCGGGCGATTTCATCTCGCGGCCGGCGGGCAACCGGCACACCGCCCATTCGCCCGACGGCTGCATCGTCCTAGGCATGTTCTTGAAGCCGAACAAGTTCCTATGAGCTAACCGTCGGCCGGCTATTCCGGAATGAAATCGTGCTCGCCGATGCCCTGGACCAGCAGAAACTGGCACGGGCCGCCGTTCTGGCCGGTGACCCGATGAGGCCGGCCCACGGACACTTTCAGTGTTTCGCCGGGATTGAGCACGTTGGCCGCCTCAGGGTGGCGGGTTTCCACCACCATGGGGCCTTGCATGCAGAAGAAGTCATCGTCGATGATGGAATGGCTGTGCCAGGGCACCTCTTCCCCCGCCGCTAGGGTTAGGATGGTCACCTTCAGGCCCTCCGTACGCGCCACCGGCATGCGGCGCTTGATGGTATAGGGCAAATCTTGCGGTTCCGTCATGGCGTCCATTGTCCTCAATTCGCACCGTTAGCGCAATCTCCTGCTACATTCGGGCCATGAACTGGTCGGACGAAGGATATGTACTGTCGGTGCGGCGCCATGGCGAGGCCGCCGCCATTGTAAACTTGTTGACCCCTAGCCATGGCCGCCACGCCGGCCTGGTGCGGGGCGGCATGGGCAGGCGCCTGCGCGGGGTGCTGCAGCCAGGCAATCAGGTATCGGCCAACTGGCAGGGCAGGCTGGCCGAGCATCTGGGCAACTATACGGTGGAAGCCTTGCGCGATCATGCCGCCGGGTTGCTGCCGGATGGCGACCGCCTGGCCGGCCTGACCGCCGCCGTGGCGATAACGGAGGCCGCCCTGCCGGAGCGGGAGGCGCATCTGGCGGTTCACAATGGTTTCGCCGCGCTACTGGCGGCCCTGGGCGGGGCGCCGGGCGGGGAGCCGACTTGGGCCGCCGTCTATGTGCGATTCGAACTGGGATTGCTAGCCGAGCTTGGTTTTGGCCTGGACTTGAGCCAGTGCGCGGTGACGGGCAGCGCGGAGGATCTAGCCTATGTCTCGCCACGCTCCGCCCGCGCCGTCAGCCATGGCGCCGCCGGGCCCTACAGAGAGAGATTGTTGCCATTGCCGGCCTTTTTGCTGCCCGGCGCAGGGAAAATGCCGGCCGCAGCGGATATTCTCGATGGCCTAAAGTTGACCGGCTATTTTCTCGCATCCCAGGTCTTCGCCGCCCATAACAGGCCCTTGCCTGCAGCGAGAGATCGCCTTATCGAACGCATTTCGCGCACGAACAAATGACCAATGGTACATTGCGGCCATGACAGAGATTATCGATGGCGGTGAAGTCCGCGACACACCCCTTGGCGATGCCCTTGGCGAACGCTACCTCTCCTATGCCCTCTCTACCATCATGTCGCGGTCATTGCCGGATGTGCGCGATGGCCTGAAGCCGGTGCATCGGCGCATCCTATTCGCCATGCGGCAATTGAAGCTGAACCCCGAAACCGGCTTCAAGAAATGCGCCCGCATCGTCGGCGATGTCATGGGCAAGTTTCATCCCCACGGCGATCAGGCGATCTATGACGCCCTAGTCCGTCTGGCCCAAGAATTCGCCCAGCGCTATCCCCTGGTCGATGGGCAAGGCAATTTCGGCAACGTGGACGGCGATAACGCCGCCGCCATGCGCTATACGGAAGCCCGCATGACCGCCGTGGCCCAGGCCCTGCTGCATGGTATCGACTTGGATACCGTGGATTTTCGCGGCACCTATGACGGCGAGGACGAGGAGCCCCTAGTCCTGCCCTCGGCTTTCCCGAATCTGCTGGCCAACGGCGCCACGGGCATCGCCGTAGGCATGGCGACTTCAATTCCACCGCACAATATTGGTGAATTATGCGCCGCCCTGTTGCATCTGATCAAATTTCCCAACGCCGGCATGGATAAGCTGGTGCAACTGATCCCGGGCCCCGATTTTCCCACGGGCGGTGTTATCGTCGAGGACCCTGCCGCAATTTTGGCGGCCTATAAATCCGGGCGCGGCGGCTTTCGTCTGCGGGCCAGGTGGGCGGTGGAGCCGGGCCCGCGGGGCACCTACAACATCGTGGTAACGGAAATTCCCTACCAGGTGCCCAAGGGCCGGGTGATTGAAAAAATCGCCGAATTGATGCACCTGCGCAAACTACCCTTGTTGGCCGATATCCGAGATGAATCGGCCGAGGATATCCGTCTGGTGCTGGAGCCGAAGTCAGGCCGGGTCGAGGCCGATATGCTGATGGAACATCTGTTCCGTCTTTCCGATCTAGAAACGCGCTTTGGTTTGAACCTGAACGTTCTAGACGCGGACCAGACCCCAAAAGTGATGAACCTACGCGAGGCCTTGCAGGCCTTTCTAGATCATCGCCACGTCGTCCTGGTGCGCCGCTCGGAGCATCGGCTGCGGCAGATTGAACACCGCCTGGAAGTCCTAGGCGCCTATTTGATTTGTTATCTGAACCTGGACGAGGTGATCCGGATTATCCGGGAGGAGGACGAGGCAAAGCCGGCCCTAATAGCCGCCTTCGGCCTCAATGACGCCCAGGCCGAGGCGATCCTAAATATGCGCCTGCGGGCTCTGCGCCGTCTGGAAGAGATCGAAATCCGGGCCGAGGACAAAGCCTTGAAGACAGAGCGGCAAGGCCTGAATGCCCTGCTCGCATCGGAAGACGGGCGCTGGGCGGCAATCACCGAGGAAATTCGTGGCATACGCAAGACCTTTAGCGACGCCCCGGCCCTGGGGCCCCGCCGCAGCACTTTCGCCGAAGCCCCGTCTGGTGAATTGATGCCCATTGAGGCCATGGTGGAGCGGGAGCCGGTTACCGTGGTCTGTTCCGACAAAGGCTGGCTGCGCGCCCTGCGCGGCCACGTCGAAGAAGGCCACGACGTCCATTACAAGGACGGCGACAAGGGCCGTTTCTGGCTGCATGCCCAAAGCACGGACAAGCTGGTGCTGTTCGCCACCAACGGTCGCTTCTACACCTTGGCCTGCGATAAACTGCCGGGCGGGCGGGGCAATGGCGAACCGGTGCGCCTGTTGCTGGACATGGCCAACGATCAGGAAATCAT
>Ga0302133_10001770_pt1 | contig 13406 bp, 8 predicted proteins | sample CB9_331_MG_FD_203121 | JGI IMG/M metagenome (GOLD analysis project Ga0302133, IMG submission 203121) | Marine microbial communities from Western Arctic Ocean, Canada - CB9_33.1 | ecosystem: Environmental > Aquatic > Marine > Oceanic | place: Canada: Western Arctic Ocean | collected 2017-09-19 | reverse complement strand
ATGGCTTTGAAGCCCGATTGCTCATAAACATTGCGGGCCACCTTCAGTGCCGCCATCGCCTGCGGATCACCCTCTGCCTGGATCATCGTTTCGATTATCGAAAACAATCCTTCCAAAGCGGAACCCATGCCTTCGTTGCTTTTATATGAAAACGAGCTGCCGCCAAAATCCAGATACTTGGCCACCTCGACCATGCTCGTCTTCTGCGGTGAGGCCTTGGCGGTGGGCATTTCCGTTTTTACGTGGGGAGCTTGAGCCCCGGAGGCACTGCCGCCACCGCCACCATCGGCAGCACTCGGACCGGAACTTTCCGGCGAAGCCGGCTCAACGGGATTGTCCTTGCCGCAGCCCGCAGCCAAAACAAGCGAGAGCAGGCCCGCGGAGAGAAATAGTTGTTTTTTCATCAAGAGTCCTTTCAGTTCAGGTTAATATAATCGCACTAGAATAAGGACATCATAATCGCCCCAAAAAAACCCGTCCACTACAATAAACGAGAAATTTTACAGTACCCTGCCAAACATCGAATTCTCTAAACACCGTTCCAAACCGGCTTATTCATACTCGCATCCTGCTCGTTTTTGTGTACATTCCAGCGGCATATGGGTGAGCGCGGAGGTTTATTTTTGTGAAACAAATTTTCATCAACGGGTTAGCGCTGGGCATCGGGGTTTGGGTTGGGGGCAACGGATGTGCCACCCATTCAACCAACGCCCCGGAGGCTTGGGCTGGCCTGGCCTGGCCTTCGGCATTTGGCGGAGGTGAAGCAAAAACCAACGCGCCGGCGGGGGCGGGATGGCTCGCAGATTTTAATGATGCCACGCTGAATGCACTGGTGCGGGAAGCGATGGCGAAGAATCCCGATCTGCGCGTGACCGCCGCGCGCCTGCAAACCGCGCAGGCGAATCTGCGCATTGCCGGAGCGGATTTAAAACCCACCCTCACCGCCACGGCAGCGGCCTCGCGGACCAAACGCAGTTCCTCCAGCGGCTTTAGCATCTCCACCAGCCGATCATACCGTTATACGCCGCAGCTGGATCTCGCATGGGAATGGGATGTGTGGGGGCGACTGGCGGACACGCGGGCGGCGGCTCGGCTGGATGCCGGCGAGGCGGCGGCCAACCTGCACGCCGCGCGCCTGAGCCTCGCCGCCAACACGGCCAAGGGCTGGTTCAGCCTGGCCGAAGCGGAACTGCAATCGCAGCTGGCGCGGCAAACCCTGCAAAGTTACACCAACAACCTCGCGGTTTTAGAGGATGGATTTCAGCGCGGGTTAACCAAGGCGCTGGACGTGAGGCTGATGCGCACCAGCGTCCGCAACGCGGAAAACACGGTTCAACTGCGTCTGCGCGAACGCGACGGTGCACGGCGTTCGCTGGAAATTTTACTGGGCCGCTATCCCAAAGGCGAAGTGGCGCTGACCGCCGCGCTGCCCACGCTCGCCACAGCGGTGCCGGCCGGGTTGCCCGCACAATTGCTGGAACGTCGGCCGGATGTTTTGGCGGCTCAACGCAACTATCTCGCCCGCCATCGCCGCGTGAGCGCGGCGCGCAAGGATCGGCTGCCGCAAATTAAACTCACCTCCAGCGCGGGCACCTCCAGCGATGAACTGAAGGAAGTGCTGGATATCAACAACAACATCTGGAGCCTCGCGGCAAATCTCACCCGGCCAATCTTGGATGGCGGGAAAATCAAATCACAAATCGAACGCGCCGAAGCCCAACGCGAGGAAGCGCGCAATCTGTACGTGCAAACCGCGCTACAGGCTTTTGCCGAAGTGGAAACAGCGCTGGCGGCGGAAGCGTTTCTGGTCGCCCAGGAAACCGCCCTGCGCGCCGCGGTAACCGAAGCGAGTGAGGCCCAGACGCTGGCGTTGGAGGATTACCAAGCCGGACTGGCGGAGATCCTGACCGTGCTCGAATCGCAACGGCGGGTATTCGACGCCAAGCGGTCTTTGCTGGAACTACAAAATATTCGCCTGCAAAACCGCATCGACCTTTACCTCGCGCTCGGCGGCGAATTTGCTGAACCTGAACCCAATGCGGAATGAACGAAGACGAACAAAAATCTCAACCCGAAACCCCATCACCGCCGCGCCATGGAGGGGTGCGGATTTTGGTGGGCGCGCTGGTGGGGGGCGGCATTCTCGCGGGCAGTTATGTTGCCGCACACTATTTTTGGACGCATCAGGAGGAAGCCAAACGAAAACAATCCAAACGGCAAGTGACCGTCGCGCAAGCCATTCGCGTACAGCCGAGGAGTTTTGTCATCAAGGTGCCCAGCCAAGGCCGAGTGCGCGCGCGCGCGCAAAGCAGCATTGTCCCCGAAGTCAGCGGCCGGATTATTTCGATTGCGCCGGTATTTCGCGAAGGCGGATTTTTCCAGCCCGGCCAGGTGCTGCTCACGCTGGACAAGACGAATCCTTCCAACGACATCGCCCTCGCCGAAGCCACGCTGGCGCAGTTGGGCGCAAAGCTGGCGTTACAAAAACTTGATCGCTCCGCGTACTCCAACGCCGTGGCCGTGGCGCAGGCCAACCTCGCCCAAGCCGGCGCAGCGCTGCAATTGGAGGAAGCCCGCCGAGCAGCGGCCATTGCCAATCTGAAGCGGTTGAACACGCTGGAAAAATCCAGCCCGCTTGCGCGCAATGAACCGCAGGTGGCCGAAGCTGCCGCCAACACCAAAGCGCGCGAGGTGGAGTTGGTCAAATCCAAGGAAGATCTCGCACTGCGTCCGGATCAATTGGAGGCCGATCTCGCGGCTCAAATTCGCGCGGCGGAAGTCACCCTCGCGCAGGCGAAAGCCGATCTCGCCCGCACCGTGATTCGCGCGCCCGAATATCCCGGGCGCATCATCGCCAAAAACGCGGACATCGGCCAATTTGTTTCCTCCGGCACGGTACTCGCCTTGGCCATTGCCACGGATCATGCGGAGGTGCACCTGCCCGTTTCCAACGCGCGCCTGCAGCACATCCGCGTGCCGCTGCACCGCGCCAATACCAATGAGACGCAAGCCACGCGGATTGCCGTGCCGATCGCGCCGCCGGAGGTGGAAATTCGGATGCAACTCGGCCCCCTCACGCATCGTTGGCGCGGACATATTTCGCGCGACAGCGGACGGCACGATGCCACCAGCCAACAGCTCGCGCTGATCGCCCACATTCCCGATCCCTACGGCCGTACGCCGTATCTCCGCGCGGGGCTGTTCGTGCAGGCGACAATTACCGGTGATACGTTGGAAAAAGTTTTTGTGATTCCGCGCCACGCCGTGCGCCACGGCAATGAGGTCGCGCTTTCGATTCAAAAAAACGGCCAATCGATTCTCAAACGTCAAGACATCGAAATTCTGTGGCGCGATGAAACGGAGGTGGTCACCCGTTCACTGCAGGCGGGCGATGTGATCATCACCACGCCCATCGATTATGCGACCAACGAACAGCTGCTGCAGGTGCGCATCGAAGGCGAAGCACCGCCCACGCCATTAAATGGCAAAAACAAAAGCAAAAGCAAAAAGAAACGGCAATGAATGGGTTAATCGAATGGTTTGCCCGCAATCGCGTGGCCGCCAATTTGCTGATGGTGTTCATCATTTTGATGGGCGTCAACGGCATCGTGAACCGTTTGCCGGTGGAGGTGTTTCCTGATTTAGATCCGGACGAGGTGGAGATCCGCGTGACCTATCGCGGTGCCACGCCGGAGCAGATGGAGGAATCCATCATCATCCCGCTGGAAAACAGCATCGCCGATCTACCGGGCATCGCGGAAATCAAAAGCTCCGCCAGCGAAGGCAGCGCGCGCATAGAGGTGGAGGTCGCGAGCGGGCACGATCCGCGGGAGTTGCGGGACGAATTGAAGAGCCGCGTGGATGCGGTAAACAATTTGCCCGAGGGTATCGAGCCCCCGGTGGTCAAGCTGGATGAACATCTGCACGAGGTGATGACGCTCATTATCCACGGCGATATGAGCGAGCACGACCTCCATCAGCTCGGCGAACGCGTGCGCGATGAAGCGGGACGGCTGGATGGCATTTCGCGCGTGGTGATGCGCGGCCTGCGCAACTACGAGGTGGGCATTGAGATTCCCGAGCAGGTGCTGCGCGAACATCAGCTGACCTTGCAAGCCGTGGCCGATGCGGTGCGCAACTCGGCGGTGGATATTCCCGGCGGCGTCATCCGCAGCCGCAACGGCGAGGTGCTGGTACGCACCGAGGGCCGCGCGTTTGACAAGGCGGCGTTTGAAAAAATCATTGTGCAATCGCGCGAGGACGGCTCGCATCTCACACTCGGCGAGCTGGCGAACGTGACCGATGCGTTCGAGGAAAATCGCGTGTTGATGCGCTTCAACGGGCATCGCTGCGCGGTGGTGCACGTGGCGCGCACGGGCGATCAAAACGCATTGAAGATCGAAGGCATCATCAACGGATACCTCGCGCGCCTCACCCCGCAATTGCCCACGGGCGTATCCATCAACGTTTGGAACAACCGCGCCGACATCATCAAAAAACGCCTCGTCACTCTCAACGACTCAGCGTTGATGGGCATCGCGTTCATCATCGTGCTGCTGGGGTTATTCCTGCGTCCGGCGGTGGCGTTGTGGGTCTGCGTAGGCGTGCCCGTGGCCTTCATGGGAGCCTTTGCGATGATGCCGTATGTGGGCGTCACCATTAATCTTTTTACGCTGTACGGGTTCATCCTCGTGCTGGGCATTTTGGTGGATGACGCGATCGTCACCGGTGATTGCATCCACGCCCACCAACAACGCGGCGGCACCGCTCTGGCCGGCGCCATCAAGGGCACGCAGGAAGTCGCCGTGCCGGTGATCTTCGGCGTGCTCACCACTGCCATCGCCTTTGTGCCACTGCTGATGGTGGAGGGGCGACGCGGCCAAATCTTCGCGCAGATTCCGTTGGTGGTGATTCCCTGCCTCATTTTTTCGTTGGTTGAATCCAAACTGATTTTGCCCGCACACCTCAGCCGTCTTTCCACCGGCAAACCCAAGCGCAGCACGCTCAACCCGCTGGCGCGCGCACAACGATGGTGTGCCGACGGCCTTGAGTGGTGTATTGATCATATCTATCGCCCCATCCTTTCGCACGCCTCGGTGCATCGCTACGTCACCCTTTGCGTTTTCATCGGCGCGGCGATGGTGATTGGCGCATACAGTTTCAGCGGCCGTTTGCAAATGGTGTTCTTCCCGCCGATCGATGCGGAGATTGCCACCACACGGCTGGTGATGCCGCAGGGCACCGCGTACGAAGTCACCGCCGAAAAACTCAAGGTGATGATTGCCGAGGCCAACCAGTTGAAGGCAAAATACACCGCCGACTTTGACGACCCCGAAACCGGCCAGACCATCCGGCGCAGCCTCATTGGCAACATTATCACCACCATCGGGGGCCAGAATATTGCTGGCGTGCGCGGCCGCGCCGAGAGTGGCGTGGCCCATCTCGGCGAAGTGCAATTGCAAATCATGGCACCGGAAGAGCGTTTTCATTTTCACGACGCCAGCTATCTGGATCTCAAGACGCGCGATCTCGCCACGGAATGGCGCAAAAACATCGGCCTCATCGAAGGCGCGCAGGAAGTAACCACCCGCGCGGTCATCGGCCGCACGCGCGACCCCATCTCCATCCAGCTCGCCATGCCCGCACAGGATACCTCGCTCAAAACCACCGCCTTGCTCAGCGAAGTCTCCGGCAAAATTCAAGCCGAGCTGGATACCTACACCGGCCTGTTCGACATTCACGACACCTTCGAACGCACCAAAGAAGAAGTGCGCCCCACCCTCCGCCCCGATGCCCTCCAACGCGGCCTCACCCGCGCGATGGTTGGACGGCAGGTGCAGGGTGGATTTTTCGGACACGAGGCGCAGCGCATCCAGCGCGGCCAAAACGAAGTGCGCGTGATGGTGCGCTACCCGCTCGCCGAACGCAAAGCGTTTGCCAGCCTGGAAAACATGCACATCCTCTCCACCGACGGCTCCTCGATGCCGCTCACCGCGGTGGCCGATTTGAAAATGGCCGAGAGCTTCCCCTCCATCCGCCGCACCGACCTCGCACGCACGCTCAACGTGGTGGCCGATGCCGATAAGTACGACCCCACTCTGGACCTCGAAAAAATCCGGCAGGATCTCGAGCCCAAAGTCGCCGCGTTGGTGGAGGCGCATCCCGGCATGAGCTACAGTTTCGATGGTGAAAGCCGCGAACGCGCCGAGTCCTTTTCCGCCCTGCGCATCGGCGGCATCATTGTCCTGCTCGGCATTTACGCCATGCTCGCCATTCCGTTTAAGAGCTACACGCAGCCGCTCATTGTGATGGCCATTATTCCCTTCAGCATCACCGGCGCACTGCTCGGCCATATGATCATGGGCGCCACCTTCAGCATCATGAGCGCCTTTGGCCTGCTCGCAATGGCCGGCGTGGTCGTCAACGACAGCCTCGTGATGGTGCACTACATCAACCGCAAACGCAGCGAGGGCCTGCCCATGCTCGAGGCCGTGCGCAACGCCGGCGGCGCGCGCTTCCGCCCGATTATTTTGACGAGCCTCACCACCTTCGGCGGCATCCTGCCCACCATGTTTGAGAAAAGCACCCAAGCCCAATTCGTCATTCCCATGGGCATCAGCCTCGCGTGGGGCGTCCTCTTCGCCACCTTCATCACGCTTATCCTCGTGCCCGTTTGTTATCTCATTTTGGAAGACATCAAAGCCGCCGTCAGCCGCTACTGGAACTGGCAACTCGGCCGCACAACCGAATCCGCCGAAGCTTCAATTTGAATTCAGTTTAAACCCCCGATGTTGAGGCTTTGACTTTTCGCGTGCGACCTCCTACTTTTTCGCCTATGAAATCCACTTTGTTGATCGGCACCCTCGTATTCTCCCTCTCACTTTTTGCTGAGGAAAAACCTGAACTTCACTCCGCCACCAAGCCCGTCCCACGCGCCGGCGGCTGGATGAAACGCCACGAGTCCTTCAACAAACGCGTTGCCCAAGGCAAGTGCGACGTCATCTTCATCGGCGACTCCATCACCCAAGGCTGGGAAGGCCGCGGCAAAGGCGTGTGGGCCAAGCATTACGCCAAGCGCAACGCCGTCAACCTCGGCATCGGCGGCGACCGCACGCAGCACGTCATCTGGCGCTTGGACAACGGCAACCTCTACCGCATTAAGCCCAAGGCCGCCGTCATCATGATTGGCACCAACAACGCCGGCGGCAACACCTCGCAGGAAATCGCCGACGGCGTCGAGGCCATCGTCAAGCAGCTCCGCAAGAAACTGCCCGAGACCAAGGTGCTGCTCCTCGGCGTCTTCCCCCGCGGCACGAACAACGCCGACAAACGCCGCAAGGTCAACGAAGGCGCCAACGCCATCTTCAAGAAACTCGCCGACGGCAAAGCCGTGCACTACCTCGACATCGGCCCCAAGTTCCTCGAGAAAGACGGCACCCTCAGCCGCAAAATCATGCCCGACCTCCTCCACCTCAGCCAAGCCGGCTACACCATCTGGGCCGAATCCATCGAGGCCAAGCTCAAGGAATTGATGGGCGAATAAAATACACTCAACCCGCAAATCCCAAAGGCCCGAAGGGCCGGCAGATAATAGCCCCGTCCGTCAGGGCGGGGTTATTTCCTCCCACTTCTGAATTTTGAGTTGTGGCTTTGACTTTCTTCTTTTGGCCTTTTACTTTCCAGCCAATGAAACCACTGCTGTTCACCGCCATTCTCATTCCATCCATTTTGTTCGCCGCAGAAAAGGATACGCTCACCTATGCCACGCCGGAGGCTGCGGCGGATAATCCGGACTTTGCCATTCAGGGCGAATACAAGGGCGACGGCGTGGATGGGAACGGCAATAACGTGCCGGCCGGCGTGCAGATTGTGGCGCTGGGCAAGGGGATGTTTTCCGCAACGGTCTACCAAGGCGGGCTGCCGGGGGATGGCTGGGATAAGGACACGAAATGGAGCTACACCGGCAAACGCCGGGGCGAGGACAAGGCGGCGTTCAAGAGCGAGGAGACGATGATTGTGCTGTATTATAACAACGGAAACATCCTCGCCGCCAAGAGCGATCGCAAGGTGGGGCAGTTTAAGAAAATCACGCGCAAGTCGCCCACGCTCGGCGCCAAGCCGCCCAAGGGAGCCACGGTGCTCTTCGATGGCAAAGACACCGGCAAGCTCGTCAAGCCGCGCATCACGGATGACGGCCTGCTGATGGAGGGCGTGATGACGAAGGACGCGTACCAGGATTTCAAGCTGCACCTTGAGTTTCGCCTGCCCTTCATGCCCGCCGCCCGCGGCCAAGCCCGCGCCAACAGCGGCGTGTATTTGCAGCGTCGGTACGAGACGCAAATTCTCGATTCCTTCGGCCTCGAACAAAAACACAACGACTGCGGCGGCCTCTACAAGCAACGGGCGGCCGACTTGAATATGTGTTTTCCGCCGCTCACGTGGCAGACTTACGACATCGACTTCACCGCCGCGCGCTTCGATGACGACGGCAAAAAAACCAAGGGCGCGCTCATCACCGTGAAACTCAACGGCGTGGTCATCCACGATTATTACGAGCTGAAAAACAAAACCGGCGCCGGCCAGAAAGAAAGCCCAATGCCCCTCCCCATCCTCCTGCAAAACCACGGCAATCCCGTACGCTTCCGCAACTACTGGATCTTGAAGAAGTAACCGGTGATGCTACGCACAATTATCCTGGTATTCGCGGTGACTACTGTCTCCGCTGCACCTCTAAAAATCACCATCGGCACCCTGCCGGGGTTGCAGTACGACAAGCCGCGTTTTGAAGCTCAACCCGGGCAGGAGGTGGTGCTCACCTTCAAGAATTCTGATGAGATGGCGCACAATCTCGCCATCATTGCCCCGGGCAAACGGCTTGAAATCGTTCAGGCTGCCATCACGTTGCCGCCCGATTCCAACTACATCCCCAAGAACAATGCCGTGCTCTGGCATACGCCCGTACTCAAGCCTGATGAAACTGCCGAGTTAAAATTTAGAGCACCCAAGGAAAAAGGAATCTACCCCTACGTATGCACCTTCCCCGGCCACGGCCTCATCATGTATGGCGCGATGTATGTGGGTATCAAAATGCCCAAGCTTGCCCAGGACCAAAACGTTTCACCGATGTCCCGTGCTCAGAGCGCCAACAAAAACCTGCACGCCTGGCCTCATCGCCGACCGTTGATGTATCGCATTTTCATGCCTGATACCTCACCGGCTGCAATTGCTGTAGCCCTTCCCCACGGTGTCTCCTACTGTTGGGATGCAGGCACCTGCCACCTGCGTTATGCCTGGATCGGAGGCTTTGTCGACCCGATGCCAGTCTGGAAGGGGAATGGCAATGGCTTGGCCAAAATAATCGGCACTAGGTTTTGGACTGGCTCTAAAAATTTCCCGCTTCACAAAAAAACTCCATCTGATTTTAAACCTCAGTTTCAAGGGTACCGCAAAGTCGATGGCCATCCTGAGTTTCACTACACCATTGGTGACATTGATATTTACGAACGCATCACCGCCCTGCCCTCGGGCATGGGGTTGACCCGTCATTTTCGAATCCCAGATATCACCTACCCGATACGCATCACGATCGCCTCGGAAAATACAAAAGTCTCAAAGGGGAAAATCAATCAAGGAGTCGCCACTTTGACCAGTGAAGAAGCCAAAAGCTTTACCATCACCCATCACCACGCCCACGGAAAATGAAGCGCACAATTTTCATCCTCACCCTGCTCGCAAACCTTGCCGTCCATGGGGCCGGCATCAATGACTATTACAAGGTTGAGAACATCGCCGCTCCCAAGGGACTGGACGTTCAGATCGGAGGCCTGACTTTTCTGCCTGATGGCCGGTTAGCCGCCTGCTTCCACCGGGGCGAGGTCTATACGTACAATCCAAAGACAAAAATATGGAAACTCTTTGCCGACGGACTGCACGAACCGCTTGGGATTATCGCTGAAGATAACCATACATTGGTGGTCATGCAGCGCCCTGAGCTCACGCGCCTGCGGGACACAAACGGTGATGGCGAGGCCGATCATTACCAAACCATCAGTGATGACTTTGGCATGACCGGCAATTACCATGAGTTCGCCTTCGGCCCCGCACGTGACAAAGATGGCAACTACTACGTGGGGCTCAATCTCGCTTCCAGTGGTGCAAGTATTCGCCCGGAAATCCGTGGTGAATTCCGCCACTACGGCATTTCACGTGAACAGTTTTACAAGAACCATAGGGCAGGCTCTGGCCGAATGTATTCAGCCACACCTTATCGTGGCTGGATCATGAAAATTGCGCCCGATGGCAAGACCACCCCTTTCGCTTCCGGCTTTCGCTCCCCCAACGGAGTTAATTTTGACGCGCAAGGACGACTGTGGGCCACTGACAACCAGGGAGATTGGCTGGGCACCAGCAAGCTTTTCCATGTGAAGGAAAATAACTTCCATGGGCATCCCGCAAGCCTAGTCTGGACTGATTCATGGCAGAAAGACCGCAACCCTCTCAAAGTGCTCCCGTCCGAGTTTGATGCCAAGCGCACCCGCGCATCGGTGCTTTTCCCGCAAGGCAGCATGGCCAATAGCCCCACCCAGATGCTCACCGATACCTCCGGAGGAAAATTCGGCCCCTTTGCCGGACAATTGCTCGTGGGCGAGATGAACAAACCCCGCATTATGCGCGTGCTCGTCGACGAAGTAGCCGGCGAAACTCAGGGCGCTTGTCTACCTTTTATTGATAACGGGGGATTACACCGGGGTATGCACCGGTTTGTTTTTGCCCCGGATGGAAGTCTTTGGGTTGGCCAAACCCACCTCTCATGGGCGGGTGGCAACGGATTACAGCGCATCACTTGGACCGGCAAAAGCCCAATGAGTGTTTCAGCCATGAAACTAACTGAAACCGGCTTTAAACTCAGCTTTACCAAACCACTGGCGCGGGCCGCCGTAGAAAATTTTGTTTTCCAGCGTTACTATTATAAGTACCACCAAAGCTATGGCTCACCTCAACTTGGCAAGGAACCCATCAAGGTGACGAACCTCAAGCTCGCATCCGATGGCAAATCTGTCTCCATTAATCTAGAGAAACTTAATCCCGGTTATGTCTACCAGCTGAATTTGAAAAACATCACTGCGATGGACAAAACGCCCGTGCTTAACACCTTTATCTGCTACACTCTCAATCGCCTCACCAATGGTAACAACAAGGCCCCTCATTTAACGGTCGGCATTCCCAAGGCTAAACCGGTTAGTAAGATTATTGTCGCGCAACCCAACGCACTGACACAGTCAAAACAGATTTTTGAGGCCGAAACGGCTGGGAGAAACGGGCCCAGTGTGGCCAAAAACAATGGTGGCTATACGGGTAAAGGATACATTGATTTCCAAGCGTCCTCCGGCGAACACCTCAACTGGCTGATCCAAACCAAATCTGCTGGGGAGCACACACTAATTTTTCGCTATGCTTTGACTGACGGCAGTCGCCCCTTACAACTCAAGGTGAATGGAAAAGTCATCATCAAGGCTCTTCCTTTCGCAAGCACCGGCAGTTGGACAAATTGGAAAGCCCTCACCACAACCGCCTCGCTCAAGGCTGGAGTAAACGATATCCGCCTCGAGTCCACCGGTTCCAGTGGCCCGAACATCGATAACCTTACAATTGAGCGAAACTAACGAGGCATGACGCAGACCGTCACTACCTTTTATCGCTTTGTTGATCTGCCTGATTGCGAAGAGTTCCGCACGCGGCTGGAAGCCGAATGCAAAACGCACGCTGTCCTCGGTACAATCATCCTCGCCACTGAAGGCCTCAACGCCACAATCGCCGGATCAAAGGCCGGTGTCTCGGGGGTGCTGGCGTTCATCCGCAGCGATGCACGCTTTGCCGACATGCCGCACCGCGAATGTAAAACTGAACGCGAAACCTTCCACCGGCTGCGCCTCATCATTCGTCCGGAGATTGTCACGCTCGGAGACCCTTCCGCAAATCCCAACAAGGCCGTCGGAAAATACGTTGCGCCCGAAGACTGGAACGAACTCATCAGCGATCCCGATGTGCTGCTGATCGATACGCGCAATGATTACGAAGTGGAATTGGGCACGTTCAAAAATGCAGTAAATCCCAACACCACCACCTTCGGCGAATGGGACACGTTTGTGCAAAAAAATCTCAGCGAATCCAAAAAACAAAAGGTGGCGATGTTTTGCACCGGCGGCATCCGCTGCGAAAAAGCCTCCGCGCATTTGCTCAAGGAAGGATTTGAGAAAGTCTTTCACCTCCAAGGCGGCATCCTGAAATATTTGCAGGAAACAAAGCCCGAAGAAAGTTTGTGGGAGGGCGAGTGTTTTGTATTCGATCACCGCGTGACCGTCGTGCACGGATTGGAGCGTGGCACCTGTGAAATCTGCTTTGGTTGTCGATGGCCGCTCACGCCGGAGGATTTGGCCGCCCCCGACTACGAACCCGGCATCTGCTGCCCCCGCTGCATCGACACCCTCACCCCCGAACTACGAGCCCGTCGCGAAGAACGCCAACGCCAACAAACCCTCGCCCGCCAACGCGGCGAAAAACACATCGGGCAACTTATTGAAACGCCTGAGCAGTAACGGTTACTTCAGCACATTCACCGTGCAGTTGATTTCTGACTTCACAGTTTCGCCCTTTGCGCCCTTGAGGTTGTACTGGATGCGCAGCGTCATGCACTTCTGCAGCTTGGGAATTTGGAGCAGCACGGTGCGGCCATCAGCACTAAGCTTGGCGCTGGTGATTTCCAGCTTGTCGCGTCCCTGCTTTTTGGGATCGCTGACGAGATAATCGCGCGAACCGTATCCGGCGGTGCGGCGGTAGTTGCACATCTCAGCGGCAAAGCTGTCGGCATCGGTGGCGGATGCTTCATCGAGCGGTTCGCTGAATGTTAGTGCCACGCCTTTTTTGCTGACGGAATATTTCACCGGCACATGCAGCGGCTTGCCGGTGTAGCGGAAACGGTAAAAGCCGCCGGGGCGCGACTTGTTGCCCGCCCAGCCAAAGAGGCCACAGGCGTAGAGCTGGCCGTCAACCGGATGAAACCGCCCGCGCATCACGCCGGTGGGGGTCTCGGCAATGGGCAACTGCGCCACGCCGCCCTGCGGGATGCCATCAACAATCTCGTACGGCACGGTGAACAGGCGGCCGGTGCCGTAGCTAAGATTGATGAGCGAGCCTTTCAGCGGGCCCCACTTGTCGCTGGTCACCCAAAGCTGCTGCGCGGGCGAGCGGTCGACGTTCTTGGCAATCCACACCACCGGCGGGTCGTACTTCGACGGATCGCGCCCGGGCACGTACGAGCCCATGTAGCCGTAAAAGCCATCCTTGCGGACAAGGTTGATGCGGTTTTTCGGCGTCCAGTGGCCTTCCTGGTCGCTGGCAAAAAACGT
>Ga0302133_10001769_pt1 | contig 13417 bp, 9 predicted proteins | sample CB9_331_MG_FD_203121 | JGI IMG/M metagenome (GOLD analysis project Ga0302133, IMG submission 203121) | Marine microbial communities from Western Arctic Ocean, Canada - CB9_33.1 | ecosystem: Environmental > Aquatic > Marine > Oceanic | place: Canada: Western Arctic Ocean | collected 2017-09-19 | reverse complement strand
CTCCGTCGGACATGTCCGACACGTCCGACCCAGCCGGGGGCGTGCCGACTACGCTGACCGTATTTGTGAAATCCGCTGTTACGTTGGTCACCGAGCAGACGTAGCTGGTGCTCGCTCCAGCAAGGAACGTCGTGATCACCAGGTCGCAATCAGGTGCCAACGGATCGCTCACCACGACGTTGCTCAGCGCCACGTCGCCGGTGTTGGTCACTGTAATTGTGAATACGGCATTTGAACCGAATACGACTTGCTGAAACGCCAGGTCCTTGCTGATCTGAATCGACGGATCGATTACGTCCACAAAGGCGTCGGATTGGTCCGTGACATCCGGTCCCGAAGGCGGAGTGCCGATGGCGCTCACCGCGTTTGTGAAATCAGCAATCACATGGGTCACGGAGCAGACATAACTCGTGCTCGCTCCCGCTGCCAACGAATCGATCATCAGATCACAATCGGGAGCGAGCGGATCCGTAACGGCAATACCGGAAAGCGGTACCACTCCATTATTCGTAACCGTGATCGTGAAAGATGCGTCTCCTCCGGTGTTCACGATTTGAATCGGCGGATTCTTGTGAATGGCGATCGACGACTGGGCTGTGCTGTCCAGCAGGAAAGAGCCGGAGCCTGAGACGCGTTTGACAACAACCAGCACGTTGGTATCCGCGGCGGGGGTGTACATCAACGTTTCATTGGTGCCTGTACCTGAACTCGTACTCGATGCCAGGACGATCGGCGTTCCATAATCGGACGGATCTTCCCGGTAGAGGTACAGATCAAAGTCGGCTCCGGCCGGCACCGTCAACTGCGGATCAAATGCGATCCCCGAAGCCAGGTCGGCGGTACGCGCCCAGACTCGGCGCGCCGAGTCGCTGCCGCCCAGGGCCTCGCTTGCGGTGGCGCCGAGCAGGTAGTAGAGGGACACAGCTTCGACTGCGGCGTCGGGGTTCAACATACCGTAGCCCTCGTATCTATCCTTTCCCGCAGGGAACCCGTCCGGCCCGGAAGCGTCCCTCTGTAACGTGGGATTGAAATTGCCGTCTTCGCGATCGACGTTCAGCTCTGACGCCGTCGCACAGAGAACCATTTTCACGAAACGCGAATGCGCGCTGGAATGGAAGTCCCACACGAGGCCGTTTTCCTGCAGAGCGTCAATGACGAGGGCCGCGCAGCCGGCGGCGAACGGGCTGGCCATGGAAGTACCGTTGATATTGTAGTAGTCGTTGGTCTGCTGGTCGGCAAACGACTGGCCGTCTCCCGAGTTGCTGTCTACGGACATGATTCCGGTGTAGCGCGAGAGAGATCCGCCCGGCGCGGCAACGTCGGGCTTGTAGTCTTCCTCCCGCCCCGGAATCGAGCCCGGAGAGGTAAAGCCGTGACTGGTGTAATCCGTAAGCTCGTTCACATCATTTACCGCGCCGACGGTCAGCGCGAGTGCCGCGCGCCCCGGGTCGTCGACTTCACGGGCCGAGGACTTTGATTCCTCTCCGTCGTTCCCGGCGGAGATGACGACCACGATCCCGTTGTCGACTGCCGAGTTTACCTTCTGCCGATTGGAAGAGCTGATCCCCGGATCTCCGATCGTGCCAAGACTCAGGTTGATCACCTTGACGTCGATAGACGACCGGTTCGCCACCAGATCATCGATCGCCGCGCCGGTCCAAAACGTGAACCCACTCCTATCCGCCTTGAAAACTTTGGCGCCGGCCCAATTGCAACCGGGTGCGACGCCGCTGAACCGGTTAAATCCGTCGCCGACTTCAGGATAGTTGGTCACGCGGCAGTCTGCTACGAAGTCGGAAACACCGCTGCCCCCAACCCCGAGAAGCGCGGGGCTGTATGCCCGGTTAACGTTGGGTGTGAACGTTCTGTTACGGATGAGCGGTGAAGGACCCATACTGGTTCCCATGGCAATCCATCCGCCGGACGCCCCCTTGTCATGCCTCACCAGGAACAGCGTGGTATTCGATGAACCGATCCACTGCGCCGTAATGTTGAAAGTCAGTGACAGCGCGGGCAGGTCGATCGGACTTGGAAAGAAACCGTTGACCCTTGTTAGATCTCCTATTTGAGTATACTTGAGGGTTCCGGCAGCAGCGCCGCCCGTAACCCCTGAACCCACTGCGATCCCGGCCACGTGAGATCCATGCTGATCAATGTCTATGGGATTCGGCTCCGCCTCGGTCGTAAAATCTTCCCAATAAACCCGCCGGCCGTTCAAATCGGCGTGGGATTCGTCGACGCCCGAATCAATGACTGCCACGGTGATGTTGGTATCGCCGTCAAATCCCGAAACCCCGCCGGCGAAACCGGCTGCCCACACCGGTCGGACTCTGCCGGTCTGTGTCGCGATGTCCAGATGCAGAACCGCCTGAGTGGGTTCCTCGATCACCATCAGCTCCGCGCCCATCCGCGCCGGCATCGAGTCGATTGCGTTCAAAGGGATTCGGCCGTTCCATCCAAACGAAACCGCCCTGTACAAGTAAGTAATCTGTCCCCCCTGGGCGATAAAAGCGTCAATCTGGGGCTTGGTGACTGGCCTGTCGAAAATGAATTCCACCTCGACCAGGGCGTTCAATTCCGCGAGAGCAGCTGGTCTTGCCTGGGCGGGGAAAGCGCCAAACCGAATCGCCCGCGCTGACTGGGCCCGTTTCAGCAGACCGTCGTCGATTCTATCCCGGTCCTTGTCGCTAGCGTAAGAGGTGGCAATGCGTGGTTCGACGGCTGGCCGCGGGGGCGGATTGAACGGGCCCGCCGCCCGTAATTGCGGAGTTAGGAAGGATAGAACGACTCCGGAAATACAGGCGTAGCGCCACGTACGACTTCCAAAGATTGCGCTGCGAACGGCCTTCACGGTACTGGCTACAAAACGGACAAAAAAACCTGAAGAAAGTAAGTGAGTGCTATCCTTGAGTTTTCCGGGGCGGTTTCCAGTCCTCGATAACGATCTTCGTACCGCTTTTCTTCACCACGACCTTCTGTCCGTCCCGCCAGCTCAGGTCGTCCACCACGGATTTGGGAAGCGTGACGTAATAGGTGTAGGTGCCCGTTTTGCCGATCTTCCGCACCGGCTCCGATTTACTTCCATGAGCTCGTTTGGTTCCCATAGCACTACATAGTATACTATATAATGTTTCAGTGCAAGGGGAACAGTGCAGAATGCCGCTGACTTAAGCTGTCGCTCCGACAGGATCCTTTCATGACCCATTCATTCTCAATACTGTGCACGAATACATGCGTTGCCGCACGTTCGCCGTTGCGGAATTCTTTATTCTCCCGCCGCCACGTCTTCTTCCGGAAAGAGAACCCCCCGGAGATAGTTTTTCCTGTCAAAGTGTTTCCGCGCCGTTTCCTGAACCACCTCCGCGGTCAAATTCTTCACCCGGTCCTCGTACGTGAGGATGATATTCGGATCTAGTTCGTGCTTGAAAATATACGCGAGGACTCCACGCCAGAATTCATTGCGTTTCAGCTGCGTTTCCCGGTTCCTCAGTTGAGTTTCCTTGACCTTCTGCAGGTCTTCCGGTTGCGGGCCCTCCTCCTTCAGGCGGTCCATCTCCTCGAAAACCGCATCAATCAAACCATCGACGTTTTCGGGCGCACAGGAAAAGTTGACGGCAACGCTGACGTGCTCATAGGGATACCGGTTAATCTCCCCGCTCGCGTTCACACTGTATACACCGCCGAGCTCTTCCCGTAGCTTTTCCCTGAGCTTGATGTTCAAAATAGAAAGGGCCGAACTCAGTTCGTAATTATTCAGGACGGACCATTCAGTTTCCCCGGTGAGCCTCAGGGCGACCTGGCTTTTCGGCTCTTTCCCTTTTTCGACGCGGACTTCGACCTGCCCTGCCGGCGGTCGCACACCTACGTCTCTCCAGGTTTCCTCGCGTCCACTTGAAGGCAACCCGCCTAAATAAGTTTCAACCAACGGCTTCACTCCCTCCAAAGTGAAATTTCCAACCAATACGAAGGTGAAATCTCCGGCGTCGGCAAATCGCTCAGTGTAGAAGTCAATGGAAGCATCCAAATTCATCTCGCCGATGATCTCCACGCTCATGGGACGCCGGCGGAAATGCCCCTGTGAAAGGGCGCTCGACAACTCGTCACTGAATACGGCGAGAGGCCGGGCCAATCGATTCTCCACATAGCCTGTCAATTTTGCCTGAAGGGATTGGAAAGCTTTCTCATCTTTTCGGGGAGAGGAGAAATAGAGGTAGATCAATTGAAACATGGTCTCCAGGTCTTCCGGAGATGCGTTTCCGTCCACTCGCTCTCTCAATTCACCAATTGACGGCAATACGCGGACCACTCTGCCCGACAGCTTCTTCGTCAATTCAATCGGTCCGAAGGCGCCGATTCCACTCTGCGAAATCACGCTGTCGGCCGTGGACGCCGCCGTAAATGTCCTGTCGTCGGCCAGGGAATGGCCGCCCGGACTGAATGCCGTGAACAGAACCTGGTCGTTTTTGAAATCCGTGCTCTTCAAATAGACGCGTACACCATTCGAAAGGGTCCACCCTTCGACTTCGATGTCCGGATAGCTGTTTGACGAAACGATTTTCCCAGCAACCGGCTCCTGCGGCAGTAAGGGAGCATCGAGCACTTCATCATCGTAGGGCTCGACGTCGCGGGAAGCCATCTCCCCGATCAGTCCCAGGACCTGCTCCAGGTCCGGAAGCGGATTCTCCTTCTTCTCCGGTCCGTTAATCAGGACAACCCTGTTTGAGGAGGTAATCCAGGTTCGCGCCGCACGGCTCACCTCATCCGCGGTAATTCCCGGCGCAGTCTGGTTGTAGAGCGCCAATTCGATATCGATGCCGGGAATGGGCTCTCCGCGAAGAAAGTGCCCGATGTATTCCGACGCGTAATCGCCGGATTGTGTCTTCTCCCGCTCTTTGTAGGAGGTTTCAATCTGCCGCCGCAGTTCGACCCGAGATCGGTCCAGCTCCGACTGCGTGAACCCATGTCGTTGAACTCGTTCGGATTCCAGCAAAAGCGCGTTCAGCCCGTCTACGTATTGTCCCTCTTGAACGCGGGCGTGCTGCGCGTATGCGTCCTTGGTGGCGACATACCGGCCTTTCGCGGAATAAGCGCTCAAGAATGGCGGGGCCGCTTCTTGCGTCAGCTCAGACAATCTCTTGTTGAGCATGAGATTGTAGAGCGATTCCACCAGGTCCCTGCGGTAGTCGGCGATCGTTTCTGTCCGTGTCACGGGGTGCTTGTAGATGATCTGCAGGGTGGATCGGCTCGCCTCCGGATCGGTGGCGGGAGCAAATAGCGTCTCCTCGTGATCGGGCACCGGAAATGACTCGCGGGACCTCGGTGAGGCTGGATTGGTCAGTCCACCGAAATGCGTATGAATGAGCGTGCGAATTCGGGCGGGGTCGAAATCGCCCACTGCCACAACGGCCATCAACTCGGGACGATACCAGTCCCGGTAAAAGCGAATGAGTGTGTCGTGCTCAAATGTTTCCAGGATCTCCTTCTCGCCGATCGGCAGGCGAGAGGCATACCTTGAGCCCTCGAACATGATCGGGATCTGCTTATCGAGCATGCGCGCGCCTGCCCCGCGGCGGGACCGCCACTCCTCGATGACTACACCCCGCTCCAGCTCAATTTCCTCCGGGTCAAGCGTCAAGTGGACGGCCCAATCCTCCAGTACCAGGAAAGCTTTCTCCACGACCTCCGGTTCATCCAGGGGAACCCGCAGCATATAGACCGTCTCGTCGAAACCCGTGTATGCATTCAGATGGGCGCCGAACTGCATCCCGATGGATTCGATGAACTCAATCAGTTCCTGTTTCTCGAAATGCTCAGTTCCGTTAAATGCCATGTGTTCAATGAAGTGCGCCAGGCCGAGCTGATCATCGTCCTCCAGAACGGAACCGGCGCGGACAACGAGTCTCAGCTCCGCGCGGTTCTCAGGCTTGTGGTTGGCTCGAATGTAGTAGGTCAGCCCATTCTCGAGCCGGCCGATTTCGACATTGGGATCAACGGGAAGCGGCTCGTCAGTGCCACAGCCTGCGACGACAAAAAACAGCAGGGAGAACGCGAGTCTATTCAGAAATTGAAGCGCCGCGATTTTCAACCCTCCCAGCCTTCCTGCAATGTGGATTCGTCCCGCCAGGGCGGAATTTCCTTTTCCAGCTCCCGGGTCGCGAGCGCGAGGCCTGAGCAGTTGGACGCCAGTTCTTCGAACATTCTGTTGGCAACGATTCGATGGCCCAGGTCATTGGCGTGGCACCCGTCGTGATGCACCAACCAGTCTGCTTCCCGGTAGGCCGCGAGCAGATCAACAAACAGGCAATCGATCTCCCCCGCAACATCTCGAATCGCATCATTAAACGTGTGAAACAGCGCGAGGTCGGCGTGACTCCAATCCGCGCCTCCCAGTGTAAAGTCATTCATATAGTAGGGCCCGGGCAAAACGATCAGCGGCTGCGTTTTTTCCCGCACCCTGGCAACGATTTCTTTCATCTTCCGGGTGAACAGGTCAAGGGGCGTGCCGCCTCTTGCGTCGTTGAGGCCATAGGAGATCACGAACAAATCGGGGAAAAGCGGGCTCCCGTTCGCGGTGTGGGAAAGAATGTGAGCGTCCAAACGTTCATCGGCTGCCGGCTTGCCGCTTTTCTCGTAGCTGGGGCATTCCGTGGAGATCACGTTGGCCCCGATCCCCATGTTCACCAGTTGCACCGGCACACGCTGAAATTCGTTGATCAGCCTCGCCAATTGGGAGGGCCAGGCTCGCTCCCGGCAGCTCGACCATCCGCCGGCCGTCGTGCTCTCACCCATCGTAAACAGGATCTTAAACTCTTTATTCCACCAATCTCGCTTCATCAGTTTCCTCCGAAAATCGCGGCAACAAGTGTCGAGGGTCTGACCACCGGTGTCAAGCGCCCGGCAGATGAACCCGGCGGTTGAATTGCGGATTTGGAGGATCGGCACGGCGGTGTGGATAGGCACGCGAGTTTTGTCCGTGCTAATCCATTGAATTCCACGTTAACTACAACCATGGAGAGGCGCGTAAATCGGCATCGATAGGAATAGAAGGAGACGGAGAAAATGAGCTTGGAGGGCCGAACGGCAATTGTCAGCGGCGGTGCAGGGGATATCGGCGGCGCGGCGGCGGAGGAACTGGCTCGTCGCGGAGCGGATGTGGCAATTGGCGACATTGCCGACCCGGAGCAGGCCCGGTCCCGCGTTGAGAGAATAGAAGCCATGGGCAGGAGGTGCCTCTATACCCGGGTGGATGCGTCAGATTCGGACGCGGTGGTGGCGTGGATCGACGAAGTCGAGTCTTCGCTGGCGCTTCCCGACATCGTGGTTGGTACGGCGGCTGTTGCAACGTTCAAGAATATCCGTTCAATTTCCTTCGAAGAGTGGCGCCGGGAATTCGATGTGAATGTGAATGGGTATTTCTATCTCGCGCGCACCGTGGCAAACAGGCTGGAGGCGCAGAAAAAAGGGGGGCGAATTGTTCTGGTGGGCAGCGCGGCTGCCAATGGCATCACCATGGCGGTGTCCACCTACTGCATCACCAAGACTGCGGTACGGAAGCTGGTGGAATGCCTTGCCGCACAATATGCGCGTAGCGGAATCCTGGTCTGTGACGTTTCCCCCGGCATTGTGGATGCCGGGCTTACCGGCGCGGCCATGCGGGAAGATCCGTCGCTCCGTCCCGACGCGGAGGCGGCGGTGCCGACGCGGAAACTGAGCCAACCGGAAGATATCGCCTTTCAAATCGGCCACCTTTGCGAACCAGAATGCCGCCACATCACCGGCTCTACGCTGTACGTGGACGGCGGCATGAATCTGAAGGTCATTTACGGATATGGGGACGAGGAGTAACCGTCGACTGACGCTGAACCATGAAGAAACAATCGACCGACACGACATCCTGATTATCGGCGGGGGCGTACACGGCGCAGGGGTCGGCGCGAGGCCGGATGTGATTGTGAATACGCGCTAGAACAACCCGACCACATTCCCGTCGTCATCGATATCGATGCCTTCGGCTGCGGGATTTCGAGGCAGGCCGGGCATGGTCAGGATATCGCCGCAGACCATGACGATAAACTCTGCGCCCGCCGCGAGGCGAACTTCACGAATGTTCAGGACGTGGTTCGATGGTGCGCCGCGCAGTTTGGGATCGGTTGAAAACGAGTACTGCGTTTTCGCGATGCAAATGGGGTAGTGGCCGTATCCTGCATCCTGTAATGTGCGGATGCGTTTGCGAATCGAAGCGTTCGCGGTAACTTCCGAGGCGCCGTACAGCCGGGTCGCAACCGCCTCAACTTTGTCCCATAACCGATCACCATCTTCATACAGGTAGCGGAAATCGGTCGGGATGGTATCGATCATCTCGGCCACCCGAGTGGCGAGCGCTTCTGCGCCGGCACTGCCATCGGCCCAATGCGTCGCCTCGATCACATCGGTTTGGTAGTGAGCCATTTTGTCCTGCAGAATCTGGATCTCGCGATCTGTATCCTCTGTGAACCGGTTGAGAGCGACAATACAGGGAAGACCGAAATGGTGACGGATGTTTTCGACATGCCGCACGAGGTTCGCGATGCCCTTGGTAAGTGCCTCGACATTCTCCGTAGTCAATTCGGGAACATCGACGCCTCCGTGGTACTTCAGCGCGCGGATGGTCGCGACAATCACGACCAGGGAAGGTTCCAATCCCGTCTTCCTGCACTTGATGTCGAGGAACTTTTCCGCGCCCAGGTCCGCGCCGAACCCCGCCTCGGTTACCACGTAATCCGCCAGCTTCATCGCCGCGCGCGTGGCGATCACGGAGTTACAACCGTGGGCAATATTTGCGAACGGACCCCCGTGGATAAATACGGGGTTGTGCTCCAAGGTCTGAACTAGATTCGGTTGGAGCGCATCTCGTAGTAATACCGTCATGGCGCCGTTCGCCGACAGGTCGCGCGCATGGACCGGCTCCCGCTTACCCGTGGCGCCGATGATGATGTTCCCAAGTCGTTCCCGGAGTTCCTGCAAGGACGAGGAGAGGCAAAGAATTGCCATCACTTCGCTCGCCGCGGTGATGTCGAACCCGGCTTCCCGCGGATATCCGTTCAGGGGCCCGCCCAGGGATACGAGAACGTCGCGCAGCGCACGATCGTTCATATCGATCACCCGCCGCCAGGTGACTCTCCGCAGGTCGATACCGAGCTTGTTGCCCTGGTGCAGGTGGTTGTCGATCATCGCGGAGAGCAGGTTGTTCGCGAGACCGATCGCATGAAAATCACCGGTGAAATGCAGGTTGATGTCCTCCATGGGGACTACCTGGGCATACCCGCCGCCGGCGGCCCCACCCTTCATCCCGAAGCACGGACCCAGCGATGGCTCACGCAAACAGATCATCGTCTTTTTGCCGATGCGGTTCAGGGCGTCACCCAGGCCAATGCTTGTCGTCGTCTTCCCTTCCCCCGCCGGTGTCGGGCTCATGGCGGACACGAGAATGAGCTTTCCATCCGAAGAGCCGTTCAAGCTCTCCAGATACTCGGCTGACAGCTTCGCCTTGTATCGCCCGTACTGCAAAAGATGCTCTTCACCAATCGCCAGCTTCTCTTTCGCCAGCTCGGCGATGGGAATCATTTCACATTGATTTGCGATTTCTAAATCGGACATATTTTTCACCTTTTATTGGAGTGTACCATGTAGTCTCCTTCAGGGCGATATCACTGGTTTCCATCGTCGCCGTCCACCTCCGGGGGACGGCTACTTTCCCGCATCTACATCAGCAGCAGTTTCAGCGCTGCCGCCGCGGCGAATCCCAGTACCAGCCGATTGAAGATCTTCTGATTGATTCTCGGCAACACGAGTATACCGATGACACCTCCGAGGAGGATAACCGGCAGCATCGCGAAATTGAATGCAACGGTGGACGCGCTAATGTTGCCGAGGTTTACCTGCAGCGGGACCTTGAAGGAGTTCAGGATCAAGTAGAACCAGGCACCGGTACCGACGAACTGGTACTTCGGCAGACCGACGGCGAAAAGATAGATCGACCAGATCGAACCGGCCGCGTTCGCGATCATGGTTGCAACCCCCCCCAACACACCCATGAACCCCGCAAAAAACCGGCTGCCTCCCTGCGCCGTCTTTTCGCCATCGGTCTCCGATCCGGCCCCATTTCCCCGGCGGTTCCAGAACGTTGTCCCAATACAAACCAGGACGATAACACCCAGCAATTTTGAGAACGCTCTGTCGTTCCATGGGAAAAATTTCAAAACGGCGAACGCGGCAAGAATGCCGACGATGGCCCATGGCATCAGACGGAGCAAATGTGACCAGACCGCGTGGCGGTGATAGTAGGCCACCGCCATGACATCGCCCATGATCAACATGGGCAGCAGCACCCCGGGAGACTGCTGGGCCGGAAAAATAATCGCCATCATGGGCACGATCATGATGCCCATCCCGGTCACTCCGGTCTTGGAAAATCCGACCAGCAGGCCGCAAAATGCGGCAAGCAGCCAGTCGGCGGCGTTCAGGTCCAGTGCAATGAAAATTTCCACAGAATTGAAAAGGCGTTCAGGGTTCGGGGCTAAGATCCGTACAAAAAAGCATCCGCCCCCATCAATTATTGGCTGGAATCAGCTCCCTGTTTTATCCATTATTCAAAAGGATTCAAGGTAAACGCTGGAAAATACGAATTTACTCACTGCAATGGCCTGGCGACTCGATGACAGTGTGGTACGGGGGGAGATCGACAACCGCAACCGTGGTTGCGTTACCGGTAAGATCTGGCTTTTGAATCGCCCCCAGCCCGTGATCCTCCAATTGGAAGGAAACTGCCATCCGGACATGGCCGGCTGCATCCTTACCTTTGAGAATCCGCGGCCGGATGAGGGGGATCATACAGACCTGAATCCGAAACAATCGGGCTCCGTGGGCGACATGACGGCGGCGCGAAAAGTCCGGGTTCTGGATGTTTCGGTCGAAGAGGCCTACCGACTCGGCAAGGAGGGAAAATCCGTTCCCGAACACCTGGGCAACTGCCTCTACCTGGAATGGTACAGCGAATTCAATGGAAGAGTTGTCATCGAAAGCACCGACTACAACGTCGAGATTTCCGAGAGGGCCTGGATGCCCAGCGACGAAGACGCCGAAGAACAGGAGGAGCAATCCAGGACTGCCATGCGCGACTGGATGGAACGCCTGAGTAGCGCCGAGCCGGACGAGGATAAGCCCATGGACGAGTTCCAGTGGGAAAAGTTCATGAAGAAGTCCGACGCGCGCACGGAATCCTTTGGCCGGCTCATGGAAAAGTACCTCCATCACCCGGACCGCGACCGGATCATCGCGCGGGAAATGGGCTGGACCTGGATCGAGGAGGCGATGGATGCCGACGAAAAAGGACTGTATGATGACGAAAAAGAAGATCTGGACGACATTCCGGAGCTGGAGCCCAATCCACTGACCGAAGGCGTGGATTGGATTCGCCGCAAGGATGGCGACATCGTTCATCCGCTTCAGAATCAGGCGCACGAAGTTGCCATGAACATGAGGGACGACTGCGGCGGAAAAGAGTGCGTTCACGATGATACCGACACCGATCTGATTACGATGCTCTCGCAGGCTCAGATTCTCGGCGCAAAGTTGGCCGGAGCGTTGAATGGACTCGCCTATCGCCATGCACCGGAGTACGGATTCGTGGTGGCTAGCCTGAAGCGAGCCCTCCCTTTCCTGAACGACTCCATCGCCGCGACCAAAAAGGTTCAGAGCAAGAAGCTAGTCGAGGAAGCGCGCTTGAACCAGTTCCGAAAGGAACTCTTCGCGGTCCGGGAAGGGGTTCTCGCTTTGATGGAAAAATTCCGAACGCGCATGTGAGCGGCTTGCGAGTAAGTAACAGGCGTCCGGGAGAGCGAGCGTGGAGATTCGCTCTCCTTAGCGCGCTTTTTGGGCTCTTTATTCTCGATATCATTTGACCCGTGTTGCGGAGCCCAGGCACGAAGCCACCGCCGTGGCACGGGCTTTCAGCCCGTGTCGGACCAAAGAGAGAGGAAGGATTGAACACGAAGCGCGCAGGCTCATTGCGTGCGCTTCTTTTCCTCGTCCCAGGTGCTACACGGGCCGGAGGCGCCGTGCCACGGAAGACTTGGGGTTCTGGTTGAGTCTCCGCAACACGGGTCGGATACCCGTGCTACGTGGCGCGCCTCAACAAATCATGCCGATTTTTGCTTCTACACCGTGCGCGATGGGGTCTTCGCCGATCCAGCGCTCGTCCGCGGGTTCGGAAGCGAGTTGATACCGGGTGTCGGTTGACAGTCGGAAGCGATCGGTTTGATTGTCGCTGCTTGCGTGAAGCGTGAACATGCTGAAAATTAGAACATCGCCTACGGAGTACTCCGACGACAACCAGCGCTCGCCCAAGTGCTCGCGCAGCGCCAACGCATCCGGGTTGAATGACCCGCCCTGCTTGGCGTCCTCCCACGACTTCCGGCCGGACTCGATTCCTTCGGCTTCGTCCTTGTTGGTACAATAGTGGTCCACATCCAATTTCCAATAGTCTCCCAGTACATCCGCGCGGTGCTTCGACCTTTCCATGATCATCAATCCGCCCATCTCGAACGGGACGTCGCCCAGCGGAGTCCACGCCGTAAAAAGGTTCTTCGTGCCGCGGCCCATGTACACGATGTCGCAGTGCGGATTCGTGACATGTCCGGCGCCGGGCGATTTTGTGCGCAGCCATGTGTAATCGAAGTGGCGCACCGGTCCGCCCAAAAACTTCTCGAAAAACTGCATCATGGGTCCTGCGTAGGCCATGTGGTGAACTTGCGGGTTATCTTTCGCCAGCGCAGGCGTAAAATCCCCTCGTCGTCCCGGTTTGGCGACTCCGTCCATCAGGGGATGGTCGGGATGAAGCATGTTGGCTGAACGCATTCGCTCCAGGATAGAGCGGCGTGCGGCGAGAACATCGTCCCGATCAAGCAGGCCCGGCAGGTAAAGATATCCATCCTCCGCCAATCGTGCGCGAAGCGCATCGGTATCGTCCATGAGTTCGGCGGAACAATTCAACAAGCCGAAACAGGACGGATCAGTGTCCAGCAACCGGCCATTGTAATAGAGATTCGGAATTTTGGATGAGCTTGCCATGTGCGACGTCAAGATATCCTCTCAATTACAGGACTTTACCATAGGACGAGGCTGGAAGACAAGGTTCTGAGAGAACCTTTTTAATTCCCTTCGTCGCGAGTTTTGTCGATCCTGTTTTCGACAAAGTTCACGACGAAGGGGGGACCCTCATAGGGGCCCTACTGAATACAGAAACCGGTCCTCTAAAACAAGCCCCCCGCCCCCCGGAAGTGGAGGGATACACTATTCCAACCACCCGCTTTCCTCCAGCCACGCACTCAATGCCTCGGACAGTTTCTGGTGGCCGCTCGCGGTTGGGTGCCATGCGTGA
>Ga0302133_10001763_pt1 | contig 13439 bp, 8 predicted proteins | sample CB9_331_MG_FD_203121 | JGI IMG/M metagenome (GOLD analysis project Ga0302133, IMG submission 203121) | Marine microbial communities from Western Arctic Ocean, Canada - CB9_33.1 | ecosystem: Environmental > Aquatic > Marine > Oceanic | place: Canada: Western Arctic Ocean | collected 2017-09-19 | reverse complement strand
ACGCCAACGCCGTACCGGGAAACAGTACCAAGGACACTGCCAAAACCATTGAAGCTATGAACGTACCAGATAAACGTTGTTGCTTGATCATTGTGGGTCCAACCGAACCTCTGCAATGACGCCGCTTTGCGCAGCGCCTGGGAAAATCTAACAACCCAAATGGTTGTTGGATCAAATGACGAATGCTTGATTAGCCTGGGCCAGTCTGGCAGAAGCTTCTCCTCCGATTAGGCCCCATGCTACTCGCTTGTTTTCGTGGGCGCGGCTGGCCAGCCTGACGGCTTACCTATGGGGGCCCGCAACGGGATGCTGAGTTTCGACAACATTACCGTCCGCATTGCGGGCCGCACGATCATCGGCGGTGCCTCGGCCAACGTGCCGCCCGGGCGGCGCATCGGCTTGGTGGGGCGCAACGGCGCCGGCAAATCGACACTGTTGAAGGTGATTTTGGGCGAGCTTTCCACCGACATTGGCGAGGTTTCCTGGCCGCGAACCTGGACGGTTGGCGCGGTAGCGCAAGAGGCTCCGGGCGGCGACCAAAGCCTGTTGGAGACGGTGCTGGCGGCGGACACCGAGCGCACCACATTGATGGCGGCCACGGAAACCGAGACCGATGGCGAGGTGTTGGCCGAAATTTACACCCGGCTGATCGACATCGATGCCTATGCGGCGCCGGCTCGGGCCGGGGCGATTTTGTCGGGCTTGGGATTTTCGGCTGACGATCAGGCACACCCGTGCCAGGAATTTTCTGGCGGTTGGCGCATGCGGGTAGCCCTGGCGGCGGTGCTGTTTATTGACCCCGATTTGTTGTTGCTGGACGAGCCCACAAACTATTTGGATTTGGAAGGGGTGTTGTGGCTGCAAGACTATTTGAAGCGGTGCCAGGGCACGGTGGTGATTGTCAGCCATGATCGGGATCTGTTGAACACCACGGCGCAATCCATCCTGCATCTGGAGGGTGGCAAGTTGAGAATGTACGTGGGCGATTTTGACACGTTCATGGAAGCGCGGGCGGCCAAAGCCTCGGCTGAGGCGGCGTTCGCCAAAAAGCAGGACGCGGCGCGCAAGCATTTGCAGGCGTTTGTGGATCGCTTCAGGGCTAAGGCGTCAAAGGCCCGCCAGGCCCAAAGCCGCATGAAGATGCTGGCAAAGATGCAGGCGCTGGACGTGCTCATCGATGACCGGGTGGCGCCGATTACTCTGCCAGAGCCGTCGGATGCCAGCCCGCCGTTGTTGACTATGCGCAATGCCGCCGTGGGCTATGAAAAGGGCAAGCCGGTGCTGTCGAAGATCACCTGGCGGTTTGATCCTGGGGACCGGGTGGCGTTGTTGGGGCAAAACGGCAATGGCAAATCGACCTTCGCCAAGCTGTTGGCCGACAAGCTGCGCATCATGAAGGGCGAAGTGGTGCGGGCGCGGAAATGGGTGCCGGGGTATTTTGCCCAGCATCAATTGGAAGAGCTGGATGGGACGTTGACGCCGGTGGAAACGCTGGCGCGTATGCGCCCGGAATTGGCGACCGAAAAGCTCCGGGCTCAGTTGGGGGGCTTTGGCTTTTCGGCGGAAAAGGCTCTGACCAAGGTTAACGATTTGTCAGGCGGGGAGCGGGCCCGGTTGATGCTGGCCTTGGCGACGTTGGACAAACCCAACATGTTGATATTGGACGAGCCCACCAATCATTTGGATATCGATGCTCGGGCGGAATTGCTGGCCGCGTTGAATGATTTCGAGGGGGCGGTGATTTTGGTCAGCCATGACCGGCGGTTGATCGAAGCCACGGCGGACCGGTTCCTGTTGATCGCCAACGGCCGGGTCGAGCCGTTTGACGGGGATTTGGATGATTACCGGCGGTTTTTGCTGTCGGGCAAGGGCTCGCCGTCAGGCAGCGGCAAGGGCGGTAAATCAAAACGCGCGGCGTAAACAAGCGGTGTGAAGGTGGCTGGCGCGTGGTAAGAGGTCGCAATGGCCGACGGAAAGAATCAGCAACCGATTCCCGGGTTGGGCCAAAGCGGTAGCGACACGTTCGCCCAGGCGTTCAACGAAGGGCGGCGGCCTGCCGGAAATGATCGGAGCGGATCTGAAAGAATACGAGCGAATCGCCGTGGAATTGGCGCTGAACCCAGAAAAATTGGCAGCGGTGCGGGCCAAGCTGGTGGCGAACAACGAAACCAGCCCATTATTTAATGTTGCCCTGTTCACCCGCCATTTCGAACGCGGCCTGGAAATGATGTGGAATAATTTTGAGGCCGGACAACCACCAAAGGATTTGACCGTCCCTATCCTCGACTGAGGGCGAATGCCCCTAATTCGAACGGTTGGTTTTTTCTCCCGATACTATTTCTTGTGGTAGGCTCCCCGCCCAACTTTGGGTACCGAGCAGTTTCATAGAGGTTTCTGATGGGCCATCCCAGGCAACACACTGGATTTGGTTTTCTCCGGGTAGCGGCAGTCGTCCTTGGGGCAATGCTGTTGTGGCCGAGTTTGGGGTCAACGCCCGCGGCCTCCCAAGAAACATTGGATCTGCTGACACCGCGCCTGACGGCGAAGGCGATCCAAGCGGCCTTTCCCGGCGCCTATGAATTGGGTCCGGCCGAGGGCCGCCCGCCTGCGCTTCCCGTCTACATCGGCGGCGAACTGGCCGGGTACATCTTTTCCACCAGAGATTTGATCTTTCTGCGTGGCTATGGCGGTACGCCGTTTGATTTGATCGGCGGTGTCACCATCGATGGCAAGATTACCGGCGCTTATTTGTTGTACCATAATGAACCGATCATCCCGCCGGTGCCCGAAGAACTGCTTTTGAATTATGTGGCGGGATTCGGTGGGGCGACCCTCACCGATTTCACCATGATTAAACCCAACGTGGTGAAGGGCGCCACGGTCAGCGCTCGGTTGATCCGTAATGGCATCCGCGAAGTCGCCCGCATGGTTTACAGGGGACAGGTCGAAGGCGGCGATGGTGAATTGGCTCTGGTCGCTGAATTAGACCTGTATGGGTTCCACGAACTGACATGGGACCAAATGGTGGCCCAAGGCACTGTTGGCCGCGAGATCGTTACCAACAAAGACATCCGCAAGATGTTCAAAAAAGAAGGCGGCGCGGGTGCAGCCCCAGACGGATTAATGGTTGGTGACGACGGCGACACCTTCGCCGGGCTTTATGTAAGCCTGGTAAATCCGCCCTCGGTCGGCAGGAACCTGTTCAAGCAATATTCTTTTTGGTACTCGGCGCGTGAGGACAAAAAGGGCATGGTCATTTGGCTTGGGGGTGAAGGCACCTTTTCTTGGATGGGAACCGCCTACCGCAGCACTGCGAATGGTTACATATTTGACCGCGTGGAATTGGTTCAGAACAATCTAAGAATTCCCCTGACTGCCTACATGAACCGCAAGGCTCCGATAGAGGCAGACGGGCCCAAATTGAAAGAGGCCCATGTTTTCTATCTGGCCGCCGACAGTGGCTTGGATCCGCTGAAGCCATGGAGAATCGAAGTCACTGTACCCGGCACCAATGCTGCAGGTGAGGCCATGGCGGTGACCTTCCCGGTGCACTACACGTTGCCGGAATCCCACATGGTGTTGCCGCCACCGCCACCGCCACCGGTTTGGGCAGAAGCATGGACGTCCCAGCGTGCCGATATATCGGTGCTGATTGGGGCGCTGTTCATTCTGACGTTCATTTTCATGTTTCAGGATGGAATTGCAAAGCGCCGGCGGTTTTATTTCGCCCTGCGATTTGGGTTCCTAGCGTTCACGTTGGGTTGGCTTGGCTATTACGCCGGTGGGCAGCTTTCCATCGTCAATATTATGGCCTACATCCAGGCACCGTTCATCGAAGCGGATTGGTCTTACTTCTTGCTTGAACCTATTATCTTCATCCTTTCTGTGTACGTGGCTTTGACCCTTTTTGTACTGGGGCGCGGTGTGTTCTGCGGGTGGCTTTGCCCGTTTGGATCCTTGCAAGAATTCGTCGGCAAAATTGCGCGGTTTCTTAAAATCCCTCGCGTCAAGATTGCCCCCGGGCTGCAACAACGCCTGTGGGCGGTGAAATACATTATTGCTGTCCTGGTGATCGGCACGATTTTCGTTGCCCCGGATCAGGCGGGGACAGCAGCCGAGGTGGAGCCGTTCAAGACTGCCATCAGCAGCCATTTCAACCGGTCTTGGCCGTTCCTGATTTACGCCGGTGGGTTGTTGGTAGCGGGGATGTTTGTGGAACGGGCGTTCTGCCGTTTTCTTTGCCCCCTTGGCGGGGCTTTGGCGGTGTTTGGCCGGGCCCGCATGTTCAATTGGCTGAAGCGTCGGCCCCAGTGCGGAACCCAGTGCCGCACTTGCGAAAACGACTGCCCCATCGGCGCCATCGAGCCATCGGGTAAAATCAACATGAACGAGTGCCTGCAGTGCCTGGACTGCCAGGTCGATTACTATGACGACGAAACCTGCCCACCGCTGATCCAACGTCGCAAGCGCAGGCAGGTCAGGGCAGCCGCTGCACCGCCGCCGAAGGCTGCTGGTGGGCTTATCCCCGGCGCGGTTCCCGCCGAATAGATTTTCGGTTTGAAGGTTGGGCTGAAGCCTAGCCTAGCAGGCCCAGGCGGCGCGCTTCTTCGATGAAAAAGCGATCTTCTGATTTGTCCGTTGAGACCAGCACATAGCGACCATTGGCGCGCGTGAACACCGACGACAATTGGTCGCTCCAGGCGCCAAATCCGCTGCGATAGCGTTCCAATGTGGTGCGGTCCAACGCCAACTCAACCTCGTGACCGCTTTCCATATCAACGAAACGCACTTCCCCCTCGCCGAAGCCGCCGGGCTCAATCTCGTCCCGCGTAACCACGTGGAGACCCCAAATTTCTTGGCCAGCGGCGGCAAGACCACCCAATTCTGCCTCGGCGTGTTCCGACCACCAATCGCTGAGCAAGATGACCAAGCCGCGGTAGGTGACGTGCCGGGATGCCGCCCGCAGGGTGGCGCCAAAATCCCCTGATGCGGCCAATTTTTGGGCTGAAATCCAATCGAATAACTGTTGAGCGCGCTGGGCACCGTGGAAATGGGGCGACCAATAAATACGCTCCCCGGCTCCCACCCCCAATTGCACCTGATCGCCGCCGGCTAGACCAACAAATCCGAACACCGCCGCGAGCCGTTGGGCGAATTCGAATTTTCTAGGCTCGCCAAAGTCCATGGACCGGCTGGCATCAATCAGAATTGTGATGGGCAGCTGTTTGTAGACGTCGTACTGGCGCACGTAATGGCGATTGAAGCGGGCCAGCAAATGCGGGTCCACATGGCGCAGGTCGTCGCCGGGCTGGTACGTCCGGTGATCGGCGAATTCAATGCCGGGGCCCTTTTCTCGGGATTGCCGCTCGCCGATGCCCACGGACGCTGTGGACCACCGGGTGAGAAGCTTAGACCGGGCCAGTCTGCCGAGCAGAGCCGGCCGGGGTGTCACGTGGCCTTCCGAATCTCGGTTTCGAGCAACTTTTTGAGAATCGTGGCGATATCAACCCCTTCGGCTTCGCCTTCATAGTTCAATTGAAGCCTGTGGCGGACTACCGGACCCAACATTTCCTGCAGATCCTCGAAGCCAACGTTGTAGCGCCCGCGCAGCAGGGCATGGCCCTTGGCGGCCAAAATCAGCGATTGGGCGCCCCGGGGGCTTAGGCCAAAGCGCAAATACTTGGTGACTTCGGTTGGATTGTCAGATTGATCCGCTTGGGTTAGCAGGGCAAAGCGCGAAACAGTCGATCGCACGTGTTCGGCGATGGGGACTTGGCGTACCAGCTTTTGTAACGTCAAAATATCCTCCGCCGACAGAATTTGTTCCGGCACCGGCAGGGAAACACCGGTAGTCAAATCAAGGATACCATCCAGTTCCGATTCCGATGGGTAGACGATCAAGGTCTTGAACAAGAACCGATCGATTTGGGCCTCTGGCAGCCGATAGGTGCCTTCCATTTCAATCGGATTCTGGGTGGCCAAAACAAAGAACGGTTCCGGCAAGTCCAACGTCTGACCGCCTGCCGTGACCGTGTGTTCTTGCATGGCTTCTAACAACGCCGACTGGGTTTTCGGTGTGGCGCGATTGATTTCGTCAGTCAGCAGGACCTGGGTGAAAATTGGACCTTCTTGAAATTCAAGACGGCTGTGGCCGCTTTCGTCCGGGACCAAAGTCAGACCGCCGGTGATGTCTGCGGGCATCAAATCCGGGGTAAATTGGATCCGGGAAAATTTCAGCCCGGCGGCGGTGCCCAACGTCCTCACCAACAGGGTTTTGCCCACCCCCGGTGCGCCTTCTAACAACACATGACCGCCGCATATCAGGGCGATTAGCATTTGGTCGACGGCCACGGTTTGGCCGACAACACTTTTTGCGATTTCGTCCCTGGTTTGCCCCAGGGCGGCCAGTAATCGCTTTAACGCCTCTGTGTCGACCGGATCGGCTGTGGCCTCGGCGTTGGCGCTTTGCGCCGAATTTTCTTGTTGGTCCATTTGACCTCCCTATTCACTAAAGACAAACAGCTCTTGGCCGTACTTGTCCAAATTTCGTTATGCGGGAAGGGCAAAGTTGGGGGCAGGTGTCCCCCGTGCTCGCCTGAATCCCACCAGCCCCGGGGCGTGGCGAATGGTCAAATCGACCATGAACAGCGCCAACCCAAGGATCGCCCACAATCGCCAGCCCGATTGGCTGACCCACACCCGTTCATTGCCAAACAAGGGGGCATCGCCCAACAGCAATTTACCCCCCGTTGCATCGGCCAGGGCCTGCAACTTATCAAAATCTGATTTGCCCAGATTGAACCGGGCCGGAAACCCAACGTACAACGAAGCCTGTGCGGTTACATCGCCCGCTGCGACCTCCACCACATGGGCACCGGGTTCGGTGACCGTGATGGTGCCGTGGTATCCCCCGGGGCGGACTTGGCGCATGGGGATCGGTGTCCCGTCGGCCAATGTGCCCAAGCCCGCAACGATGTCGGCACCGTCGATGGCAGCCCCTTCGTCATCTAGGAAGTCCACCGCCACATTGATCATGTCACCGTTGCGTTCCAATCCCACGTGCAGTCCGGGCCCCTGGGTGTCGGGCAGGAATTGACGGATTGCTTGGGACCACATCAAGGGATACTCAGGGATCCGCAGCCAGTCCTCTGTGCCGGCCCCGGCACCATGGGTGGCCAGCGCCAACACATGACCATTGCCATATCGCCAAGACGCCATCAAGGGCACCGGTTCTCCGTCTTCACCGGTCACCGCCATATGCAGATCGGCTTCCGGCTGCAAGGTGGTCAGAACATAGCCGTGCACCGGCGGCATGAATTCGGGCAAGCCCGCCAAAAACGGCGCGTCGCGTTTGTACCAGGCGACCGGTGCCACGCGTTCTTTGACCGGCGATCCTGCCAGCATCAAAGTTTCTTGGGACAAAATGCTGGGCAGCGCTTTGAAGTCGGCAGTGGAATGAAACGCGCCGCCGCTTAGTCTGGCGATTTGTTCCATTCTGTTGCCGTCTGCGCCGCCGCCGATGGCCACCGTGGCAATGGTAATGCGTTCCGCCAGAGCGGTTTCCAGCAGGGTGTTGAAATCGCCGGCCTGGGTGATTCCGTCGGACATCAAAACGATATGACGGACTGAGGCATCGACCCGGCGAAGTTCCGCCAAGCCAGCCTCCAGCGCTGGGTGGATCGAAGTGCCGCCACCGGGAATCAGAAATTCCAAGGCGTCAGTGATCTCTTGTTCATCCTTGACGTCCTGAAGCGGCACAATGGTTTGGGCGCGCGAATCGAAGACAACGATCCCCACCCGGGCTTGGTCATTGAGCAAGCTGACGGCGGTCACTGTGGCCTGTTTGGCGATGTCCAGGCGGGTGACGTCTTCCACCATGGCATTCATGCTGCCGGAACGATCCAGCACAAACACGATGGCCACCTGGGGGGTTTGATGGGGCACCAAAGCGGACAACGGTGACATGCGTTCAAACGCCGTCTCGTAATACCCGCCTGGGCCGAATGAATTTTCGCCACCCAAAATAAGCAAGCCCCGTCCGTGGACCTGGACCGCTTGTTCCAACATGTCCTGTTGGTCGGTTGTCAGCGCAATGGCTGGCACGTTCATCAATACAACAGAGTCGTATTGCAGCCAGTCCGCCAGGGATTTGGGGGCTTCTTCCGGGGTAATCAAATTGGCGGAAAGTCCCTGGAATTCCAAAGCCTGACCAAAATATTCGCCCAGCGCCAATTCGGGCTCGGGGGTGATGATGGCAATGGATGGGGTGGAGGTCACATCCACGATCACCCCATTGGTATTGTTCTGATTGAAGGTGTCGCCGTTGGCGGCCACCGCCACTTCCAATAACAGAGCCCCCGGATCGCCTGCTGGAACCAAGACCTCCATGCGGTTGTGCCCAGCCACCAGTTCAATGGGTTGTTCGATCACCAACTCACCTGCCCGACGGATGGAAATGTCTCCTCGGGTCGCCCCTTGGGAAAATATCACCGCATCAAGCTGAAATAGATCTCCCGCGAAAACCTGGGCCGGGGCACTGACCTTTTCCACCAGGATTTCCCCGGGGGGCAGATCGGTCAAGGGTTTGATGTCCACCGCAAGACCGCGGGCGTTCAACGCCGCAACGGTGCGGGCAATTTCACCTTCGGTTTCGTGGCCGTCGGTTGCCAACACAATGCGCCCGGGACGCCCCGCCGGAACCATGGCGGTGGCCAGGCTGACGGCATTCTCGATGTTCAGCCCTGGGCCGCCGGTGCGGTCGTCGTTGTTCGCTGCGGTTTCGGCTCCCATGTCAGTGGCGATGCGGTTGGCGTTGCCGGCGTTCACTAATCCTGCCCTGGCTCCACCGCCGCCGTCAGCGGCTGCCGCCTGGACTTGGGCCAACAGGGCGTCGCGATCAACATTCGGGGTCCCGGGATCAAGCTCGGCACTGACCACGACCACCACGTCCTCCGCTGGTGCCCGGGATGGTCGGGGCATGCCCGCCACGGCCGCGCCCAGGGCAACCACAACGATGACCCGGGCCGCCAATTGGGATCGACGGCGAACAGCCAGCGGATTGCCAGTCGCCAATCCAGCCCGGGACAAAAACTGCTCAGATCCCGTCCCGGCAATCAACGTCTCGGCAATCAGCAACGCCAGAGCACCGGCCAACAGCCAGCGCCAAACCTGGGCGGGGGGGTCGGGGATCGGAGCCGGGGCCTGGACGTCCAGGGCGACCAATTCGGATTCTTGGCCAGCCGGTGCATTGACCGCCAGCCAGCGAACTTTGGTGCCGAGCTCCAGGCGGTACAGCCCGGCCCGGTCTGGAACAAAGCTGTTGGCGGCACCCGGCAGAAGATAGGCAGCACCGTCCGCTGCCGTCGCCCAAACTACCTCTCCGGTGGCATTGGTCACTTGGCCCGCCAGCAAGCGTGCTTCGATGGGGCAGGGGACCGCGACTTGGCACGGGGTCGCGCTGACCGCGCCAGGCCGGATGCCGAGCCAATCCACCACATTGGAGATGAAAACCGGGAAGCCCCCATGATCGGGCCAGCCAGATTGGCCTAAATCGAACGACAATTGGATTTCCCGCCCGGCCGGGGTGGTCCGTGCCTGAACCAGAGGCGCGCCACCGGCCTCGACCAGAACCGTTGCTCCCGGCAATCTAGGTAATTGGTAGGCGCGTTCAGGGGTGATGGCGGCCCAGTCCACTGACTGTGAAAGTGCGTGGCCGGTGTCCCATCCAGTGACATAAGGGTCGGCCACTAACGACGGTTCTAATCCACTGGCCAAGCGACCATTATTGAGCCAGAGGACATTGGTGTTGGGCCGCCGTGAAATTTCGACCCCGTCGACGATCACCAGATCAAAGGTTTCATCGCCATTGGGAAGCGCATCGGTGGCGGTGACCTCGATGTCCTCGATGGCCTGGAGTGCCGCCACCAACGGCAGGGTGGGATCGCCCACGTATAAAACCTGGCCAATCAGCGGCTCGCGGCGTAACACGAAATGCACGGCGTTATCATGAGGGCCAGCGTCGGCCTGAATTTCTAGGCGCAATACCCCTGGCCCCGGCAATTCCAAATCTATCGCAAACGGTGCGGAAATCAGCTCCGCGAAATCTTCCGGTGCCTCAGTGGTCTCAAACTCCACGATCAATTCACCCCAAACGACGAAGCCTGTTGCGCCGTCCGGCTGAAATAACACCGTGATCGGAACAGGCAGGTCACTGGAGCCGATGGTTACGGCTTGGCCGGTGACGCGCCATGCACCCGTTGCGGCGTCCAGCGGGGTGATGGCGGCGGTAATTCCGGCATTGCTGGGATTTTCACCCACGAAGTTCACCGATTCGATGTCGATACCGGGAAACGCTTCTGCCATCCGCGTGCCGCCATCGATGCCGTCACTGAACACGCGGATGACGATGGCTTCGCCGTCCTGGACAATGCTGGGGATTAACGCCGCCGCCGCCGCCCAATCTGCTGGGCCGTCTCCCGCGCGCAAACCGTCAAGGATCGGCAAAATTCCCGTGCCTGAGGATTGGCGGGCCACTGCGATGTGCGGCAAGGCCCCCACCGAAATCACCGAAGTCCGGGTGCTCGTATCGCCGGTTCGGGCGCCGATCAAGGCGGCAAGGCGGGCGCGGGCGGTATCAAATCGGCTGGGGGCTTGGTCGGTGGCCCGCATGCTGGCGGACGCGTCCAACAGAAAGATCGTGTGATCCGGCTGGCTGCGATCGCGTCCGGCCAGCGGTTCGGCCAGAGCCACTACAATGGCCACTACCACCAGGATTTGCAGGGCCAGCAGCAAGCTGGGTGGCGGCCAACGCAAGGATCGGCGTGGCCGGGCCGTGCTTTCCAAGATTCGCCACAAAATGACGCTGGGAAAATGGATTTGCCGCCGCCTGCGCATATGCAGGACAAGGACGAAAATGGTCAGGCCACCCAGAAACAGCCAGCCGGGGGCCAATAAGCTCAATGGTTACGCCCCACCAACAGGGCGCGGAAATATCTGCTGACCGCCTCCCGATCCAGGGCCGGCAGTCTGATCCGCGTGACTTCTTTCTCCGCCTGGGCCTCCCATCTAGCGGCACCTTCGGGCGCTTCGCCACCGGCCTCCCGCAGTTCGGCAATGGGCGGCAGATCGATGCGAATGCCGCGGCCTTCACGTATTTCGGCCTCCAGGAACATCTCCCAGGCCACGTCGATGGGATCGCGTTCGCCATTCGGCCCGAACAAGCCGCCTTCGCCGACACCGGCGAAATCGCCCGCCTCGCCGCCGCCCCCCACACCAATGAGTTCACCTTCTCCGCGCTCAAAACGGTGATCGTCGTCGCCTAATTCGCCATAAACGTCAGTGAATGCGTCGGGTGTCTCGTTCAGGTCAGCGGGCATATCACCCTCGTCACCCTCGCCGAGCTGGCGTGGGTTGACCGTCATACCGGGCATAGGGTTCTGGGCTTTATTCTCTTCCGGCTCTGGGGTGTTCAGGGCTACGGCCTCGAAGGCATTTTCCACCGCCTCTTCGCGGGCCTCGGCTTCGCCGGCCTCGGGGGCTGGGGCGCCAACCTCTCCATCGAAGTTGCGGGGAACCAAATTTTGAGCATCGGGATCCATACGATCCAAGGCGAATTCCAGCAATCGCGACAGATCTCTTGGCGTACCGGGAAGCTCCCCGGCCCCGCCATAAATTTCCCCGGCCGCCTCCACAAGGCGCTCCATTTCCTCGATCACCGGCTGCTTTGGCAAATCCGGATTGTCTGCCAATTCCATGGCCAGAAAATCCAACTGCCGGGCGATCGCTTGCAATTCGGGATTTGCCCGTTGTGTGGCGTCCTGCTGCAGAATTGCGGCGATCCGCCGCAAATCTTCGGCGGTTTGCAAACGCTGGCCACCGTCAAACTCAGGTTCAAAATTGGCGGCTCCTATGGCATCAAGAGCCTGCTCCAACAAGGGTGGCGGCGGCAACGTGGCCACCAGCACCGCCAGCCCAAGCATCACGGGAAGGCCCAGGGCCAAGCGGGGCGCTTGCACTGGAACCAGGCGTTTTGGGTCCACCGTATCGGCCTGTGCACCGGCAATGTCCATCAGGGCCTGGGCCACCACCCCTGATGGACCCCCAGGCGCGTTTGCCACTTCTAGGGCCGTACTCATGCTCTCGCTGGTCTGAAATTTGCGGTCTGCGGCCCGGGCCACCGCCAAAATTTGGGGGTTTTTAGACAGAGCCATGCCCAAGGCCACGGGGACCGCCAAGATTGCCGCCCCCAGAGCGATCAGTGTATGTTGTGGGATTGGTTCGGAGCCCAGGGCGGCGAGCCAATCCGGCGCGGAGAGTTGGGAAAACGCCAGGCCAGGTGCCAATCCACCCAACAAACCGAACGCGAGCTGGAAGCCGACAAAAACAGCCAATCCGAATAAGACACTGGCGATGGCGGCATTGGTGGCCAATCCCGCCGCCGATCGGCTGCGGGCGTGGCGAAGCCGTTCCACGAGCCCCAAAAGCCGGGGGTCGGGTTCGCCAATCCGATCAGATGAGGGCGAGCCTATCGCGTCGGTGGTCATAGGGGTCTCCCAAACGAAACCGCAGGGGAACCTCGCATGAGTTGCCTCCACTCTGCAATCTGGCAATTGGATGGATGTACGACTTGGATAAATTCCCGCCAAATTAACCAAAATCCGTGCATCGGGGGATCACGGTATTCTTGACACGCCATCCTATTTCTGACTGACTCCAGCTAAGCGCAGTAAAGCGCAGCGATTGGGAGGAAAATGGCGAGTTTACCCTTGGGGGTGTTGGCCGTCGTGGCGGGAACGCTGGGATTGTACGGGGTCAACCAACCACCCGAAAATTCAGATAAATTTCTTCAGTTGGCCCAGGCTGCTGATCCGGATACCGTCAAATTGATGGCTGATCTTATGAAAGAGGGGAGGCCGTTGTTCGTCGAAAATTGCGCGCCGTGTCATGGCAAAGATGGCCTTGGCGACGTTGGACCGCCCTTAGATGGGGCCGTAAACGTTGCATCCCGTGGATTTGTCGTCGGCCAGATTATCTTCGGCTATCCGGAGCACGGCATGCCGCCCTTTGATTTTCTCGAAGACAGAGAGATCGCGGCAATCGCTACGTACATTCGGAATTCTTGGTCAAACAGCTTTAGCCTTATTGACGCAGACCGGGTCGCGAGAGGCCGACTGGCCGATTAAGTTTTGTTCGCGCGATTGGGCCAAAAATCCCGGGCGCAGTGAACGAATAGTGGTTGATTAGTAGAACTTGAGATCGATCGCGCACGATTGCGGGTGGTATTTTAGTAAGTGAATTGAGCCAAAATCGTTTGGAACACTTAGGGAGGTCTATAATGACCACGCACAGCAAATGGAGCAAGGTTTCGGCTTCCATTCTGGCAATGGGTGTCGGAATTGGAATGTCGAGCGCCGTGCTCGCAAATGACGATGTGTTGTCGA
>Ga0302133_10001755_pt1 | contig 13465 bp, 10 predicted proteins | sample CB9_331_MG_FD_203121 | JGI IMG/M metagenome (GOLD analysis project Ga0302133, IMG submission 203121) | Marine microbial communities from Western Arctic Ocean, Canada - CB9_33.1 | ecosystem: Environmental > Aquatic > Marine > Oceanic | place: Canada: Western Arctic Ocean | collected 2017-09-19 | reverse complement strand
GCAATATTGGTAGTTAGGGAGAAAGCAAACATGAAATTCACCATAATCTCAATTTTAAAAAGAGCTTTAGTGATTATACCCACCTATTTCTGTGCTTCAACGCAGCCAGGAATAACACAAACATCCACACTCTCAGTAGATGACCAATTCGCGATCCAAGAGGTTTCTAATCCAAGAATGAGTCCTGATGAAAAATGGGTGGCATACACTGTTCGCACCACTAGCTTAGAACTGGAGACATCTGAAGTCAGGCTCTGGATGATTTCTACGAATGGCGGCGATCCTATTCCAATGACTAGCAAGGGGTATTCCGTTTCTAACGTAGAGTGGAGTCCAGCTGGCAACTATCTCTCCTTCATCACTGCCAGGAATTCCGAAACATCCCAAGTATGGAAACTGGACCTCAGGGGTGGTGAATCCCAACAGATTACGTCAGTGGGCCAGGATGTACGATCGTACACATGGTCTCCTGATGGTTCCAAACTGCTGCTGACCTTACAAGACGTAGAAGCAGAGTCAGAAGAGGAAAACTCAACCGCAGATCCTTGGGTCATAACCCGGCTTCAATTCAAACGTGACGGGCAAGGTTACTTGACTGGTGATCGGCACACACATTTTTATGTTTTCGACATTAAAACAGAAGAACTAATACAAATAACTTCGGGGAGTTGGGATGAGTCACAGCCATCCTGGAGTCCAAATAGCGAGCTCATAGCTTTCGCCAGCAATCGGACAGAAGACCCAGATGCCAATTCGAATTCTGACATTTGGATCGTCTCTGTAGATAACACAGACAAAGGCCAAACTTTACTTCAGCTCACGAACTATCCTGGTTCTGATTCCTCCCCGTCTTGGAGCCCAGACGGGGATTGGATAGTCTATGTGACTGACGACACTGACCCCCAATTCAGCAGTCTCTCTGTCAACCAATTAGCCATGATTCCTTCTCAGGGTGGAACGAGAAAACTTGTGAGTTCCGACCTAGATCGAAACGTACGGAATCCTCAATTCGATTCTAAGGGAGAAAATATTTTGGTGAGCATTGAGGATAGCGGCGAGCGCTATCTTGGGAAAATAAATGTGAAGACTTCGGATGCCGAGCGTATCAGCGATGAAGAATATAGTATGTCTTCTTTCTCGACCGCGCCTTCTGGAACCACTGCTGTGGTCCTAAGTAACCCCCACCTCCCGGGTGAAGTGTTCCTAGTCGATCGAGATCAACAGAGACGATTAACTCAAACTAACGACGCATTTCTGAGAACACGAGAACTTTCCAAAGTCACAAATATCCATTTCCCAAGCAGGGATGGAACACTGATAGAGGGGTGGGTTTTCACGCCCCCCGGTTACGACGCCAGCCTTAAATATCCGACCATCCTGAGAATCCATGGTGGTCCAAACGGCATGTACGGAGTGAACTTTAATTTCGAAGCACAATTTCTTGCTGCCAATGGCTATGTAGTCCTCCTTACGAACCCTCGCGGTTCCTCTGGGTATGGGCAAGACTTTAGTATGGCATTATGGCAACAATGGGGCATCCCAGACTTTGAGGACGTCATGGGAGGTGTCGACTATGTTCTCGATACTGGTTATTCGGATCCAAATCGGCTTGGAGTTGGAGGATGGTCCTATGGAGGCATTTTAACCAATTACGTCATCACGAAAAGCGAACGATTCTCAGCTGCAATTACAGGGGCCAGCATGGGTCTGCTTGTCGCAAATTTTGGACACGACCACTATCTACTAGGTAATGAACGAGAATGGGGACTCCCCTGGGAAACCCGAGAAATCTGGGAAGATCTCTCTCCTTTTAATGCGATCGACAAAGTCACAACCCCAACTCTTGTCATGGGAGGTGAAAAAGATTGGAACGTTCCAATCCAAAACTCTGAACAAATCTACCAAGCTTTGAGGAGAATGGGAGTTCCAACTCAGTTAATCGTGTACCCAGGCCAACCACATGGACTCAGGATACCCTCATACCAAAAAGATCGTCTAGAAAGGTATTTACAGTGGTATGATAGATGGTTAAAAAATATCGGCACAGCGGAAAAATAATGTAGCTGATTGATGAGCTTAATGGATAACCTTAGCTTCCTCATGGATGACCCAAGGCAAAAATGAGAACAAATAATCTACTCACCTCAGCAGAAAGTGAAAAATATATCATGAGAAACACGATAAAATATGGACCCAAGATCTTTCCTGCTTTATGGATGTTCCTAGCCCTCACATCCGGGAACCTACTGGGACAAAGCTTCCAACTTGAACCCCACCAACAATTGGCGAGAGATATCCTACAGGAGATTCTAGAGATAAACACAGTCGATTCAGCAGGAACTACTAAAGCAGCCAAAGCGTTAGAACGCCGACTTCTCGAAGCTGGGTTCTCCGATGAGGATGTGCATGTGGTCGGACCCACTGAGAGGAAGATGAATTTAGTGGCCAGGCTAAGAGGGAGAGACACGGGACGCCCAGCGATTCTCTTGCTTGCCCACCTTGATGTTGTCGAAGCCCTGCGAACAGATTGGAACTTGGATCCATGGCAGCTGATCGAACAAGGTGACCACTTCTACGGGAGAGGGGTCACCGATGACAAGGATGAAGCAGCGATTTATACCGCTAACCTTATCAGGTACAAACAAGAAGGGTTTGTACCTGACCGGGACATTATTGTCGCTCTGACAGCTGACGAAGAAGGCGGCGAATACAACGGAGTTCAGTGGTTGCTGGAAAACCATCGTGAACTAATCGATGCTGAGTACGCCTTGAACGAAGGCGGTGGCGGTGAAATCAAAGATGGCAAGCACCGTCTTAATGCAGTACAAGCCAGCGAAAAAGTGTATCAGACTTTTAATTTGAAAGCCATAAACCCTGGAGGGCACAGTTCGCTGCCCAGAGATGACAACGCCATTTACGATCTAGCGAATTCACTGGTCCAGATAAGTGAATACCGATTTCCTATCATGTTAAACGAAGTGACCGAGGCATATTTCAAAGGCACAGCGGAAGTAGAAGGAGGTCCAATAGCAATAGACATAGCGACTATGCTCGCTGACCCTTCTAATGAGCTCGCAGTAACTCGCATTCAATCTGAACCTGGATGGAACGCACGGCTGAGGACCACCTGCGTCGCAACAAGACTAAATGGAGGACATGCCGACAATGCCCTTCCCCAAACTGCAGAAGCCACCGTCAACTGCAGGATGCTTCCTACCCATGATCCTCAAGAAGTTTTATCCATCCTGCGAAGAGTCGCTGGATCACAAATCGAGGTGACCGCAATGGGACAAGCTAACCCCAGTCCACCTTCACCTCTTAGAGCAAGCGTCCTTGAACCGATTCAAGAGATTACAGAAGAAATGTGGCCAGGAGTCCCTATAGTACCTGTAATGGGCACAGGAGCTACCGATGGACTTTACCTACGGAGAGCAGGCATACCCACCTATGGGGTCTCTGGAATCTTCACAGACGTAGACGATAATCGAGCCCATGGTCAAGACGAACGGATACTCATCAAATCTTTTTTTGAAGGGCAAGAATTCTTGTTCCAGCTAGTGAAATCCCTCTCTACTGCAGCAAGCATTAGCTGATAAGCAGAAGAGGTTCCTTAGGTCTACTTGAAGGCCAACAATAAGTCGACCCAAGGAACCTCAATCAGATGAAAGTCGATTGAGAAAAGCTTTTTCCTCTCGCGACAAAGAGCGAGTGCCTTCGTTTTTAACACGTGTTAGGAGTCTTTCGATTTCCTCTCTATTGAGGTCATGCATGAGAGATGAATTTATCGATGACCAACGTTTTTCCAATGAGTCATCAGAGCTCATCCCAGAATCCGAATACATCCTGCGTTGGAACTCCCTCTTATCTTTCAATTTATGCCAATCCTGCCAATACAGCAGGCCATACCCCATGGCCAGCCCTCCCAGATGTGCGAAGTGAGCGACACCGCCTCCAGACCCTGAAAAGCCACTGTATAAACTTATTACGATCAAAGCACCTACCAGCCAACGCGCTTCTACGGGCAAAATTCCCCAAATATAAATCTTTTCATGAGGCCAATACTTAGCAAACCCGATCAAGACTCCGTAGACTGCAGCCGACGCTCCTACAACAGGAGCTCCCGAAGAAAAAAGGACGGAGAAGATCGCCCCACCGAGGCCACTAAGTAAGTAAAACCTCAAGAACCGCTTTCCACCTAGTCTGTCCTCAAGCCTCCGGCCAAAAAAGAACAGTCCAAGCATGTTAAAAAACAGGTGGCTGACACTTGCATGCAGAAACATGTAAGTCCCAGCTGTCCAAGGTCTAAAAGGTAAGGCCGGAAAGTATACAGTATCTAAGCCAACGAGAGCGGGCGGAAACAAGGTTGAAAGAACGTACGCCAAGCTTCCCTGCGGTATCAACACAAAAACTATGACATTTAAAAATAGGATCCGGGAAACCCAAAAAGTCATCTTTAAAAACTCCCTCCTTATATATGGCAGATACAAACCCTACAAAATTCTATTCACCAACCAAAGTCAATAGTCCTCCTACGATAACTAGCTGAACAATCACCAAAACCTGTCGATTCTCAGTGCTTCTGCTTCCGGTGATGGGCTGTCACCCGCAACCAATTGCTCCATTATCTTCCCTGTGATCGGAGCCAAGGTAAGACCCAGCGTAGCATGACCAGTTGCCACGAAGAAACCCGAATATCCAGGGACAGGACCGACACATGGGATCCCATCTGGAGTGCATGGCCTTAAGCCAGCCCATTCCGAAAGAATTTCAGCGTCTTCTAATCCGTGTAAATATTTCCCTGCAGAATTCGTAGTGTAATCTAAACGTTCTCGGTTCAGCTCATGGCTCATTCCTGTGAACTCTATAGTGCCAGCAAATCGGGTGAAATCGCCCATGGGAGAACAGAAGACAGCGGCTTCCGACATAACGAAAGTCCGCTTAGGAGAAGCATCTCCTTGAGCCAAAAATTTGACATCTCTATGGTAGCCCTTGCCGGGCTGGACTGGAAGCCGAAACCCAAATTTTTCTGTAAGACTTTGGCTATAAGATCCCGTAGTTAAAACAACCGTGTCACCTTCGATTTTTTGACCGGTATCTAAACGAATACCTGTCATTTGGCTGTCTCTATTCAACACTTCTGTCACTTTATGGCCCACCAAAATCCTAGCTCCTAATTTCTCCGCGGCTTTTGCCATTTCCAGTACAAATCGATATGGGTCACAAGTGGCTCCCTCGGGGAAATAAGCTCCTCCCAAAATCTCCCTCTTCAGCACAGGTTCAATCTCTCTGAGTTTTTCACCAGACACCATGTGCGGCCTATATCCGTGCCGAATCATACTCCCAACATCCGACTTCACATGCTCAAGACCATTATTCGTCAAGCATACTTCAAAAAAACCATCCCTTCGATAACCACACTGCAAATCCTCTTCTTCAACTAAAGCATCAAATAAAGCAAGAGTAGCATGTCCCAGGGAACTCAGTGTACGCGAACTCGACTCAAAATCTTCTGGATTACAGAAGCTACGGTACTTCCATAGCCATCTGGCGAGTGAAGGGTCCCAGCGAATCGGAATGCGGACTGCACTTCTAGGGTTAAATAGTTCCCGTAAAGCATGTCCAATACGACCTGGTTTATTAATCGGCGTATGCCCTACTGCAACACTCCCCGCATTGCCAGAGGATGCTCCAGCACCAACCCTAATGCTCTCTACCAGAGTAACTCGAAAGCCTCGTTTCGCCAGAAAATAAGCGCAACAAACCCCGATCACTCCCCCTCCTACAATAATAACCCTCTGCTTGGCCATGCCGATCAAAAACCACCTGTTTATTATGCGTCAATAAATTATACAGCTGACACTCTAAAATTTCGCTATTGAATCTCCAACTCTAAGATAGAGAAAGCTTCTCTGAGAGAGGATTCAACAGAACTAGGATCCTTACCTTTCGCAAACATGAATCCCAGATACTGATTTCCTTCCGGCAAGGGTACTACTTTCCGACCGACAGGGATCGTCATCTCTATATCTTCTATCCCATCTATCTTCAAGGCTTCTTCGATTCTGCCCACATTCTTGAGTATGCCTGCCTTGGGTACTGGCAACATAAACACTCCTTCGGATTTATTTTCTTTTTCAAAATGATTGATCTTCATACCCAAGGAATGCCTAAGAATCAATTCCTCCAAAGTCGATTCTGGATAGAATTTGAAAATCCTCGAACAGTAGCCTCCAATGGACCTCGGAGCGATTTCGAGAAGGCTTATCTCCTCTTTTTTAATACGAAATTCCGCATGTATAGGTCCATCTAGTAAACCAAGGATGGTGGCAATTTGTTCTGTTCTGTTAACTAGATTTCGCAGCACTTTGGTAGGCAGCCTGGACGGTGTAATAAGAATGGTCTCCTCAAAAAAAGGTCCATCCATCAAGTCTGGTTTGTCCATTATGCCAATCAAATGTAAACTTCCTTGTACCATAATTCCCTCTACTGCAATTTCCCTGCCATCGAGATAATCCTCAACAAGAATTTCTCCTGAGAATACATCTGACTTGTTCCCCGGATCACCCATTAGCAATTTTCCCAACCGATCCCAGGCGGCTACAAATTCCTCCTGATTGTTGCACCTCATAACACCGCGACTTCCTGACAACGACACGGGCTTCACAACACATGGAAAAGGAACCTTTCCTACTATGGACTGAACATCTTCGCTCAGATCAAAAGCGTCAAACCAGATTGCCCGCCCTTCTTCCCCAGCGAGCTTTTCTCGCATCGTCCTCTTATTCCGAACTGCTGAAACCCCTTCTAAGGAGTGATGCACCAAACCTATAGTTTCGGCGGCGGCTGAAGCTAGAATACAAAAAGCGTCTTCTGCTGCAACAATAGCATCGAGCGGAAAACTAGAATGAAACCGAACAATATCTTCAACTGAAGCTTCGACATTGTTCGGTTTCAGAAAAAGACAGGATCCTGGTACAAGCCCACTTAACGATTGCTGATGGTTTGATCCCACCGAAATTTCTAGGCCGAGTTTTCGGCTTGCTTCAACAAAAGCGTTGGCCCGATAAGTCGTCTTCGCCAAAAGAATTAAAACTCTTGGAGAATCTGCCTTTCCCTTCCTTTTGACAGCGACCAGTCTACTTGGAACCAGTTGTATATGGGTTGGATCCAGCCGCGTGATTAGTAACGTCTTCGATACCTTCTATCTCCGGTATCTTCTCCTTAAGTATTTTTTCGATACCCTGATGAAGGGTCACCGATGCCAGCCCACATCCCTGGCAACCACCACCCATCTGAACGTATACCACATTGTCCCTGACTTCGACCAAAGTCACATTTCCCCCATGCTGAGCCACTCCAGGGTTAACATATTCATCAATCACCTGCTGAACCTTTTCAGCCAAGTCCCCCTCAAGTGGCCTAGAACCAATTGGAGACAAGTTTGGATTTTCAAACTTGAAGCCACTTTCAGTGACTGTTTCCACCCAATCAATCCTCGTTCCATCAAGTACTTCTAGACTCTTCGAATCAACAAATACCTCGAAGCCTTTGCCGTCGAAAACGAAGTCTTCCACATCTTTATCTTCAAGGTCCACAAGGGTGACTTCATACCGAGGATCTAGTGGACTAGCGCTAGCCACACTGATACGAACCGCGGCAGCATCCCCCTGCATGTCAATAAAATTTAGAATTGTATCTCTAGCTAATTCGCTGAATGATACCGGGCCTTTAGTTGTCTCGGCCATCCTTAGGGAACCACAAAACGTATGGTGTCCACCACCCAAGGATCGACTGGAATATGCGAGCCATCCCCGACCACGGCTATCACTACATGTTCGCCTGGAGAAAGCCCCTTCAACTCATATTCAGTTTGTGCTTGACCAAGGTGGATGTATGTACCTTCAATTGTAGGAATCGGCGCTCCTGCTTCTGGTAAAGCAATATCCACTGCAAAATGGTGATGGCCCGTACCATGCTCCATGGTCCCTGCCGGTACTATCTCTATACCAGATGCTTCCAGCCTGAGAGTTACTGCATTGCCCTCAATAGTCGAACCGTCCTCAGGGTGGACAAAATTTATAGAAGCAACAGCCTCTATCGGTCCCGATTCAGGTGCGTCAGCACAAGACATTATAGCAAAGGCAAAGAACCCAATCGCCCCTGGTCGCAAATAAGTATCCAAAGATGAAATCACTGGTCCACTCCTAATTAGTGTGGAGAATGCATACCAACTGATGATTAAGGTATTTAATAGCCAACATGCAGGTCAACTCAAACAGCGATTTGATTGTCGTGCCTCTCTTGACCATTTTTAGTAATGACGAGGAAATTCTTTCCCGATTCCATTAATCTTTGAAGGCCAACTGAAGTGTCAAAAGAATACTATCCTCAATTTTCAGGTGGCTTCCTAGTCCGGCTGGCACTTCTCTCAGTAGTAATAGCCTGTCTCGATTCAGAAGCTGTCGAAAGTCAACAGCACCGCTATGATAGGGAGTACCCTAAAATAGAATATTCCTTAAAGACGCCTACCGGTAGAGTCAATGAACTCAGCCGATTATTGAAAAGCAAACCAAACGTTTTAATATTTGATGGGGAGAATGGGTACCTCGAGTCATTGTTAGACCAACTTGAGATCCCTGTTCACTCACAGTCTTTGGTGTTCTCCAAAACCAGTATAAATGCTAGGCTAATCACGCCTGGAACTCCACGGGCAATCTATTTTTCGGACGACACCTACGTAGGTTGGGTTCAAGGTAGTGGGTCCATAGAGATTGCCGCTTCTGATCCTGACCTCGGCATAGTCTTCTATACCCTAGACCAGGCCAACACCGAAAAACCGCAGGTCCAGAGACAAACGTTCCTTTGCTTAGAATGTCATGATACCTATGGTTTGACAGGTGGAGGGGTCCCTCGCCTGCTCATGGGATCTGGGATGACCGACGAATACGGACGTCCAGCGAACCATGAGGGTTGGAGACTTACCAACCATCGAACTCCCTTGGAACAACGGTGGGGTGGCTGGTATGTGACTGGGGTCCACGATAACCAAGAGCACTTAGGGAATACCGTCACAACAACGTCTGGATCAACAATCCTGGAGAGAGGGAATATTGATAAAATAGAATCTCTGAATGGACTCATCACTTTGAACCGACACATAGTGGAAACCAGCGATATCATCTCTCTCATGGTCTTGGAGCACCAAATTTACATTCACAATCTTCTAGTCCGTTTACATTGGGAAGTGACTAACAGTACCGATATCGACCACTTGGAAGAAAAAATCATGCTTATTTTGGAAAACCTTGTCGAAGGAATGCTTCTGGTGGGGGAAGCCCCTATAAAGGGACCTATCAAAGGAAACTCTGAATTCCAAGGAAACTTTGAAGCAAGAGGACCCTATGATCGTAAAATGCGTTCTCTTCGCCAACTCGATTTAAATACTAGGTTATTCCGGTATCCGCTCAGCTATATGGTTTATTCTCAGATTTTTGAAGGACTTCCTGAGACTGTAAAGCATCACTTATTTCGCAGAATATGGGAAGTACTCACAGGATCGGACCGGTCGAAATCATTCGACCATTTATCCTCTGCCGATCGGAGTGCAATACTTGAAATCCTGCGAAGCACTAAACCGGAATTCCGGGAATGGCAAAAATTAGGGGTCAAACATTGAATCCCCAACACCTTCTGAGGAGAATTGTTCCCATGAGAATAAATTCGAAACCCATAGTAATCATCTTAATTATCGTTTGCCTTTTTTACTTCCAAGAGGCCTGTACTCCCTTAGAAGAGTCAACGGTAGGCCCCACAATAAATGTGGTCGAACTCACTGTTCAGGAAATTCAACAAGCTTATGCATCCGAAGAATACACCTCTGTCGACCTTGTCCAAGCTTTTTTGGACCAAATCAAACTCTATGAAGACCACTATAATTCCTTCATTTCGATGAATCCCAATGTCATGGAGATCGCATCAACCTTAGATAACGAGCGCAATTCTGGAAAGCTACGTGGACCGTTACACGGAGTTCCAGTCGTAATAAAAGACAACATCGACTACGCAGGCTTAGTCACGACAGCTGGATTCTCAGGATTCAGCAGTGTCACGGGTGGCCTCGACATGGTTCCTGCGGATAATGCCGTTGTTGTTGAAAGGCTACATAATGCCGGAGCTATAATTCTGGGGAAAACCAATCTGCCAGACTTTGCTGGAGACGGAACGCGGACGAAAAGTTCAGTAAGTGGGACCACCCTTAATGCCTATGACGTTACTAAAGCCCCTGGAGGATCTAGTGGAGGAACAGCCACTGCCGTAAATGCTAGTTTCGCAGTCCTGGGATTAGGAACGGAAACAGGAGGATCAATACAAAACCCAGCAGGTTCTCAGGCTTTAGTAGGTATTAAGCCGACGTTCGGATTGGTCCCCCTAGAAGGTGTTGTGCCCATCAATGCAACTTATATAGATGTTGTCGGTCCACTTGCTAAGACGGTTTATGACGCCGCTGTAACACTAGATGTCATCGCCGGTCCTTCCCAAGAAGACCTTGCAACATTCGCATCCGTCGGTCATATACCGACAGAAGGCTACGCCAACGGACTTACTCAAACTAATCTGGAAAACAAGCGATTTGGATTAGTCGGCGCTGGCTGGAGGGAACAATGGCTACCCTTGGATCCTGATACCGAAAAACTGTATCAAGAGGCCATACAGATTCTGAAAGAGAGAGGCGCATCGGTAGTAGAAGATCCTTTCAAGAATAGTAGATTCGTAGAACTATATGAAAGTCGCCCCAGAGTCCCCTCTGTCGGACCTCACGATATGATGGTCTACATGCAAGGACTTGGTGACTCCTCTCCCTTCAGTAGCGTGGAAGAATGGGAGATGCTAACCGGCCAAACCTTCCGAGGAGGAAGAGCACAAGCCCCCCCTGCCAGGCCCAGTGCAACAGAGGAAGGAGACGCTTTCCAGGCTTGGCGTATGCAAATACGCAGTCTTTATAGAAGCATTTTACACAACTCCGATCTCGACGGATTATTTTTTCCGCAGGCTGGTGCCCCAATTAGAAATCTAATAGAGGACCCTGAACGTCCCGACTATAGCCCTAACAATCACCCGGAACTAGCAAGTAATATCATCAATGAGTTAGGGGTTCCAGTCGTAACAGTACCTTTCACTTATTATCAGGATGGAACGCCTTTTGTAGTAGTATTCATAGGAGACATGTGGACGGAACAGGAACTCCTAGCCTATGCATACGACTTCGAACAGACTACTCTTGGAAGGATAGCTCCTTCTCTGTTGCCGAAACCATCTACCTGATGAATTATTGAAAGCTCCAAGATCTCCAATTTGCAGACAGGGAGCTCCTGCCAACATGCTTAAAACACTAAAGACTTCATCAAACCGAAGAGTTTACTGTTCGAATTTACAGAATAAGGAATACGCAACATGCTGAATTTCAACCTTCGCTCAAAATTTATAAATCTTTTCGGAGTAGCCATAATGATGGCAATGACTCCTCTTGCTGCTTCGGCCACTTGGTCAGTGATTGCTGTAGATGCAAGGACGGGTCGCATTGTGATTGCTTCAGCAACCTGTGTCCCTCAAGGCCGACTCATTAGAGGAGACGCTACGGGGCTCATGAACATCCAAGCTGTCGTGATCCCTGGAATTGGGGTCGCTGCAGCTCAAGCTGGAGTGGATCGGACAAAACAAAACCAGAGGCTAATATATGCAGAAATGAAAAAGGGAACTAACCCCTCAACTATCATTGAGATGTTAAGTAGTGATCCTGATTTCCAGAGACGTCAATTTGGCATAGTGGATCTCACTGGCCGAATGGCTGGATTCTCCGGATCTAGCAATAGCGCGGCCTCACTCTCTGTCCAAGGTCGGCTACCTGACCAAGACATATATTTCTCCATCCAAGGAAATATTCTCGCTTCAAATGATGTTGTCTATGAAGCAGTTTCACGATTTATGAGTGCTGAAGGCACACTTACTGATCGAGTGATGGCAGCCATGGAAGGAGCTGACGAAGCTGGTGGAGACGTCAGATGCACCTGTGAAACTGATCCAATAGTAGAAGCTCCATGCCACGGAAAAAATGCTCACGTCGCCTATATCCTAGCAGCTGATCCCTCTGATACTGAGGGTAGTAGCTTCAATGATGGGCAGTACGCTATGTTCATCGATGTCACCGATCAAAATATCCTGCCACATGAAAATAGTAATCCCGTCTTGACTCTGAGGCAGCGCTATGGGACCTGGAAGGCCGACCGCAGAAAACCCTAAATCTAACACAGGGAATCCATGTGGATTCACATTTGGCATTTTCTTGTGGTCCGTGACTAAAAAATAAAGATTTTCTTTGAGTCATTGCCAGTAGTCAGAACAATGGAGAGCTTGGTAGCTATGAACAACATCACGGTGACCTCCTACCTTGGCACTCAGTCGAAATGCCAATCCATCCCTAGCCATTAGCACTCCGAGAAGTAACCTGAATCCGGATAAGCCGTCTAACTCAATAGTGCTTTTTGCACTTTGGATGCTGGTCTTTGCTTCCAGTAGTCAGATCATGATTCTATCACCTATCCTTCCGCAGATAGGGACGCAACTCAGTATTCCTACATCTGCGTTAGGGAGCTTGGTGTCCGCCTATACACTGATGGTTGGAAGCCTCGCAATCATCTCCGGACCCATATCAGACAAGATCGGCCGACGTCGGATATTACTCCTGGGAACCAGTTTGATGACATTTGCACTCATGATGCACCATTTTATAGTCGGATACTATTCTTTCCTCACTGTCCGCATCCTCGCCGGTATAGCAGGGGGGATCCTAAGTGGAAGTGCTGTTGCCTATATTGGAGATTTTTTCCCCTACGATAGGAGAGGTTGGGCAACTGGATGGGTTATGAGTGGAATGGCATTTGGTCAAATAGCCGGTATCCCTCTCGGAATACTCCTGTCGAGCCGATACGGCTTTAAATTCCCTTTCTACATGTTCGCCCTAGCAATGGGAATGACTACAGTTCTCATTTGGTTTCGAATCCCTCAACCTGATGTTGAACTGACTCAAGAACCATTGACCATCAGAAAATCTGTAGACAACTACCTCGCTATGCTAAGGCAAAAGGAAATAGCAGCAGCAGCAGTCGCTTATTTCATGATGTTCTTGGGATTATCTTTTTTTATACTTTACTTGCCTTTTTGGTTGACAGACTCCCTCAACGCTACCCCCGAAACAATCGCGACCATGTTCATCGTTGGTGGAATAGCCAACGTGCTCACCGGTCCACAGGCAGGAAAATTGTCGGATCGCATTGGAAGAAAGACCATTGTAATAATTTCCAATTTAGGATTGGCTGTAGTAATGGTATTGACCACCTTTTTTACCAGAGAATTATGGCTTGCATACCCTCTATATTTTATAATAATGGTACTTGTAGCCATGAGGATA
>Ga0302133_10001752_pt1 | contig 13486 bp, 8 predicted proteins | sample CB9_331_MG_FD_203121 | JGI IMG/M metagenome (GOLD analysis project Ga0302133, IMG submission 203121) | Marine microbial communities from Western Arctic Ocean, Canada - CB9_33.1 | ecosystem: Environmental > Aquatic > Marine > Oceanic | place: Canada: Western Arctic Ocean | collected 2017-09-19 | reverse complement strand
GCGTGAGTGCCGCGGTTGCGCCAGATGATGTCACGCGCGGCGGGGGTGTTGAGCTTGGGCGAGGTCTTCAGCCACGCGTCGAAGAATTTGTTTTCCTGCCGGTCCGCCGCCAAGCCGAGGGCCTCAAGGTACCAACGGTCTTTGCCATCGTGCGCGTTGGCCAGGTACGCCCACAGCGCAGGGGCTTCGGGACTCTTGTGATGCCGCAAAGCAATGAGGCATTCGCGGCGGACGACCGGGCTATTGTCGTCGGCCTTGTTTCGGATAGAAATTAACGTGTTGAGCTTCAATTGACGCGAAATGCGAATGGACAATGCACGGATGTTTTCATCTCTATCAACAGCGGCCTTGAGTAGCAAGGGGACACGGATGCCCTTGTTTTGAGCAAGCAACCATAGGGCACGTGCGCGATGATGTGGAGAGCCATCCTCCAACAGCTTCAGCAAAATTGGGGCGGCCTCTTTTCGGGTTTTTAATTCTGTAAATGCAATATGCCGCACGGAGTTGTTTGGATTCTTCAAAGCGACCACGAGACCCTTTGCTGTTTTGAAATCCGACTTCGGCACCTTGTACCCCTTGTGGCCTTTGGGCGTGATGCGGAATAATCGACCGCGGTCGAGGTCGCCCATACGGTGGCCGCCTACGCCGGGGTCGTACCAGTCGGCGACGATGAGCGAGCCGTCGGGGGCGACTTTTACGTCGGAGGGGCGGAACCATTTATCGCGCTTGGCGCCGTCGAGGATGTTGACGGTGGTGGCGGTGTAGCCCGCGCCGCTGGGCTTGACGGGATAGGCGCGCACGATGCTGGGGCCGGCGTCGCAGTGGATGATTTGGCCGTGGAAAATTTTCGGCAGCAAGTCGCCTTCGTAAACGCAAATGCCGGTGGGCGAGCCCGCGCCGGTTTGGAGGAGGTTGGGCATCACGCCGGGGTCGTTGAGATGCCAGTGGCGCAGCGGGATGGTTTTCTCAAGATTGGTGCGCGGGGTTCGCCATCCCGCGCCGGTGAATTCGTCCTTGTAGCCGTAGTTGCCGTACTCCATCACGTAATTGATGCGCACGCCGCGGTTGCCGTCGTCGTCGTTGTCGCTCTGCCAAATGGTGCCGAAGCTGTCGACGGTGACCATCCAGTTGTTGCGAAAATTCCAGCCGAGCGTTTCCACTTCGCTGCCGTCGAGTTTGCAGCGGAAAACCATCCCTTCCTGATACGGCTTGCGATTGGCGGTCACCTCGTTGCCGGCGAGATCGATAACGGGTTTGCCGTTCTTGTCTTTCAACTGTTTGCCGGCGTTGCCGAAGTTGAAATACAACCGGCCGTCCGGCCCAAACATAAACTGATGAATCCCGTGGTCGTGCTGCGCGCCGCTGATGCCGCTAAAGAGCGTCTCCTTTTTGTCCGCCTTGTCGTCGCCGTCCACGTCGGTGAACACCTGCACTTTGTCCAGCGCACTGACGATGACGCGCGTGTTTTTGCCATCCACCGTGCCGAGCACGCACACGCCGTGCGCGGAGTCGATGTCGCGGCCTTGATAAAACACCGTCTTTTTGTCGACCTTGCCATCGCCGTCGGTGTCTTCAAGAATGAGAATGCGGTCGCCCTCGGGTCGCTTGCCATTGTTGTGGCGATAGTTGACCACCTCGCAAACCCACACGCGGCCGCGATGGTCGATGTCGATGTTCGACGGGCTGAGCAACATCGGCTCGGCGGCGAACAGCTCGACTTGCAACGCGGGATGGACATCAAGATTTTTCAGCCCCTCTTCGGGAGTGCGCCCGCCAGCGGCTTGGCCGCCTCCGGATGCGGCCGCCGCAAATTTTGGTTTTTGCGTGAACACGTGGAACTGCACGCTGGCTTGGTTGCCGCAGTTGCCTTGGTCGGTGCCGTCGTTGTCGAGGCCGACGGTGGAAATGAATTTCACAAACTTGTGGCCTTTGGGCAGCGTGTAACTGACGAGCGAGTTGGCGTGCGTACCGAGTCCGAAAGCCACCGATTTGCCCGCGATGCGCATTGGTTTGCCGCCGGCATTTTTGTTCACGTTCACATTGCCGAATCCGCTGGAGGCGGTTTTCCATTTCAACGAGGTCAAGCGCGTGGGCATTCCGGCGGCATCGATAAGCGTGGGCTCGGCCCAGTCAGCCCAATCGCAGCTGAAGCCATCGCCGCCATCGGTGACGACGAGGTGCAATTCCTTTGCGACCGCGATATTGGCCTCGAGCTTGGCGGGGCCGGATTTTTTGGTAAGCACTTTGGAAACCGCTACCGCTTTGGGACCAGTTACTTTGCCGATGGGTTTGGGGCCGGGATTGCTTTTTGGCTTGGGGCGTTTGCCGCCTTTTTTGTCTAGGTTATCGTACAAATCTTTTTCCACTAACTTGCTTTGCACGCCGCCGTTCGGCACTTCGGCTTTGGCGACCCACACGATGGCGTTGAGGACGGTTTTGCGAAAATCGTCGTTGGCCCAGTTGAGATGATTGTGGCCGCCGGTGAATCCAAAGCCGCGACCGCCGTTGGCGCGCTCGAATGCCCACGCAACGTGCTGACTCTCGCCCGCCGCGACGCTTTTGCGCACGGTCGGATTGCCGCTGTGCGCGCCGTTGCCGCGTTTCATTGTGTCGGCAGGGGCCACGTCGGAGAGGATGGGCGTGACGCCTTGCATGTCCGGCGCGAAGCGCATGTGAAAATACCATTCGTCGTTGGCCTTAAACGGCTTCACGCCGCGCGTGATTGGATGCTTGGGGAGCTTTTTGAAATGGGCGGTCCAATGCGGATTCACTGACCAATTCGCCTCGAAGCAGCCACCCTGCCACGCGATGAATTCCTTGTTGCCCTTGGCGGTGACCGGCTCGACGGCGTAATGGATGGTGAGAAACCCAACGCCCTTGTCCATGAGCTTGCCGAGCAGTTCCAGATTTTTCCCCTGCAACGCGGGGTGGCGTCCGCCGCCGTCGCTGTAAATCACTATTGCATCCGCACCTTCGAAAACCGAGTTGTCCTTCGGCCAGCCGTTGAGCACCACGGTGGAAGTAACGAGGCCGCTTGCTCCCTGCTTGAGGCACTTGGCGAGCAGTTGAATGCCGGCGTTGTGCTCGTGCGAGAGCGGACCGTGGCTGGGAGGGCCGGCAATCATCACGACCTTTTTAGGGGCGGCGAAGGCGGAGAGGGAAAAGGCGAGGAGAAAGATTAGTTTTTTCATAAAGCGTTTTTTAATGTCCAATGACCAATGACCAAACCCCAAGGAAATCCCAATGACCAATACCCAAAGGGTCGGCATTGGTCATTGGGGTTTGGTTATTCCTTGGTCATTGGGTTTTGGGTATTGGTCATTTTTCCTGTCACTTCAATTGTTTAATCCGAATGTTCCGAAACTGCACGGTCATCGCCGGACCGGCGTGGAGTTGGAGGGCGAGCAAGCCGTCGGGGCGACGGGCTTTTTCGTCGTTGTCTACGAGCACCATCGTTTTTACGCCGTTGATGTAATGCTCGAAATGGAAGCGCTCGGCGACGATGCGGTATTTGTTCCACTCGCCTTTCTTGACGGCTTTGCCGATTTCTTTGGGGTCGCCGAATTTCTCGGCTTTTTTCTGAAGCTTGCCCTTGTCGTCCAAGGTGAGCGTGGTGTGGAAGCCGCGGTCGGAGAGGATGCCGCGGAAGGCCTCGCCGTAACAAATGCCGGAGTAACGGTCGCCCGCCTCGAAGTCGGCTTGGTAGCCGCCGATGCGCCAGCCGTCGTTTTTGCCGCCCTTTTTGAAGCTGCGATATTGGATGCCGCTGTTGCCGCCGTTGATTTTGTATTCCAGTTCGAGGATGAAGTTTTTTGTGGTGCCGGCTTTCCAAATGATGAAGGTGTTGCCCTTCGTCGGATTGTCCTTGGTGGTTTGGCCGGTGATAGCGCCGTCTTGCACGCTCCAGAATTTGGGATTGCCGTCCCAGCCTTTTAGGGTTTTCCCGTCGAAGATTTTTTCAAATCCTTTTTCTTCGGCAATAGCTTGGAACGACAGCGCGGTGACAAACAGAATGGTGATGAGTTTTTTCATGGTCGTTGGATTGGATGCTTTACTTGAACACTTTCTTCAAAAATTTGAGGCCCTTGACGGCGATTTCTTCGCGGGTGGGTTCCATGCGACGCCAGATGGCGGCGGCGCGGGCAATGACTTTCACGTCGGTGGTGAAGCTCTCGATGACGACGTCGCCATTGTAACGGATCGATTTAAGCGCCTTGACGATGGGCGGCCAGTCGATGTGATCGTTGCCGGGCGTGCCGCGGTCGCTGCCGCACGCGTGAAAGTGGCCGAGCAGTTTGCCGGCCTTGCGAATGGCGGCGGCTTGGTTTTTTTCCTCAATGTTCATGTGGAAGGTGTCGAGGTGCAGCTTGAGCACGGGGCTGTTGACGGCCTTGATGAGGCGCAAGCCTTTGTCGCAAGTGTTAAGAAAATCCGTCTCGAAACGGTTGAGTGGTTCGACGCAAATCTGGACGCCTTTTTTCTCGGCGTAGGCGGCGAGCACTTTGAGGTTTTTGACGACGAGCGCGAATTCGCGCTTTTGCTCCTTCGGCTCCACGGCATCGGCTTTGCCGACGACGCTATAAACGGGACCGATGAGCGACGGGCAGCCGAGGTTTACCATATGGTCGATGAGCGCTTTGCAATATTTCATTGCCTCGCGCTGATCCTTACCGCTGCCCCGAAAGTCTCGGCCGGGGCCCATGCACGCGCAGACGGAGCCGCAAGCGAGCCCGTGTTTGTCGAGGGCTTTGCGGACCTTCACCGAGTCGATGTGTTCCGGCGCCTCGATGGGGATTTCAACGGTATCGAAACCCCATTTCTTAAACTTGGGAAAGAGGCTGGTGGATTTCGTCGTAAACGGCGAAGTGAATAAAAAGGAGTTAATGCCAAATCTCATAACGTGGAGCGGCTATGCTAGGCAAAGGAGCAGGGCCGGTCAATGCCAATGCACGATCGAATGCTGCCCCAATCCCGTGCACTTTTTCTTGTCAGCCACAGGCCTTCAAGTACAATGACTTCACCATGAAAAACCCCTTACAATTGATTGGATCCATATGCCTGTACTCTGTACTTTTGACCGGTTGCGGTGGTGGCGACAGCTCGGACGTTGAAAACTCGCCGAGCATGGCCGAAAACCTCCAGCAAACCGAGCAAGATGCCCGCAAGGGTGACCCCATCCAAATGTTTGGATTGGGTATGACCTATTATAATGGTGCCGAAGATGTGAAGAAGGACGACCTGTTAGCCTTGATTTGGCTGACGCTGGCAGCAGAGGATGAGAACTTGAAAACTGACCCGGGCCTTATGCAGGCGCTGGCCGAGTTGAACCGATCCGTGAGCGATGCCAACAAAGCCAATGCCAAAACCCAAATCAAAAACATCAAAGACGGATTCCCTAAAAAATAGTCAGCCGTCGGATGGGAAGCCCATAAAACGCCCGCACCGCGGGCGTTTTTTTTTTGGTGATATAAAAAAAGGCGGCCCCGCAATTGCGAGACCGCCGTGGACAGGATGCTGGAAATTAGCGGGCCTTCTCGTAGCCGATGTGGGGCAGATCAGCCGTGTTGAGATCAGGCTCCATATAGCCTGGGTTTTTGGCCTCGGTACGTGAGGCGAGGCCAACATGGAAATCAGCAAAGACCACATGCGCGCTCGGCGTATTGCACACTTCCAGGAGGCGGGCCTTATCCAGCTTGCCGGCCTTTAAATCCTCCCGTAACTGTTGGAAATCATCCATGTGGCGAAAGGTCACCGTATCGGGATCGCACAGCTGGAGTCCACCATTCCACGTAGCGAGCATGAAGGGATCGTTGATTGCCACCTCTCGGCAGGTCTTACCGGCGTTGTATTTACCCGTCTTGGCGACGATCGCATCAGCGGTCCAAGCCCATTTACCGCCGGTGCGATTCTGGTTTCCATCGACAGCATTCACGCGATCTGCAGGATCATGCTGACAGGCTTCCTCTAACAGGACCGCCATGTTTTGCGCACTATTGAATACCGCCGGCCGATCGTTTAGCCGCGCATTCATCGAGTAGCTGTATTTATACCCGCGGCGCTTGAAGAATCTATCCTTTGGGTTCACGAACATTTTCTCCAGCTCGCCCACATCCTGACTGCCAAGGTACTGAAGGATTTGGCTCTCCTTGGGGTAACGGTAATTTAACCACATTGGCTGACCGGCATTACCGCTGCCACCGTATACTTTTGGATACGTTTCGTCATTGTCTCCAACATACTGTTGCATGGCGAGAGACACCTGTTTGAGGTTGGACATCGCTTTCACGTCATTCGCCTTCTGCTTGGCCTTGGCCAAGACAGGCAATAACATGCTGGCTAGAATACCAATGATGGCGATTACGACCAGCAGCTCAATGAGCGTGAATCCGTTTTTTGTGAGTTTCTTCATTTTGTTGATCCTTATGGCAATGTTTAGGTTGGGGGGCCAGTGTTTGCGTGAGATCCACTCAAATTGCGTGAAATCACACTCGACAGCGACAATTTACTAGGAAAACTCAGCGATTTTCGTATCAGTCTTCCTATGACACGATTAAAGCAATTGCCGTGCCAAAAAAGAATGAGCGACTTTAAGTATGGCGTAATGCCTCGATGGGATCGAGCTCAGCAGCGCGACGGGCGGGATAGACGCCGAAGATTACACCCACTACCGCAGAAATGCCGAAGGCCAGAAGCACGGCGGGGAGGGTGACAATGGTTTTCATCTCGGCGAAATGTTCCACTGCAAATGGCAGCGCCACGCCGAGCACCACGCCAACCAAACCGCCGGCGATCGAAAGCACGACGGTCTCCACCAAAAACTGTGTGATGATCTGGCCCTTCTGCGCGCCGAGTGCGCGCCGGATCCCGATCTCCCGCGTGCGCTCAGTGACGGTGGCGAGCATGATGTTCATGATGCCGATGCCACCGACGATGAGGCTGATGCCGGCGATGGAGCCAAGCACGATGTTGAAAATACGCTTGGTGGCTTCCGCCTGCCGCAGCAGCTCAAGGGGCACGATGATTTCGTAATCCATTTTTTTGTGCGACGTCTTCAACGCGGCGCGGATGGCGGGCACGGTGGCTTCGACTTGATCGACATTAGCCAGTTCGACGACCAGTTCATGTAGCTCCACGCGCTCGCGAATGCGGCTGCCCGAAGACTGCTCGGTGAACAGCACGCCCAGCCGTGCGTGTGCGGAGGCGAGCGGGATGTAAAGGTTGGCATCCAGCGCCTGACCGGCGAAATCCTGCCCCGGGGCGCGCGCGCTGGCGGCGGCGGTTTCGCGCACCACGCCGACCACTCGAAACACCTGCCGGTTGTTGAATTTGATTTCGCCTTGGAGCGGGTCTGAAATGGGGAATAGTTTTGCCGCCATCGAATCGGTGATCACGCACACGTTGTCGCGGTCATCGGTGGGAAGCAGGAAGCGGCCCGCGAGCAACTCCATTTGGCTCATGCGCAGGTGATTGGGTTGCGTGCCCCAAACGGTGCCGGGCACTTCCACGCGCCCGACGCGGACGCTCATCCGGTAACGGCGCTTGGCAAGTGTGGCGGTGATGCGCGGGTCCAGTGTTTCCTCCAGGAATTTGATGTCCGCCAACTTCAGGCCGTAGTTGGCGGTGTACGTTTGCACCGCGTCGGCGGTGGTCTGCCCTTTGGGCGGCGGCACGCTGCGGATGATGATGTTGCGACTGCCGAGCGCGCGAATGGCTTCCTGCGCCTCGTAGCTGGCGCCCTCGCCGATGGCGAGCATGGCGATCACCGAGCACACGCCGAAAATGATGCCCAGCATCGTGAGCAGCGAACGCATTTTGTGCAGCATCAAACTCTTGATGCCAAGGTGGATGACGCGAATGAGGGAGAGGTTCATACGCAATGGGCGCGGTTACTGCCCGTCCGCCGCTTGCGTTTTGCCTTGGGTGGGCTCCGCAATCTGCGGCGACAACGAAACTTGATCGCCCTCCGTGAGGCCACTGCGAATCTCAATGAAGCGGTCGCTGAACTGACCGGTTTCTACGGGAACAATTTCAATCATCTCGCCGCGTTTCACCTGCACCACTTTTTTACCGCCTTTTGTGGTGACGCATTGCACGGGGATTTTAAGCACATTTTCCAGCTCGGCGATGACGATTTCGGCACGCGCGGAAACCCCCGGCTTAAGATCCGCCGGCAGTCGGCCTTCCTTGTCCACGATCCACACGTGAGTATCGTACACGGAAATATTTTCATAATAGCGCCGACGCTGATCCGGCGTGGGGGCCACTTTGCGGACGATGCCGACAAATTCTTGTTCCGGAAGTGAATCAATTTTCACCACCGCCTGGAGGCCGGTGCGAAGGTGGCGCACGTATGATTCGTGCACCTGCACCACGGCCATCAGCTCGCTGACGTCCGGCAAATCGATGACGTTGTAGCCTTTGCGGACAATCGCGCCGAGCTTGATGTAGCTTTCGTTGGAGCGCGAATTGCTCTGGGCAAAAATGACAAGGCCGTCCTGCGGGGCACGCATCTCGGTCTTGATGAGTTGGTCGCGGTACATATCCAATTTGTCGCGCTGGGCCTGTAGCCCGGCCTTTCGGCGGACGACCACTTCGATTTGGTTTTCGACGATGGCCTTGGATTTCTCAATCATGCGCTTTACGGTCACGCGCACTTGGGAGAGTTTGGATTGGTTGCGCTTGGTCATTTGCGGGATATCAAACCGCTCCAGCAAATCCATTTGTTTCTTGTACTTGGTAATGAGGTTGTTTTGCTTTTGAATGGTCAGCTCATCGGCCTGCACTTCGAGGTCGGTGGCATAACCTTTGGTGCGGAGTTTTTTGGTGCTGACGAGGCGGTCCTCGGCGCGCTTGATTTCCTCTTCAGCAATATCGATGTCGCCCTTTAATGCCAGCCTGGCGAGCGGCGCGGTGCCTTCGATATATTTTGCCAAATCTTGCTCGGCAAATTCCACGTTGAGTTCCGCCTGCCGATCCGCCTCGGCGGTTTCAATCTTGCGCAGCGCCAAATCTTTTTCCGAATTGGACAAATCACGCTCGGCGTCCTCCACCGATTTGACCTGACCGAAGATTCGCTCCCGCAAAGCTCCGTCTTCAAACTTTACCAGCAGCGCACCGGGCAAATGCAGCGTTTCGCCGAGGGTCAGGCTTTCCCAATCCGCATCGGGGTTGAGCCTTCGGATGGATTGCTCAAGCGCCTCGACTTGCGGCTTGGTAGGTTGCCCGGTGCTGCCGGGGATTTGGGTAAGGGTGATGTATTTTTCGGTGAGGGTTTGAAGGGTGTCGCCTTCCTCCGCCTGATGTGTATACGGGCCTTTGACGTAAGTGCCTTCGTTGACCAGCTCCACGATGGTGCCGCCGCCGTCGAGTTCGCAGCGGAGGTTGAGCTTGCGGGTGGAATCGAGCGAGCCGCCTTCGGACACCGTCACGCGCAGGTCACCGCGCTGGGCGGTGGCAAACTGCATCGCGGCAGTCGGGTCGACCGTGGGTTCCAGCCACTTGGCACCCATGAATACACCGGCAAGCAGCACGATGATCACCGTGGTCCATGCCGGATACTTTTTAATAAATGCCTTCGCTTTTGCCATGTTTAATTATTACTCCCCAAATACCTCCTTCGGCGTCACTACGCTGGGCAATTGCGCCGCTGCTCCGGTATTAACCGGTGCAGGCATGCCGGGAATCGGCTGGTTTTTCAGCCAAAATTGTCCGGTTTCGACGCGCATTACGCCCAAATTCTTCAATAAATTCCAGCGTGCCACGTGGTAATTGACCATCGCGCCGGTGACGGCGTTCTGCGCGCTGACGAGGTCGGCCTGTGCTTCGAGTTGGTCGCGGATGTCCGCCTGATTGGCATCGAGCAGTAGCGGCATCACGTTCACGCGCTGCTGGGCGAGGGCAAGGGCGTTTTGCTGGATGAAATAATTTTCGCGTTGCTGAGCCAGTTGCCGTGTGCCCTGCCGGATGTCCTCTCGTAAGCCATCCAGTTCGGTGGCCAGCGCGCGCAGTTGTTTTTCGAAACTGATCAGGCTGGTGCGGTACGCGTTGCGCTCGGTTAATTTATCCAACGGCAACCCCAGCTGCAAACCGGCGTTGGCGGTGAAATCTTCCGGCGAAAAGGAGCTGTAAAATTGGTCGGTCAATTTTGCATCCGCCACAAGGTTCAGGCTCGGTTGAAGATTATCCGCTGCCACGCGCACTTTGCGCTGCGAATCCTCGTATTGGTCAATTTGGTTGAGCATGTCCAGCCGGTTGGTGATGGCGACCAGATAGCCGTTGCGCGCATTGAGCTCCAACGGCGTGAGGCCCTCCTGCACCAGCTCGCGCAGGGCGAGGTCGTCCAGCTTGAGGTCTTCACCCAAAGGCAGGCCTAGCCGTTGCTTGAAGCTGTCCAGCGCGGCGCGATAGCTCTCCACGGCGGCCAGATATTTCACGCGCGAAGAAAATTCCATTTGCCGGGCCTGATCCACCTGAAACTTCGGCAACCGCTGCGCCTCCACCATCGCTTCGGCACGCGCACGGGAGGCCTGCAGGTTTTGGTAGTTGCTGTAGCTGTTCCGCACCGAATCCTTTTTTTGCAGAATGCGGAAGTACTCGGACACCGTCTCGATGGCAAAGGTCTTTTGGTAATGGCTGAACGTGCGAACCGCATACACCACGTCGCGCTCCGCCTGCGTGAGCACCTCCTCGGCGATGGCCCGCCCCGCGCCGCGCAGCAGCGGTTGGGTGAGTTTGAGTGTGATGTCAGGCACTTTGGGTTTGCCGTTAAAATATAGCACGAGGTCGTTTGCCAAAGTGGCGGTGAGCGTGCCGCCGGTTTTGAAAAGTTTGCTGAATGTGAGGTCGAGATCTGAATCCCCTTTGAGCCCCTTGCCCGATTCGCGCACGAGGCCGAGATCTGCCGTGCTTTTGGTGGGCTGCCACACAAACTTGTGCCGCGTGCCCGTGAGCGAAAGCGCGGCAAGATACAGTGTTTCTTTCTGCAATTGATACGCGCGGTTGTTCGTCACCGCCATCCCCAGAGCGGCCTCGAGGGTGAGCACGCGGGCGTTATCATTGAAGCGTTCGGTGATAATCTCCGCGGGCGGAATAGCATCCGGGGCGCGACCGCTCCACACGGTACGGATATCGTAATCCTGTTCCACGCCGAGCACATCGGTGCCGCGTTGTTTGAGGATGCCGTACACCTCGGCATCGGCGGCATCACGAAACTTAGCCGCCTCGCAGCCGGTCATTAAAATGACGACTGAAAAAAGGCAGTTTTTGAGATTCCGGTTTATCACGGTCGAGAGGGTTTGGACGTAATTTTAGTGCGAAGATTCATTTACGAATGGCGCAATGCCTCGATGGGGTCGAGGTTGGCGGCGCGGCGGGCGGGATACATTCCGAAAATGATGCCGACCATTACGGAGAGGCCGAAGGCGAGCAGAACGGACCAATCGGTGACGAGGGTGGTGGTTTCGAGAATGTGATGGCGGAAGGCGGCAAATCCACAGCCGCCGAGCACGCCGATGCCGCCGCCGATGAGGCACAGCATGAGGGTTTCGGTGAGGAACTGCACGGTGATGTCGCCGCGCGTGGCGCCGAGCGCGCGGCGGACGCCGATTTCCTGAGTGCGCTCGGTGACGGTTGCGAGCATGATGTTCATGATGCCGATGCCGCCGACGAGCAGTGAGATGCAGGCGATGTACATGAGCATGCGAGTGTCGCGCGCCTTCTGCGCTTTGAGGGTGTTGAGCTCGTCAATGGGCACTTGGATTTCGTAATCGACGATGCCTTTGCGGGTGGTGTCGAGCGCGTCGCGCAAGCGCGGCAAACCGGAGATGACTTGCTCCACCGAGGCAAATTCCACGCGGATTTCTGTAAGCTCCACGCGCTCGACCTTGAGCATGCCGGGGCTGCGGTCGATGTTCTTGGTGGTGTACAGCGCTTTGAAAGTGGAGAGGGGAATGTACACGTTGGAAGAAGTGGTGCGGCCGGGGGCGTCCTTGGTTTGCGTGCGCTTCACGCTGTCGGTGCGTTCCTGTAAAATGCCGACGACTTGAAAAATCTGCGAGGATTCAAACCCGCGCATGACAATTTTTTGCATAAGCGGGTTTTGGCCGACAAATAAATTTTCCGCCAATTCCAGCGTGATGACGCAGGAGGAGATGCGATTGATTTCCTCGAATTCACTCAAAAAGCGCCCGGCCTTGATGCGGGCCTGAGTGAAGGCGGGATAAGCGGGAAAGGTGCCGATGAGCTGGCAGTCGTGGGTACGCATACCGTGCATGGCATTTTTGCGCTGAGTAAGAATGGGCAGCACGCGTTGCACGCCGGGCACGGTGTCGCGGATGCGCGCGGCGTCGGCGTTGTTGAGGCCGTAAGTAGCCACCCATTCGTGTTCCCGGCCTTGAATTTGAATCTTGTGGGACAGTGGCTTAACGCTGCGAATGATGACGTTTTTCGCGCCGAGCGCCTTGATGGCTTCCTGCGCGTCGTGGCTGGCGCCTTCGCCGATGGCGACGAGAGTGATGACCGCCCACACGCCGATGATCATGCCGAGCATGGTCAGGGCACTGCGCAGCAAATGGAGCTTCAGGCTTTTGAAGCCGACGGCGATGATGCGGATGAGTCCGTACACAACGATCCTCGGAGGCCGCGGCTAATTGCCGGCGGGGGTTGGGACAGCGGTGGGTTGAGGGTCGGTTTTAGGTTCGGTTTTGGGCGGGCGCTTGTTGCCCACGCCTTCCTCGAGGTTTAGGTTTTCCGCCTCGGACAAGGGCGAAAGGTGAACCCGTTCACCGGACTGCAATCCGCGCCCAGTGCCCGGCTCGTCCTTGATGGCGATGAATTGCTCATCATGATATTCGATGGTGACCGGCCGCCATTCAGGTTTTTGCGTTTTGGGATTGAGCACCCAACAGCCCTGCTCGGCGAGGCCGCCGCGCACGCGGGTGGTGACGCATTGGTTGGGCACTTTGATGCGCTGGTTTTCGCCGATGAGATTGACGACCTCAATTTCGACGCGCGCACTCATGCCTTCGGAAGCGGTGCTGGGGAGGAGGTCGCTGTCGATGGTGATTTCGCCGTTGAAAACAATCGTCTCGCTGTGGCGGCGTTTGTTGGTGTCCACCGTGGCTCCGAGTACCGAGAGGACGCCGGGGATTGTGACGCCCTCAATTTCCACCCAGGCTTTCATGCCGCGGCGCAGTTGGCGGCGCTTGGCTTGGGGCACGTCGAGCGTGATTTTCAGAGAGCGGGTCTTGGGTAGCTTCAGCAAGTTGCGACCACGATGCACGCGCGCGCCGTTCATGATGGGGCCGAACTCCTTGTAGCTCTCGGCAAAGTAAACGACCTGTCCGCTGGACGGCGCATAAATTTTGGTGTTGGCCATCTGCTCGTTGAGGTCTTCGAGTTTCTTGTGCTGGAAGGCGAGGGTTTTGACCATGGTAAACACGGTGGAATTAGCATCGCGAAAGTCGGCGATATTTTTGACTTTGGTCCG
>Ga0302133_10001747_pt1 | contig 13505 bp, 9 predicted proteins | sample CB9_331_MG_FD_203121 | JGI IMG/M metagenome (GOLD analysis project Ga0302133, IMG submission 203121) | Marine microbial communities from Western Arctic Ocean, Canada - CB9_33.1 | ecosystem: Environmental > Aquatic > Marine > Oceanic | place: Canada: Western Arctic Ocean | collected 2017-09-19 | reverse complement strand
TTTTTCTGGGGTTGGAGATTGGCCGGGGGCAGAGCTATTTTCGGATGGAGTCGAGTTCAAGAAATGTTCAAGAGTGCGGATTTATCGAAGTATTTAGGTTACCGCTTCACCGGGTGCGTGGCGAATGGCGGTTGGGTTCGTTGGAATGAAAAGAGCCGTCAGAACGATTTCTGACGGCTCTTTTCAGGTTAGGCGCTTCTGAGGGAGGGCGTTCATCGACTCGGCGCGTGGTTACACGGCTGTGATTTCGAGCTTTCTTTGATTCGAGCTTTGGAAGCTTGATAGTGAGGGCGCCGTTTTTGAACCTCGACTCAGCATTCTCGAAGTCGACAGTCTTTGGAATTCTTAGTGCTCTCTAGTACGAACCTGTTCGTCGTTCACGAAGTAGGTAGCCGTCAGTTTGCTTATTAGAAGATTTGCTGGTTTCGGCCTTGATCGTAAGAACGTTGTCATCGATGAATACATCGATGTCTTCCTTGTTTGTGCCGGCGATCGATGCAGTGACGACGAGATTGTCTCCCGCCTGAAGTACGTCGAGCGGGACGCTCCATGCCTTAGGCTCAGAGCTGGAAACTACGCCAGCGCTGGCGCTGAGGAATCGGCTGAAGAAATCGTCGAAGTTTCGGACGCTGCCGAAAATTGTCGTTTTTGAATAGCCATTGCTTTGTTGTTCCTTACACGCCTGATTTGGCAGTTTGTTTCTGCTTTTTGTACCGCAAATAGATTGCGGATCTCCATGTCTAATTGATTTAGAATTTAACTAAAACATATACAGATAATTATAGAAAGATGATAAGTAGATTATCAAATCTTATATTGAACGAATAGTAAGATGTGTTATTATTAAGACGAATCTAACTGGTAACCCTGTTGCGTGCATTTGATTTAACGCAGCGGAAAAATCTATAAAGCGACTTATGGCACAGAACTACTACGAACTACTCGGGGTGAATCAAAGCGCTTCGGACAAAGAAATCAAGGCTGCTTACAGGCGGATGGCTCGAAAGCTTCATCCTGATGTGAATCCGGACGACCAGCGCGCTCAAGACCAATTCAAGAAGGTCAACGAGGCATACGAGGTTTTGGGTGAGCATGCTCATAGGAAGGATTATGACCAGTTCGGAGATAACTGGAAGCACGCCGACCAGATGCGCAATATGGGTGGTGGTCACGGTCGTGGTCCGGGCGGTGATGGCGGATTCAATATGAACGATATGTTCGGTGGAGGAGGAGGTCGCTCGGCCGGCGGTTTTGCCGATATGTTCGGAGGAGGGAGAGGGCGTGCTCAACAGCAGCAACGTCCACCTGAAATCATCAAGCACCAGGGCACAATCGATGTTTCGCTTGAGGAGGTTCACACGGGTACCTCACGGCGTATCTCTATCGGCACTTCAGGCACCGCTAAGCGTAATCTCGAAGTTGAAGTGCCGAAGGGCGTATTAGACGGCAAGAAGATTCGATTGCGTCCTGATGCTAAAACCGAGGTGACTCTTACGGTGAAAGTTCGTTCGGATAAACGGTTTTCCCGTGAAGGTCCGAATCTCCGTGCCGATATCAACGTGCCGCTGCTCGATGCGATTCTCGGTGGTGAAGCGGAGGTGCCAACTATGACTGGGCGGATCGCTTTGAACATTCCGGCGGGAACTCAAAACGGCCGGTCGTTCAAAATCAAGGGTCGTGGTTTACCGAAGGCAAATTCGGACGGTAGTGGCGATCTGTACGCCACGATCAAAGTTAGGCTTCCAGACACGCTTTCCGATGAAGAGCAACGACTCTATTCACAGCTTCGCAATATTCGGAATGGCAGACCGCTGCTTGATGATCTGATCGAGGTTTTGGATCATAAAGAGGAGTCGACGGAATGACGATGGGGCACAACGATCCGGTGTTTGCCATTGGAATCGTTGCTCGAATGTGTGGGGTTCACCAGCAGACGCTTCGTAATTACGAACGTTGGGAATTGGTGACTCCGCAGCGGTCGAGCGGAGGAACTCGGCTCTACTCAAACCGTGATGTTCAGCTGATTCAGCAGATATTGCGGTGGAAGGAAGAGTTCGGTTTGAACCTTGCCGGCATCGAAGTAATGTCGAAACTTTTGAATCGGATAGATCGATTGGAATCACATGTGCAGGACTTGACGGTCGAAGTAGTCAAGTTACGAGAAGGTCAGACGAAGTTGCCGGGCTAGTAAATCAAACTCCATTTCGACCCTAAACGGGCGGAAAGCCAATTCGGTTTTCGAACCGACCAATCGGCAAGAGCAATTGCGGTACTAAATAGGGGATATAAAGACGATGGTACTCAAACAGGAAGATTTTACGGAGCAGGCTCAGGCTGCCTTGGGCGTCTCTCAACAACTGGTGGTGCAGATGCGTCACAGTCAGTGGGATGCTGAGCATCTGCTTTCAGGTCTGCTTCAGATCGAAAATTCACTTTCTGCGAAGATTCTCGAGGAACTCGGGGTCGACGTAAGTGATCTGCTGAAAGAAATCGAAGCGAAGCTCGAAGAGTCGCCCAAGGTAGGCGGATCTTCGCAGCAACCTCAGATTTACCCGACGCCTCGTGTTCAAAAAGCTATCGAAGTTGCCAAGGAAGAGGCCGTCCGGCTCAAAGATGAACTGATTGGAGCCGACCATTTATTGGTTGCGCTGGCTAAAGAGTCGAGTGGTGACATTGCTGAAATATTTATAGGTCACGACATCACAGAGGAGCGGGTATACCAGGCGCTGTTGGAAGTTCGCGGCTCAGCGAGAGTTACCGATCCACGGGCTGAGAGCAAGTACAAGGCGCTTTCAAAATACAGCGTTGATTTGACTGATCTGGCTCGTGATGGTCGACTTGATCCGGTTGTGGGAAGGGATCTTGAAATTCGTCGGGTGATGCAGACGCTTACTCGTCGCACCAAGAATAATCCAGTGCTGATCGGTGATGCCGGAGTTGGTAAGACCGCAGTGGCTGAGGGGCTAGCTCAACGAATTGTTGCTGGCGACGTTCCGCAGAGTCTACAAGGTCGCCGGGTAATCGCGCTTGAAATGGGTTCACTGGTTGCTGGGGCGAAGTTTAGGGGTGAGTTTGAAGAACGTCTAAAGGCCGTCATGGACGAGATTCGCCAGGCTTCTGGAGAGATCGTACTTTTCATCGATGAGATTCACACCGTCGTTGGTGCTGGAGCGGGCGATGGCGCTCTTGATGCTTCAAACATGATGAAACCTGCGCTCGCACGAGGTGAGTTGCAGACTATTGGGGCGACTACTCCTAATGAGTACCGTCGTTATATCGAGGCTGATCCTGCTTTGGAGCGTAGATTCTCACCTGTTTGGGTTGAAGAGCCTGACACTGCGACGGCTATCGAGATGCTCGAAACTCTGCGACCTCGCTACGAGCAGCATCACGGTTTTACGATTGAACAGTCGGCATTGGAAGCTGCGGTGCTGCTTTCGTCTAGATACGTATCAGATAGATTGTTGCCAGATAAGGCTGTTGATCTGATTGACGAAGCAGCTGCGAAGAACCGTATCGAGAATGAGCTGATGCCTTCTGAATTGAACGATATGCAAGCTGAACTGCATCGTTTGGATGAAGAAGAAGAGTCGGCTTCGGTACGGGGTGATTATGAAAAAGCGGCGAACGCTAAGGCTGAGAAGTTGCGGGTGAGTGAAGAGTACGAACTTGCTAAGCGGGAGTGGGACAAGACTCACGTAATTAGCGAGGTTGTAACCGACCAGGACATCGCTAGCTTGATCGCTGAACGAACTGGAATTCCGGTTACTCGTTTGGTCGAGGGCGAAGGCGATCGTCTGTTGAAGTTGGAAGAAAGATTGCACACACGTGTGATTGGGCAGGATCGAGCAGTCGAAGTTCTCGCTGATGCTGTCCGCAGGGCGAGGGCGGGCCTGAAAGATCCTAAACGTCCGATTGGTAGTTTCATCTTCTTAGGACCAACTGGTGTTGGTAAGACTGAGCTTGCTCGTGCGCTTGCCGAGTTCATGTTCGACGACGAGGACAATATGATTCGAGTCGATATGTCGGAGTACCAGAGTCCGGCAGATGTTACGAAATTGATTGGTGCACCTCCGGCTTACATAGGCTATAACGACGGCGGACACCTTACGGACGCCGTTCGTAGACGTCCGTTCTCGGTCGTTCTGTTCGACGAAATCGAAAAGGCACACCCTGATGTGTTCAACACGCTATTGCAAGTTCTGGATGATGGTCGTCTAACGGACAGCCATGGTCGAACTGTGGATTTCCGAAATACGATCATAATCATGACCAGTAATTTGGGCTCTGAAGGGGTTTCTCAACAGGCGTTCGGATTCAACAAGCAGTCACGCGAGGAGTCGGAGAGCGCTCTTGCTCGGACGAATGTTGAAGATGCTCTGAAGCAGAAATTCAAGCCTGAATTCTTGAATCGGTTGGACGAGTTCATCGTGTTTGATTCGCTAACTCAGGACGATATTGTTTTGATTGTCGATAAGTTCATGGATGAAGTTTCTGATCGAGTTGAGGATCTCAAAGTTTCAATCTCGTTGACCTCAGATGCGAGAGATTGGCTCGCCAAGACTGGATTCGACCGTATGTACGGAGCGCGTCCACTCAAGAGAGCGATTCAGCGTTACGTTGAGAGTCCATTGTCGAAGCGGTTGCTTGCAGGTGAGTTTCCGGAAGGATCGCACATCGAGGTTGGCGAGTCTGACGGCGAAATTACGTTTTCTGAAGGCAGTGTAGAAAACGCTGATACTTCCGATACGAAAGTTGCCAGCGAGGCAGTGACCTAAGATACGATCAGAAAAACTATCGCTAAGTAGTACGATCCTTAGCTGGATCGAAGTGTGATAATTATAAGAATAGCCCTCGCTTTATACCTAATTAGGTCATGAAGTGAGGTCTATTTGCTTTACGTGACGTACTATTCCATTGTGACACCCCATCCATATCAGATTACGGAATCCCAGAGTTCTAATTTAAGCAGAGGAAAATTTGCTAGTTTTGTAGCAAAACATAATCGCGCCTATCAAATTATTCTTTGGACGGTAGTGCTCACGTCGGTAGTAGGCGGAACTGTTGCGTGGGTATTTGATCTGGTTCAGATCGGATCGGCTGGTTACTGGGGAGCGTTTCTCGCAAACCTAATTGGTTCAGCGGCGGTTATTGTTCCACTTCCGGGGTGGGCAGCAGTGTGTGCGGCGGCGACTTCTGAACTTGGCTTGAACTCGTTTGGTTTAGCGGTCGCTGCTGCAACTGGTGCAACCCTTGGTGAAGTTACGGGATATCTTGCGGGTTACGGTAGCCAGGGTGTAATACAGAAATCTCGTTATTACAATCGAATTCATTCTTTGGTTGTAAAACGCGGTGGTTTCGCATTATTCATTCTCGCTGTGATACCGATTCCACTATTCGATATTGGTGGGATCGCGGCTGGCTCGCTTGGTTACCCGATAAGAAGATTCTTTTTATGGGTGGGAATAGGCAAACTGATCAAGTTTGTGATCATTGTCGAGGGGTGTCGGCAGTCGATTTCGTGGCTCGTCGATTTACTTTAGATTTCGTCTTCCGACTCTTTCCTATCCACCCTTTGTTTCGAATTTGGGATAATAGTTCCCTTCAATGTCTGAATCTTCTCAATCCGACATACTGGACGAACTCGACTCAACTCCTAACCCGCCCGGGGCGAGCGACGGGCCCGATGTTGATCGCATCCAATTAAACGGTTTTCATCTGTGGCTGTCGACCAATCGTGAATACGCGCTTAAATTAGCGATGATCGCGTTTGTTATTGCGTTCACGACTATCGGCATAGTCATGTGGTCTACAGATTCACTGAACGTTGAGAACGCGGGGTACGGCGGACTTTGGATTATCAATTTCATTGCCGCAGGATTGATTGTTGTACCGATATCCGGTCCTGCGGCGGTGTGCATAGCAGCAGCCCCGGACTTCGGGCTGAATCCGTTGTTTATAGGTCTCATTTCAGCGTCAGCAGAGGCTCTTGGGGAATTGACCGGATATATGCTCGGACTTTCCGGTCGATCGTTTTTCGAACGGAACCGGTTTTATCCTCGGGTTCGTGGATGGGTTAGCAAGCGTGGCGGGGTAATTTTGTTTTTAGGGGCAGTAATTCCGAATCCGATGTTCGATGTAATTGGCGTTGCGGCGGGTAGCATTGGATATCCGATGAAGAGATTCGTCGTAATTGTGTTTGTCGCCAAGTCGATTAAATCGGTATCGGTTGCTTACGCCTGTGTTTGGGGTATTGATTGGATTATGGGATTGTTCTTATGACCATTAAAACGGGTCGGTTAGGTGTTGTGGTAGTCGCGGCGGGTCGAAGCTCTCGGATGGAGGGAATAGATAAGCAGGTTGCCATATTGGGAGGGCTGTCTGTGATTTCTCATTCGCTACGAGTATTCGAAGATTTCGATGAAGTAGGGTCTGTCGTGCTTGTAATGTCATCCGAGAATCTCGAGGCTGGAAATGAAGCCGTCAACGTCGGAGGATTTACGAAGGTTGCTGCCGTGGTTGCTGGTGGGGTGCGGCGACAGGATTCGGTGAAGATCGGGCTTGATTTACTCGCTAGCCTAGATGGTGGTGCACCAGATTTTGTTGCGGTGCACGATGGCGCACGACCGTTTGTTGACCAGGCAATGATCGAGCGTGGGTTGAGGGCTGCAATTAAGGTGGGGGCCGGAATTGCTGCCGTTCCTGTGAAAGACACAATTAAGATTGCTCCGCATCGGGTCGTGACTTCGACTCCCGATAGATCGGAGATGTGGGCGATTCAGACTCCCCAGATATTCAGGTTCGATGTGCTGAAGACGGCACACGATATGACTGATGAAGACGTGACCGACGACGCCTCATTGGTCGAGTCGGTCGGCGGGCTTGTTGCGATCTTCACGGGATCGAACGACAACATTAAGATCACTACCCCGGAGGATCTTGAGCTTGCGACTCTGATTCTGGGCAGACGACAGGTTGGAGCTGTGGCGCATTCAGGTGTTGCGGTTGAAGGCTCTCGATTTGGAATTGGCTTCGACGGTCACGGTCTTAAGGATGGCGGTCCGTTGCGACTCGGTGGAATCGACATCGAATTTGATCAGCACCTAGATGGTCATTCCGATGGGGATGTTCTATTTCATTCGATCGCTAGCGCAATTCTCGGTGCGGCTGGTCTGGGCGATTTAGGGGAGCGATTCCCCTCGTCGGATGAGCGATACGCTGGTTTTAATTCCGCAGAATTTATCGCTGAGTCTGCCCGGCTCGCCCTTGAAGCTGGATGGCTGGTGTCGCATGTCGATGCTACGATCATTGCACAGAGCCCGAGACTCTCGTCGGTGGTGCCGGATATGATGGCCAATATCGGTGTGATTAGTGGGCTGGAAAATTCCAGTATTAACGTAAAAGTAACATCGACCGATCACGTTGGCGCAATTGGCGCGGGTAAGGGCATTGCTGCTCAAGCGATCGCTACACTAATTCCTGCCACAAAATCTTAGAACAAAAGTAGTTCCCAAAAACGAATGATTCAGCTCTATAACTCGCTCACCCGCAAAAAAGAAGAATTCAAGCCGCTGGGTGAAGAAGTCAAAATGTACGTTTGCGGAGTGACGGTCTACGACCACTCTCATCTAGGTCATGCCCTTAGCAGCATCGTGTTCGATGTTCTTGATCGATACCTTGAATTTCGAGGTTTCAAGGTCAAGAAGGTTCAGAACTTCACCGATGTTGACGACAAGATTATTAATCGTGCGAACGCTGACAAAGTTCCGTGGACAGATATCACTGAGAAGTACATTAAGTCGTTTTTCAAATCTGCTGATGGACTGAATGTTCGACGTGCGACGGTGCATCCACGTGCGACTGAGGATATGCCGGAGATCATTGAGCTGATCAAGCGGTTGATCGAAGCAGAAGCCGCATATGAACTAAGAGGGTCAGTTTACTACCGTGTTCGCAGTAAGCCGGACTACGGCAAACTGAGTGGTCAGAATATCGATGAAATGCTTGAAGGCGCTCGCAATGAGGAAAGTGGCAAGGAAGATCCTGCCGATTTCGCTCTTTGGAAAGCAGTTAAGGCTGAAGAACCGAACTGGGATAGTCCGTGGGGACTTGGACGTCCGGGCTGGCATATTGAGTGCTCGGCGATGGCGTTCAAGCATTTGGGTGAGCAGATCGACATTCACGGTGGCGGACTTGATTTGATCTTTCCGCATCACGAAAACGAAGTCGCCCAGAGTGAGTCGGCTTCTGGTAAGACTCCATTCTCTGGTGTGTGGATGCATAACGGTTTGCTGCGCACTACTGGTGCGGCGATGAGCAAGTCCTTAGGCAATGCATTCGACGTGAATTTGGCTCTTGAAGAGTTTAGTTCAGACGCTATTCGACTTTGGATTTTGCAGAGTCATTACCGAACCAATCCGCTTTTGGATAAGAAACTTATTGGTGATGCCGAGCGTTCGATGCGTCGTATTAGGCAAGCGGTTGAGGCGGTGCCAGTGATATCAGAGAAGTCATTAGATCCTGAACCGTTCAAACGACGATTCGTGGAGGCGATGGACGACGATTTGAACACTCCTCAGGCTTTGGCTGCGATTTTCGATCTTTGTCGAAAGATGAATCGCACTCGTTCCGATGGGAACAATGTTTCAGCTGCTGCAGATTTGGTTCGTGAATTGACTGGTGCACTTGGTTTCAATTTGGCAGCTCCACCGCAGAAGGCGGCGGGTCTTAGTGATTCAGACGTTAGTGCACTTGTGCAGAAGCGTAAGGACGCCCGGGCCGAGAAGCGCTGGGCCGATGCGGACGCTGTGCGAGATCAGCTGGATGCTGCTGGAATTTCGATTAGCGACACCAGTGGCGAGACGGCTTGGACACGCAAGTAAGGGCGTAGCCCCCCCCCTCGTCGAAGGTCTCTCTACTTCGCTTTGCCCTTCAACCTATTAAGGATTTACTTCGGTCGAAAAGTTGAGCATGGCGCGGGTTTAGGCCTAAACCATTGGGTTTAGGGTGACTGTTCCGGCGGTGCCGTTTACTTCGATTAGTTGGCCGTCAGCGATCTTGGCAGTTGCTTCTTTTGTTTGAATTACGCAGGGAATTCCATATTCCCGTGCGATTAGCGATGCATGCTGGAAGTTGTCACCACCGTCGAGGATCAGTCCTCCGAGTAGAGGAAACACGGGTACCCAGTCGGGTCCGGTATTTTCAGTTACGAGAATTTCTCCTTTGCGAACATCCGGTGGTGTTGAAGTTCGGGTGATTACGACTCGAGCAATTCCCGTGAATGAGCCTGCAGATGATGGTTCGCCGTGAAGCTGTAAGCCGTCTTCGCTGAGACCACGTAGAGATTCTTCTATGTCGTCTTTTTTCTCTTCAGGCGGTTTTGTTCCGATGTAATCGAACGGGGCACGGTTCAAGTTCTTTGCGTACTCTTCCTTCGCCTCAATAACGAGAGAGCTGAGTCGTGAGTAGGCGTTCTTTACGGCAGCTTCTTCGAGCTGCGTGAGCGTCAGATAGAAGATGTCGTTCGCTGTATTGATCGAGCCTTCATTGACTAAAGATTCGCCTGCTCGGTTGATTGCTTCTCTGTATTCACCAAAGGTGCACTGCTCGATGAGGTAGTTGTGGTTCTCCATCATCCTGATGTGCTCGGTGCCACGGTAAAGTTCAAATTCAAAGGTCTTGCGTAGCTTGGTATTTCGACCGATTTGAATTCGAACAGCTGCAATAGCCGCTTGTCGTTTCGTCACTAGATCGGATCGGGAGCGCCCTGCTTGATCAATATCTTGGCGCACGAACGAACCTACTGAGTCGAGAGGAATCTCGGGCTTCATATTCCATGACGGGTCAGTCGGCGTCCAAGCCGTACCGTAGCCAATGCCGTTGCGGCGTCCCCATATTTTCAGGAAGTTTCGGAAACGAGATCGGAATTTTGCCACGGCTGGACGACTACCATTGCCGCGTGCGAATAGAGAATCGTAGTTTCGGGTTTTAAATACATCAGTTAGCCAAGTATCTGATTTCACTAATTTCGAGAGCGAGATCATTCGAGCCGACAATCTTGCCGTCATGTGATCAATACCGAGGATCAGGTCTGATGCTTCGACTTCGGGTCGACCAGTGATCTCTGTGAAGAGTTTGCCAAGATCGTCTTTTGTTTTGAATCCTGCCCAGCAGCGCCAGTGGAGATCGCTTTGGTGATCTGCGGCAAGCTGCATAGAACGTCGTAAGTACGAGATTTGGACAGAAACGGGCGCGTCGTTATCGGGTCGATCGGCTTCGATTTCTGAGAGATTCTTTTTGAGTTCAGGTTCGACGACATCGTAGAAATAGGTGGATCGTTTGGCTAGGTGCCGCGTGCCCATTAGGTGATGTTTTATATCGGTAGCTTTGAGTTCTTCGGGGTCGCGTGGCGTTTCGGCAGTATAGACGTAGCCCTGAACCCACTTTTTCAGATCACGTCGACCCATGTACTGACCCGTAAATTGGACCGAGCGCTTTTCAGCAATCCCCGACATCTTTACGTAATCGGTAACCAGCGGGAGTGTTGGAGTTTTGCCACCCGATGTCCAATGAAGTTTTTCATCTCCGGGATTATCCCAGTCGACGTCGACCATAGGTCCTGTTTCCGGCTTTGTTCCTGTCGTTACCGGACGTGACTGGAGGATGTGGACTGTTTTTCCGACGACGGCAAATTCGATATCTCGATCGTTGCCGGAAGCCTGCTTGATTGTGATTGCAGCTTTAGCGGTGGCGAGAAGTTGATCGTCAGATAGCGCCGGTGAACTTCGTTTGTCTGTAGGGACGGGTTTTTTGTCGGTTGAACCGGCTGTTCCTTGGACGAACATCCACTCTTTATCGAGGATATTCCTATTTGTGATCTCGAACGTTTCGGAATTGAGTGTGAACGAATCCGCCTGAGCTTCGCCAGACACTACGCCTTCGCCCAAACCGAGTGCAACGTTTATCAGTATTTGATCAGTACCGTCTCGTGGATCGCGAGTGAACACCACTCCGCTAGCATCGGCATTCACGAGCTTCATCACGAGTACAGCCATCGAACCAGCTTCATGTGGGATGCCCTGGCGTTCCCGATATGAGATAGCTCTGCCGGTGTAGTAGGACGCCCATACGTCTCTTACTCTGTTGAAAACCGACTTGGCGTCGGTGGCGTCCAAAAAGGTGTCATACATGCCGGCAAATGATGCACCTTTGAGGTCTTCTGCGGTGGCTGAAGAACGAACTGCGAGTGCTCCGGTTTCACCACTTATTCGGTCGGCGATAGCTTCGAGGAGGCTTGTCGGGGTTGGCGCAGATTTTAGTAGTTCAAATATGGCGCTTGAGGCATTGAACGCTGATGGAACGTTTTCGATATCGACGTTAGATAGAGCGTCCGCTATATCGTCTTTTAGTGGTGAAGTGAAATCGGTGAACACGTTCACTGGGATTGAGAATCCGGCGGGAACTCTTACACCTGATTTCACTAGATCTGCTATTGACGCCGCCTTGCTGCCTACGATTGCGGGATCGAGGGCTGAAGGTGTGTTGAGTTCAACGATCAAAGGTGCGTTCTGGGTTGTTGGCATAGCGGTGGATTTTACACTCGCTTGTGAACGTTCTGTGCCAAAAAAAAGCAAAAACAAAGGCGCTCGAATGGCGCCTGTGAGATTCGTGCCCTGCAAAGGGACAGTGCTTTGTTTTAGTCACTAACTGAAGCGGACGTTTGCGATTGCTACGCCGACAAAGACGAATGCAAGCACGATGGTGAGTCTGAAGAGCAGTTGCTCTACCCCTCGACGTGATCGGAAGGTGCTAGATGCTTCACCGAACAGCGAGGAGCCAGAGCCGCGAGCCTGCAAGAGCAATATGCTGATAAGCGTAATTGCTGTGACCATTAGTATGAGGCTAAATACGGTTTCCATAAAATTTCCTGTGGCGCCGAAGTGGACGCGGTGATTCATCAGCTATCTATGTTAGAGCCAGACGGGCTGTCTCGCCACATATTGTGCAGCGGGTTTGGGGTTTTGCATTAGTCGCTGGCGTCATCGGATGAATCGACACCGTATCGCATTCTCCCCCTCTAACTCAACCGGTCAGATGAGCGGTGGCTCCGAGTGCCATCGGGCATCGTAGTTCTACAACCATGGTGCTTGCGTGTGGCGTGTGGAATGGGGGCGAACAGGCGATGCTACCGAGCGGATAGTTTTTCTTTGATCATCTCGGTGGCTTGTACTGGGTCGGCCTGGCCACGGGTGGCTTTCATGACTTGACCCATCAGCGACTTCAGGGCGACTTCTTTGCCGCTTAAGTAGTCGTTGACCGCTTTTTCGTTGTTGGCGATTACTTCGTCGACGATTGGTCCGAGTGAGTCGGCACCAGACACTACGCTGAGTCCGAGATCTTCGATGATCTTCTCGGGTATGGTGCCTTGCTTGTACATGATCTCGAAGACTTGCTTGGCAGAGTTGTTGTTTAGTTCGCGCTTGCGAAACTTCTCGACAAGAGTGGCTAATGCTTCTGGCGATACCTTGGTATCGGCCATGTTTACGAGTTCATCTTCGTTCATCATTCGGGCCATCTCGCCAGTAAGCCAGTTCGATGCTGCCTTAGCGAACGCCTGTTTAGCGTCGGCCGAGAGTGCTTTTACGCCTTCGCAAACGGATTCAAAGTAGTCAGCAGTTGAACGATTAACGGTGAGTAGATCGGCGTCGTATTCGCTGAGGCCCCATTCCTTAACGAATCGGGCTTTGCGCGGGATAGGGAGTTCGGGCATTGCTTCTTGAGTGCGTTCAATCCACTCTTCACTGATGATTAACGGCGGGATATCTGGCTCGGGGAAGTAGCGGTAGTCGTTTGCTTCTTCCTTGCTGCGTTGCGGAACGGTGATGCCTTTTCCATCGTCCCAGCCGCGAGTTTCCTGAACGATTCGTTCGCCATTTTCATTGGCAGCAATTTGGCGTTCGATTTCATATTCGATGGCACGTACTACTGCTCGGACCCGGTTCATGTTCTTTACTTCAACTTTGGTCGTAAGTTCTTTCATGCCTTTGGGTCGGACACTGACGTTGGCGTCGCAGCGGAACGAGCCTTCTTCCATGTTGGCAGTGCCGACACCGAGGTAGCGAATGATGTGCTGGAGATTGTTGATGTAGGCCTCGACTTGCTCGGAAGTGTGCATGTCAGGCTCGGTTACGACTTCCATTAAGGGGGTGCCCGCACGGTTGATGTCGATCAGTGAATGAACTGTGCCGCCGAGTGGACCCTCGACATGTATGAGTCGGGCGACGTCTTCTTCCATGTGGACTCGGTTAATGCGAACTCGTATAGAGTCTTCGATTGGCAGATCGACGTAGCCTTCGTAGCAAATCGGCTCGTCCATCTGGGTAATCTGGTAGCCCTTCATAAGGTCGGGGTACGTGTAGTTTTTGCGGTCGAACTTGGTGATTCTGGCAATGTTGCAGTTGATCGCCATCCCGATCATCATTGCGTATTCGACAGCGGTTTCGTTC
>Ga0302133_10001729_pt1 | contig 13566 bp, 18 predicted proteins | sample CB9_331_MG_FD_203121 | JGI IMG/M metagenome (GOLD analysis project Ga0302133, IMG submission 203121) | Marine microbial communities from Western Arctic Ocean, Canada - CB9_33.1 | ecosystem: Environmental > Aquatic > Marine > Oceanic | place: Canada: Western Arctic Ocean | collected 2017-09-19 | reverse complement strand
CCGGTACGTGGACCGATGCAGCGAAAAATATTGACAGGCCGTTGGTCCGGAACAGCGACCCTCGGCTACAAACCCCTGGGCCACCTGTCTCTTGTGCCCCGGATTTACAACTTTTTTTTCGAGGGCCTCCTGCAGGATTTCCATGCCAAAACCCTGGTCGGCAACGATGCTCTTCAGACGCCCGTTCTCCTCCTCAAGCTCCTTCAGCCGCTGGGCCTGCTTTACGTCCAGCAAGCCAAATCCCTTCTTCCGCCGGTAAAAGGTTTGCTCTGAGACATTATGCTCATCGCAGATCTCCAGGATCGTTCGTTCTCCGTCCGCTTGTCTTAAAATACGGACCTTCTCTTCCACGGTTCTGAGTTTCCCCTTCATTGGTCTGACTCCTTTTGGGAAGGTGCCTAGACTAACATATTTTGTGAACCAGTTTTCCGCGGGCTCAACCTGCCGCCAGTCCGAACCTTCCGGCGCATCTTCGGGCGGCGGAACAGCACGGTAAGGTTACGTGGCCTCCCGACCGGGCGTGATTCGAATGCTGTCTTTGATTTCCCCGGCACGTGACGGCGTGAGAGATGCGGCCAACAGGACCAGTGTTAGTGCCGTCATTTAGGTGGCATATCTATCCCTCCGCCCCCCACGAGCTTGCCCTGCACTTTAGCCACATCTCGGACGGCACAAACAAGCTCGCATGGAGAGCACACCAAAAAGACGTCACCGCCGAGCCCCGGCACGTAGCCTGTCGACCAAGCCCATCTCCTCGAGCACTTCCTTCACCACAGCAAGAAGATCTCGCATGTCCTGCTCCATGAGATGTCCAATAGATCCGATCCGAAAGCAGTCGGCATCGCTGACTTTTCCAGGATAGATCAACATGCCTTTGTCGCTGAGACGATGGTAAAATTCCCCGAAATCAAATCCAGCATTTGAAGGGTAGAGAAAGGACGTGATGATATAGCCTTGATCTTCCCGGTTCAGATACGGTTTGAAACCCAACGCCTGCATTCCATGAACGAGCACCTCGCAGTTCCTTTGATATCGTGCCCCCCGCCCGGAGACTCCGCCCTCCCCCACCAAATCATCGAGCGCCTGATCGAATGCAAGCAGGGCGTGGGTGGGCGGCGTGAACCGGAACTGCCCGTCGCGTTCCAGGCCTTTCCATTGGCCCAACAAATCCAGACTCAGGCTGCGCGCAGATCCTTCGGTCGCTACCAGCGCATCTCGTCGAACCAAGGCAAACGCGAAACCAGGAACACCCTCAATGCATTTGTTCGCCGAGGAGACCAGGAAATCGATTCCTGCTTCGTCCATCGAAATCGGGACCGCGCCGAAACTGCTCATCGCGTCCACGAAATAGATCCGGTTCAGGGACTTCACGATCTGTCCGACCTGTCCGATCGGACAGATCATCCCGGTCGCCGTTTCACAATGGACGATCGCCACGTTGGTAATTGAGGCATCTTTCAGCAGCACGGCTTCAACATCCCGGGGATCCGGTTTGCGGTTCTCCGGAACCTTAAGGACGCTCGTTTCAATGCCCAATACCGAGGCGATTTTCACCATGCGTTCCCCGTACGCCCCATTGACGATCACCAGGAGCTTACCGTCTCGCGGCACCGTCGAGCCGATGACGGACTCGATGACAAAGGTGCCGCTGCCTTGCATAAGGACTGCCTCGAAGCCTGATTCTTTTGAAACGCCGGCCACATCCAGTAGTTTCACGCGAATGCCCGCCACCAAGTCAATGAACGCCCCGTCCCGTGATCCCAGATCGCGCAACATCGCTTCCTTCACAGCCCTGCTGGTGGTCAGGGGCCCGGGAGTAAAGAGGAGTTTGTCTTTCGGATACATCCAGGCGCTTTTTGTGCTACTTGAAAAACTCTGCAGTAGTAGTTTCGTACTACTATCTTCCGAAATCGTTGTTGTTTGCGACGATTTTATCAACCACGGAGAAGATCCCCAAGCCTTGTGCTTGGGAGTTCCAGGTTGCGAAGCCCCCAAACAGCGACGCCCTGCCCTCGATCAAACGGGCTCTTTAGGGGCTTCGCAGCCTAACCATCCCGCCCCCAAACCGAAGGCTCCGATCACTTCGGGGGAGCAGGGATTCCAACCGGAACTTTGTACGACGATCCTTACAATCAAAAATTTGGTTGGGGCCGAAACGAAGTGAAGGCTCCTTCGTGCCATTTTTTATTTTTGATTGGAGCCGCTGCGCGGAGCGGCCTGGTACTCGATTCGTTCATTCAAAAATCACCATTCAAAAATTAAAAATGACCTCTATCCCAGCGCCACCATCATCCCCCCCATGAAAATCAGCCCGGCGCCTGTAAACTTGGTCGGATATCCGGGTTCACGCAAAAAAACGACCCCCAGTAGCGCGCCGAGGGGGATACTGAGCTGCCGGAAAGCTACGGCATAACTGACATCGGAGACGTAGCCCAGTGCGGCCAGCACCGGGAAATATCCGACAAAGAATCCGATGCCCGTCAAGATCACGGCCGTTTTCCGGGTTCGAATCACCGTGGGGATCTCGGCACGTTCCCTGGGATTCAGCAGCACGTAGGATCCCAACCAGAACAGGGTGCTCATTGCCTGAACAGGTACATAAACCAACACGGCGCTCCACACGCCGAACGAAGGGGCGGATTGTTCTCTCATCGCCCGGAGCGCGAAGTCGTCCAGCAGCGAGTAGCCGGCCGTCCCCAGCGCCGCGAGCAGCGCACACACGCAACAGGCATTCAGGTAATTTGCAAGCCGCAGTTCGCCGAGGCGCTTCATCGGCAGCAGCAATCCCCCCGACAGAATCAACAGGATCCCCACCGTACACAATACGCTGATCCGCTCCGTCCGCCCCAGGGGAATCGCCGCCAAAACAACGAGCATCGGTGCGATGGATCGCGCCAGAGGATAAGCGACGGACAAATCGCCCGTGCGGTAGGCCCCGGCCAGGCCGATAAAATAAATGGCCTGGCATGCACCGGTGAAAACCACGGCGACCCACACCTGCGCCGGCAGGTCCGCGTAGAACCGCCATGCCCAGATAAGAATCGGAATTTTGCAGATAAAATCCACTGCCGCCGAACCCAGGAAAAGCGCCGTTGCCGGATGGGCCTGTTTCCCGACCAGGTTCCATCCCACATGAACGAAAGCAGAGAAGAGGATCAGTAGGATGGCGGTGGAAGTCATTTGCGGAGTAATGCGGGGAAATTGTTGCGTTGGCAATCTACCTGAGAATGATGTTGATCACAATGACAGGCCGGCATTGGCCCCCCACGGGTTTGCCCTGCACACTACCCATAAATCGGACTGGACTAACTAACAAGTTCTTGGGAATCCCTTGAAAGTGTGAATTTTGCCTTTTTCTTGCTGGGACCCATACCCCACCGAACTTGTTCGGTGGTGAACAGAATTCTGCACTACGGAAACTGAAAAAGTAGATAGCGCCCGGATAGAGCGAGGGTGGAGCAGTGCTCCCGCCTCGCTCCTCACGGGCTCAAGTTTTCTCTTTTCGCAAGTTGTAGTGCAGAATCACTCGCTCCACCGAGCAAGTCGAAGATCCCGAGCTACGTGCCGGGGCTCGGCGGTGGCGTGGTCTCTGCGCTGCTTACTAGTTTGTTTGTCCAGTACGATTTGTGCGTAAAGAGCAGAGCAAGCTCGGTGGTGGCGTCACGTTTATGTCCCGTCCGTGCCAGCTCGTTTGTTCAGTCCGATTTATGGCTAATGCGCAGGGCAAGCCCATGGGGGGGCGCGATTCCAGGAGTTGGAAATCTCTTCCAACGTCCGGGTTTCATTTGTGCTTGCCCTTTCTCCGCAGATCCGAAGAGTACCCATACCAGCGAATATGCCATTGGGCATGATGAGAAAGAGACTCGCATTCCGGGTCAGGATTTCCGGCGTATTGGCTATCTTTATCCCCGTTTTCGTTCTCTCCGCCCGCGCGAGGTGGCCGAAGCATTCATGCGGGCCGAAGACCACTCGCTGTCGGCGGATGACATCAGGAACATGGATTATACACCCAGGGGTCACGGAGGGTCACACCCGTACCTGGTCCACGAATTTGTGGGCGCTGTTGCTGAGGATCGTGTCCCGGAAATCAACGCCTGGGAGGCGGCGCGATACATGGCCATGGGTGTGATGGCACACAAGTCCGCACTGAAGGATGGGGAACTGCTGGACGTGCCGGATTGGGGTGATGCGCCCGAGTCTCTATAATCGCAGGACACGCTGAAAAAGGCTGTTCCTTACCTATTAAAGGAGCGGAGCAAATTATGGAGTGCGGTGGCAGAGCGCAGCGGCGACACCGGTGCCGGACGGGATGATCAGGGCGAAGTTTCGCATCGAATGGGGCCGGCTCCGTGGCGGGCATACGGTGGACTGGGATGCCGTAGTCCGCGTGCCCTCCGGATGCCTGGAATCCGTCGAGCCCTGTTTTCACGGCCCGCGGATCGTTTCGCTTTTCAATGAGGAGTTCGTAGAGCCGGACCTGCCGCACCATATTGAACATGTGGACGTTTCCTCGTGTGCGTGGCGGAGCCGGATGCACCAGATCAAGGAAGAGTTCACGGCGGAACCGCAGGCCGTGAATCTGACCGTGCGAATGCGCGCAAAAGAAGAGATCAACCTGGAAGTCAATGGGTGCCATTATACGCATTCCCTGGAGGAGCTTCTGCGTGGCTCCCGCGTGCACAGCCTGCGAGGATTGTACTGGGAAAACGTACGATTCTGCCGCGCGGTTCCGGAAAGCGATTTCCATTGGTCAAACGTCGTGGACGATGAAGGCAGCGGCGCCGAAACAGATTTCTACCGCCTGCGGATCCACCAGGCCAACGGCCAGATGGCCTGGCCGAGTCCGATTTGGCTTTCGAAATAGCCCACGGAGCGAAGCTCCATTCTCGCTCTCACCGGGCTTTTGCTTTTTTCTTTTCCACACTTTTTGTCGCTCGAAATCGGAAAAGTGTGAAAGATGAGGGTTGGTAGGATTGTTCCGCTTCAAACCGAATACCGGAAGAAACAAAAATGCCCCGCAAAAAAGTTTTAGTGGATGAATTCACCTGGCCGGAGTTGTTCGAGCGGATCAAGGACTCCGACGTGGCATACTTTCCCGTCGGCACCCAGGAAGGCCACGGCCCGAATCTTCCCATGGGGACCGACATGGTTGTGGCTGCCGGCGCGGGCGCTCTCGCGGCCGAAAAGACAGGCGGAATGGTGCTCCACCCGCTCGCCTACAATTTCTGTGGCGCCACCAGCGGGTATCGGGGAACCGTCTCCATTCCCATGGAACTGCAGATGCAAGTCGTCAAGGCGGTGATTCGCAACCTCTGGGAGCAAAACTTCCACGTCATCTTCGTGCTCAGCATCCACGCGCCGAACATCACGCCAATCACGATGGCGATGCGGGATCTCTTCGAGTACGAGCGAATCGTCGCGCATTACTTCAACCCGCTCAAGTTTGCCGAAGAAAAACATCCTGACATCGATGACGTAGCCACCGAAGCGGCCATGTGCTATGCGGCGATGGAAGTATTGGGCATGGAGGACTTGATTCCCTCCAGGGCGGACATGGCCGAGACCGGTGACCCTCCGCCGATCGAATTGCCCGGACATCAATCCTGGACCCAGGCTCTTAATTACCAGCACCTTCTGCAACACCAGCCCGGACGAAAAGTGGATGTTGAAACGGGGCGGGAATGGATGCGCGAGGCCGCCGGTGAATTGGCCGGGCGGGCGGATGATTTGCGGACGTACGCGAAATTCATCGAAGAAGGCGGCAATGCGCCGTATCGTGTCGAGCCATGATGAACAGGTGACACGTGCACTGTTCTTTCCGAATGAGAATCAATACGCGGTAACCGAGCTGACAATCCCCGAGCCCGAGGCAGACGAGATGTGCGTACGCACGCTGGTATCTGCCATTTCCCCGGGTACGGAGCAGTGGATTTTACGGGGCAAACACATCGGCACGCAGTTCCCGTGCGTTCCCGGCTACCATCGCGTCGGCGCGGTTGAGTCCGTCGGGCGGGACATGCAGGATTTTACTGTGGGGGACATTGTTTACGGATCCGGAAACCGTTGGCAGGAACAAGAAATCCACAGTATCTGGGGTACTCCGTAAGCCGTCCCGCGAGATATACATTTCTCAGCGCCAAGCGCCCGGATCCGTTCGGACTTAAAACACTTTCTTTCACCGTCCTGATCGCCGTCGCCAACCGGGGCATCCGGTTTCTGGAGATTTCCCGGCACGAAAAGGTACGGATGATTCCAATCGGTGGTTGCCGGCACGAACCGCGGTGGCTTTCGAGCTCGTATGCCATTGATCCGCATCAGTTTAGCCACGCGGTTCTCTCCACAACACCAACCGTCCTGGCGCAGTTGGTGGGTAATACGTGGACTCCCGTAACAATGATCGGTGGATTCAAAAATCGATTCAATCTGCCGGGTCAACTCGCTATTTTCCTTCGCGCGCGGTCCCGGCGGGCCGTTTCGGTGCTGGTAGTAATGGCTGGGAGCCACATCCAAAGTCTTGCACATCTTGCGGACCGAGAATTCCGATTCATGGATCTTCATAAATCCGATCCTGTGTTGTTTGTCCGGGAAAAAATGCTCAAGGCTTTTTTTTTAAATGTCTCGCTGCTCTCGCACCGAAGCCAATTCCTTGCGCAATCGCTGGTTCTCTTCCTCCAGTTTACTCGCCGGTTTCTCCGAATCGGCCCCATCGAGGCGCTCCAAATGTTCTCGTTTCCAGCGCCCCAACATCCCCCAATGGATCCCGAGTTCCTCGGCCAGTTGCTCGGTCGTCTTCTCCCCTTCAAGCAATAGCCTTACCGCTTGTTCCTTGAATTCCTTGTCGTATTTGCGACGACGAATGATTTTACTCACTTCCGAACTCCTTCCCGTGCCAAACTCAGCACATTGGATGTCCGGTGTTTCGACGGAACTTCAATCTCAATCGATTAGGATTAAGATAGGCTAAAACTGATACTTTGCGGTATGCAAAACACCTCAGAAAAGAACCCTCCCCCAAAGAATTCCAAAAAGATCCGGATTGTTTGTAGCATTCTGATTCTCGCCATCCCCGGCATGCTGCACGCAAACGACCGATTCCTGCCTCCGGATGGGGATGCATGGACCGAGGGAGTGGACGGATGGGAATTTCGCGCCTGGACGCCGACGCCTGGGATCAAAATCGAAGATGCGGCAAGCAGAACCGGAGCCGCCGACGCCACCCTCTTCGACGACGTGCTGAGTTCCAGTCCCGACCGGAAGGAAGGGAATCGCAGCATCAGGATGCGCCTGGCGAAGGAAATCTCAGGCCACTACCGGGGAATCCTGACCTTGCCGGAGCCCACCGACCTTTCGCGGCAGGGCAACAAAGTGCTGGCCGTCGGAAAGGGGCAACTCGACGTGCACTCCTTTCACGGCATTCGTGTCCACATACCGGGAGAAAGAAGGCCTGTCCCGGTAGAGAAGCAGGGCGTAAGTCCCCCTCAGTTCCCAGAGGCAGGCGTGAATGTCGTCTTGGCTGGTCTTTAAACCCGGGAGGCGTCTGCCCGCGGAGAAATGCTCGAAACACGGGAACAGTTCCCGCGCCAGGAGCATGATTTCGAAACTCGTCGCCGGGGTTTTCCGGATCCGCGGCCAGGGGCCGAAGAAAAAGATGCCCTTTCCCCCAAGCGCAATCTCCATGTAGGTCAAGAGCCTCAGTTGTGAGGGCTCGGGAGAGGGCGCCTCCATGTCGTCCTGCGCCGGCAGGCCGAGCTTCTGTAACGTCGAAATCCAGGTGAAAGCCTGGGTATATGTCCAGACCGGTCCAAGGCGCGACTCGCAAAACGACAGATGGCCGCGGTGGTCTTTGAAACTTCTCCACGAGGGTGGGGTGCCCAATCCAATCGGATAGTCGTTTCGTCGAGACGGCGGATACTTATCACATAGCGTTTGTTGCCCATGAGGTCGGGGTCGCTGTCCGCCTCAAGCAGTTCACGCATGTTACCCGCCACATCCCCAGTTTTCGTTACCGACTCCCCAGAAGCGGATGCGCCAGGGATCCTCTCTTCCATTTGCGCGTCTCAAGTCGGCCATTGGGCTCTTGCCGTCAAGAGTCAGAGACTCTATCCACTGCTGCATTTCTCGTACGGTGCCGCTGCCCACATGGCCACAAATAGAGGGCTCACAGTTGAGTTCCTCACATAGGTCCATGAATATTCGTGCATTCCGAAAGAATTGTCCTCTGTGACGCCCCCCAGTGAGTGTTGATCATGCAAGGACGGTCTTCGTACGGGCCGACACCATCTCTCTAATGGTACTCGTCCGCAAAACAGCCCCCCGGCCAACGTAGATTGGAGATATTGATATGGCGCAGTGCCTCGACGATGTCGTTGCGAATGCCGCGTATGTTTGGAATGATCGAATCAGCGCCAACCCAAATCCCGTCATAGAGACAACGGCCGAGATGCTCGGGAAAATGACCATAGACCTGCCTGCTGATATTCGTTTCTCCTGAAACCGCGTTCAGGACCAGCGTATTCATCATCGGTTTCCGGCCTTCTTGTTGAACATCACGAATGTGGGGCGCGGAGTCCCGCCGCGTCGGCACGATTCGCTTGATCGGCTCTACCATCGGCGGTGGTGCGATCCAAACGCCACACGTCCCCCGGACGCCACGCAGACTCAACGCGGTGAGTGAAGTCGTGCCTGCTCAGCTCTGCCTGCTCCGCCGAGATGGTTATCGCACTTCCCGCCGCAAGGAATAGAGCGCCCCGGTGGACGTGAACAGCGCACGCGTGGCGCAGGCTCCAGGGCGTGTTCGGCAGTTCATCCCAATGTTCGCCGTCCGCAGAGTACCACACGTCATTGCGATTACCGTCGGTCGCAACCTCAGCGGGGTGGTCCGCCACCCCCCGGTGCCCCCCTATCACCCAAAGCTTACCGTCCCACGCCGCGGCATCGTGATAGGAGCGTGCAGGCCAGGGAGCCTTTCCCTCGGCTAGATGACAGCTCCATTCGCGACCGTCCGCCGACGACCACACATCGTTGTGGTAGAGGCGCGTCTTCAGTCTTGGCTGCTGCTCGAGGTCGTATCGAAGCGAACTCAACGTGGTCCCGCCCGTCCCAACGTATCCGCCGCCCAGGACCCACATTCGATCGTGGAGAACAGGCACACCACCATTCGCGCCGGTGATCATACCCCTGGGCGCCCATGGTGCGTGGTCCGTCACCCGCTCCCAACTCAGACCGTCCTGTGTGCGCCAGACGTCGCGCAGTGGTGGAGGCGCCGGCGGAAAGGGTTTCCCAGCCTTCAAGTCCGCCACGAAATGGGTCTGGGCGGCTGCGCCGGCCTGGCCACCCATGACCCAGATTGAGCCGTCGAAGACGGTGACCATCTGGTTGCCGCGCTCTTGCCAGGGTACGGTCGCCGCGACGAGTTCCCAATTCACGCCATCCTTCGACTTCCACACGTCGTCGGGGATCCCGTTCTCGGCACCGATGACAAAGATGTGGCCGTCGTGCACGACGGCCCCGTGCATGTGCCTGCCGCCCCACGGCGCAGTGGCCGCCAGGGACCAGCTACCTCCATCATCCGAGCACCACACCTCCGAGCACACCTCCGACTCGAAAGAGCCGGCGCCGACGCCCGCGAGATCGGACCTCTTAGCCGCGTACTGGTTCCAGCCACCCAGAAGGAAGAGCCTGTCCTGGAAGGAGACCAGCTGCGCCCCGTCGCGAGGCGACCATGCCACTTCCGAGCTCACACAGCTCCAGCGGTACGCGTTGGTCATTTATTCTCCTCGGTCCGGTTCATAGAGCGACGCTGCCATCTTCGGTTCGTTTTTCAAAAACACATCCTGCCATCCGTATGGACGTCGCGGAGCACGCGCGTCTGTAAGCCGTCGCGTGCAACCGGCTCATTCGGCTTATTGCCCTTTTCCGCAACCTACTGTATTGTAGACGTTTGCCTTCTTGTAGCAACATTGGTCAAAACCGACAATCCGCAAGGCCAACTGCGCTTGGCCAACTTTTCGCAATTTGGAACATTCGTATCTTACCGAAAATAACGCGATAGACCCTGCTTCACGCTCGGGGTCGGCCTCGTTAAAGTTCACAGAAATCCCACGCTGCTCCATGAAACCCGCACCCGACGGGTCCACAACCGTGATTGGCGAGAATCCGACCGCAGGCAGGCAGACAAGAAAGTGGATTACGCACGCAATAGCCCACACCCTGATATTTAAGGGTGTCCTCATTTCCATGTTAACGATTGGCATGTGGACTTTACGCGACTGAGCGGAAACGTCCTGCATCCCTTTGTTATCTCTTCAACTTGATGGCATTTGTTGATGCGATCAATCATTATCAGGATCCTTGTACCGATCCTTGTCAACTCGACGAAGATCGGAACAAGGATCGAGACAAAGATTCGGATGCTTCATCACCCCTCCCCACAGTGACACTCGTGTGGCGCACTCACTTGAAAATCCTGCCCCGTCTTCCTGCTCCGATTCCTCCGCCGAATCGCGAGACGAAGACGGGGCACCAAGACGGGGCACGAAGACGCAAGACGATTGATTGTTTTCACTACATTCATCGCGAGAGAACGATCAAGTTCACCGGACGGCGGCGAACGATCTTTGAGATCAGAACCGACGTTGTAGGTTCATCCAGAGCCCAGGAGTCGTTTCCAGGGACTTGCCCAAGCGCAGGGCTGTGCTTGGGGTAATCCCGCGACTTCCGTTCACCAGTTCGTTGACACGCAGACAGGGGACGCCGATCCCCTCTGCTACATCACGTTGGGTTAATCCCGTGGGGGTGAGAAACTCCTTGAGGAGCATTTTTCCCGCCTGCGTAGGCGCTAGATTTGTGGGTACGCGAACCATATGCTTTCTCCTTAATCACAATCTACAATCTAGACGTTTCTCGGGCCCGCGATTGTCCATTCGAAACAGATTCTATATTGCCGGTTCATTCGAATACCTTGACAGAATATGCTCCGACTTCCGCATTGGCGTGTAACTGAGCTTTTCTTCGGAAGTTCTGGCTGCTCCCACTACTTTACGACTCGACACTACGTAGCCTACTACGTACTATGCACTTATCAATGCGTGTCGCCACGTAGGCAGGGACATATCCGAAGTTTGTGAAGTACGCCGTGCCGCGGTCAAACAGGAGCGGAAGGAAGCGGTGCAACTCGGGCGAAAGCGCGCAATTCCTCCGCGGCAAGCCGAACGAGGCGGGACGGTTTGGCGCCGGTGACAATTTGGGTGAGACTCGGTGGGCTTGGTGTTGTCATTGGCTCAGACTCAGAGTGTCTCCTGTTCCACGATCCCGTCGTCTGCGGATCTCCCCGTACTCCTCGATATTGATTTGTCATCCTAGGTCATTTTTGATTTAGGCTTTTTGATTGTTTGAATCAAATATGAATCAAGTATAATGGTGCTCCGTGCAGCCGAGCCCAATAAAAAATCAAAAAACCAGATTCAAAAATGGCGCGAGCCAGGGGATCGATTTGTGACCGGGCAACGCAACAGCCCTTCAAAAAAACTGGCGCTTGTCATTGCCCTTCTTGCCATCGCGATCAGTGCCGCGTCTCTCTTCAGACAGTTCTCGGGAAGAGGATCCGTCTACAATGCCGCTCGTTACCAAGCCCTGGGCGAAGTGCTGGCGGAGGAAATCGCCGGGCGATTAAACGGCAAGGGCAACGTGTTGGTGGTCAGTTGGGATCAAGGCGGGGGAGAAACGGCGCCGGTCAAGGAATCTATCGAAGCGATCGGACATGCGTTTCGTGAGCACTCGGAAATCAGCCTTCTTGCCGAGGAGGGAATGACGAATGAGGGAAAACGCCAGGTTATGAACCAGTACGGCGAACTCGTGCTGCCTTTCTCCACCTTTCAAAGAATCATATCGAACCACCCGGACGCGGACTTGATCCTGTCTCTTGCCGGCGCGCCGGCCTTCACGTCCGAAGAGTGGGAAAAATCTTCAGCGAATTGGCCGGACCTGGCTTGTGTGCTGGAAAGCGGGCGCGACGTAAGCCTCATTGAGAACCGGGCCATCGTGGCGTTCGCGGTCGCGCCTCGAAAACAGGACGTCTCGCCTGGCGAAGCGCCTGCGCAGTCCGCGCGAGAAAGGTTCGGCCGGCATTACGAGATTCATGTGCCGTAAGCACGTATCTCACTCCAGTTCCGGATACAACGGAAGACCCACGACCTCTCCTTCCCGTTCTCCCGATCGATAGGCGGCTTCCATGATTTCAACGCACCGGAGGCCTTCGACCCAGGTCAGGCAGGGCGGACGATCTTCAGTAACCCAGCGAACAAAATCGCCGACCTCCAGGCGGAAGGCGTGATCGAAACCCAGGTCATCGAATCGTTCGAGCTGTGGCTCTTCCTCCTCGAGCCGTTGCCAGAAGAGCTCAAGGTGATCCAGAAACGGGTCCAACTTGAAGCCCCCCTGCTCGCACTCGACCCGGGGGCCCTGCGATTCCCGGAATTTGTGGATCGGGTAAGAGAGGCTGCCGTTCAACCCCGCCAGTGCGCCGGACTTGAATTGAATCGTGACGTGAAACACATCTGGAAACCGATACCGGGGGTCGTGTTGCGGTCCGTAAAATGCGGAAACTTTCGCGGCGTCGCCACACATGGCCCGCATCCAGTCGATCACGTGCACGCCATGCATGTGGAGAAGCCGCCACTTCGCGCAGGGTCCCCCCACCAGGTGTCAAAAAATTCGTAAGGCCGGTTGTCCACGTATTGCGTAACCGAAATCGCGTATGGTTTCCCCAGTAGATGATCGTTCGTCAGCTCGATCATCCGAGCCCAGGGGGGACGCAGGCGCCGCTTGTGACCTACCATCAACTTGACGCGATTTCGCTCACAGGCGCGAACCATGTCCCAACACTCCGGAACCGTGCGCGCCATCGCTTTGTCACAGTAGACGTGCAGTCCGGCCTCCGCCGCGGCCACCGCAATTTCCCGGTGGACATGATTCGCGGCCGTAATCGCCACCGCATCCAGACCTCCGCCGTCGATCATCGCTCTGTAGTCTGTGAATCGGCGCACTTTGCGAAGCCCACGTTTCTCAATTAATGCTGAGATATTCTGCTCGTCGAGATCGCAGAGAGCTACAATATCCGCTGCTTCAAGGAGATACCTGCTGAAATTGCGGGAAAAGCTCCCGCAGCCGATAAGTCCAAATCGGAGACGGTCTGACGCTTGATGGGGCATTGGTTCTTGTTTGCATATCGAAGACGGTCATGCAAAGGCGGAATTCAGGGACACGAATGAAGCAAGGGTCTGTTTGCTTACCGAATAGCGCTGACGTAAGGCCTCATCATGATCAATTCATTCGCGGGAACAGCGGGGACCGCCGTCTCCGGAGATGCTTCAAAATCCTGAAATGCACGAAGATATTAATTTGGAGACGGCGGTCCCCGCCGTATTGAGATTGGATGGGTCATGAAAGGACTACATCGGAGCGGCAGCTTCCGTCACCGCCATTCGGGCCAGGCCCGGCGTCAACTTATAACGGGTCTGTCCCTAATTCTTCCTAATTCTTCCTAATTCTTCCCTAATTTTCCTAATT
>Ga0302133_10001706_pt1 | contig 13654 bp, 9 predicted proteins | sample CB9_331_MG_FD_203121 | JGI IMG/M metagenome (GOLD analysis project Ga0302133, IMG submission 203121) | Marine microbial communities from Western Arctic Ocean, Canada - CB9_33.1 | ecosystem: Environmental > Aquatic > Marine > Oceanic | place: Canada: Western Arctic Ocean | collected 2017-09-19 | reverse complement strand
CTCATCGTGATACGTGGGGCAGCCCCTCGTCGCCCGTTTGGATTGTCGCTACAATGTGCTGCGTTGTTTGGCCGCTGCATTGTGCCCACGGCCATCCTTCGCTGCTGCCATTTAATGAAACAGCGGTGTGTTGCAGATGGTCACATATTTGAAAGGCGACGCCGAATCTCGATGAGTGTTTCACCAGAACAATCCGGTCGATCTGCCGACGTGGTGGACAATGCCTTGGCGACGCTTCGGCGCGGCGGAATGTTGATTGTCGTCGATGCCAAGGAGCGGGAAGACGAAGGCGACTTCATTTGCGCCGCCGAGTCGATCACGCCAGAAACCGTCGATTTCATGCTGACGCACGGACGCGGAAAGTTATGCGTTCCGTTGGTGCAGGAAGCGGCCGATCGACTGGAATTGCGGCCCATTGTTGAAGACACGCGAAACACGGCGCTGCATCGAACGCATTTTCTTACGCCTGTGGATCACGTCGATGCCGGTACGGGCGTTAGCGCTGCAAACCGGGCACTGACGATCCGCGCGCTGAGCGATCCGCGATCGTCCGCAAGCGATTTTGTTCGTTCAGGACACATCGATACGCTGCTGGCAAAAGAAGGCGGAGTGCTGCGAAGGGCAGGGCATACCGAGGCGACGGTCGATTTGATGCGGTTGGCCGGGATGAAACCGGTCGGCACCCTGATTGAAATCCTCAGCAGCAGTGGACACGGGATGGCTGGCTCTGCCGAACTGCGGGAACTCTCAGAGCGATTCGACATTCCAATTCTCGGCATCGACGAGTTGATTCGCTACCGCCGCGTGCGCGAGCAACTCGTGCATCGTATGGCCGAAGTACAATTGCCGACGAAGGACTACGGGACGCCGACGGTGATCGGGTATCGCGTCGAGCACGAACAGCAGGAACCGTTGGCAATTGTCTGGGGCGATTTGCAGTCGGCAAAGGCTCCACTAATTCGGATGCACTCGTCCTGCTTCACCGGCGACCTGCTCGATTCGCTACGCTGTGACTGCGGCGACCAGTTGCACATGGCGATGGAGCAAATCCACCAGGAAGGCACCGGCGCGGTTGTTTACCTGCCACAGGAAGGACGCGGCATCGGCCTGATGGCAAAGCTGAAAGCGTATGAATTGCAGAGTGAAGGGTACGACACAGTCGAGGCCAACGAGAAGCTCGGATTTAAGGCCGACATGCGCGATTACATGGTCGGCATGCAGATTCTGAAAGACCTGGGCCTGACGGACATCCGACTGCTGACGAACAATAAGAAGAAGACCGACGCCCCGATGCTGACCGGGATGGACCTGCGGATTGTCGAGCAGATTTCCATCATCGCCCCGCCGAACGAAAACCGTCGGCGTTATCTTGCCACCAAACGCGATAAGCTTGGGCATTTGCTGCCGGATGACGACTGAAGATCCCACGGGGCGCTGCCCGTGGGCTTTGGGCGCCGTTGTCCGCACAATGAGAATTCAAACCAATTGGTGGATTGGTTGATTGCCGGTGATGGTTCGTTCGACGTCGGTGGGTATGCCGGGCAGAATGCGGACTTCGCCGATGTTGAACAGGGTATGCATGACGGTCGCCAGCACGTTGCCGCTGCTAATGGGAGTGGTTGCCGGCGCACTGCCAGTGCGGTCGGACCGTCCGATGACCTGTCCCATTTTCAGCCCGCCGCCACTGAATGCCAACGTGCACTGATTGCCCCAATGATCGCGGCCTCCGTTCTTGTTGATGCGCGGAGTGCGACCGAACTCTCCAAGAATCACCAGTAGAATCTTGTCGCTCAGCCCGCGCTGTTCGACGTCTTCGATAAATGCCGAAACGGATTTATCGACCGCCGGCGTCAACGAATTCAGCCCGTCGGCCATCGTGTATTCTTTTCCGCCGCCGTGCATGTCCCACCCGCCTTGAGTGACGGTGACAAATCCGCAGCCCGCTTCACAAAGCCGCCGCGCCAACAGCATTTGCTTTCCCAACGCGACGGCAGAAAATTGCGTTGCGTAACTGTTACGTTTCTTGACGGCAGAGGTTGGCTCAAATTCGCCGGTGTCGTAACGTGCGATGGTTTTAGGATTTTCCTGCGAGAGATCGAACGCATCGGCGACGCCGCGCATCAACACGTCGAACGCCTGTTGTTGAAATCGGTTGGACGATTCGACGATGCTGTCGGCATCGAAACGATGACGCAGCTGATCCAGTTCGTGCAACAACGTTCGCCGGTCGTCGAGTCGTTTGCCTTTGAGGACCAGCCGCATGTTGTCGATGATTTCACCGCCGGCCGACGGATCGAACGGTTTGTAAACCGACGACAACGAACCCGTTTGCGAGACGCGGCCGACGTTGTGGTACAGCTTCTTGTATTGCGTACCGACAACGCTGGGCGTAATCAGCGCGTTCTCGGGCATTCCGGTCGCCGAGTCGGTCAAGCCGGCAACCCGTGCATACAGCGCCCCCATCATCGCGCCGGTTGGGTTACCGCCGGCCATCACATGCATGGCCGCCGGACCGTGGCTCGATATTCCGTGCCGATACGATCGAACGACCGCCATCTTGTCGGCCAATGCGGCAAGCTTGGGAAACGTGCCGCCAAAAGTGACGCCGGGAATCGCTGTCTTCACTTCACCAGTGATGCTGCGGATTTCGTGCGGCGCGGTCATTTTGGGGTCGAACGTCTCAAACTGCGTCGGCCCGCCCTGCAGGTTCAAGACGACGACCGACTTGTCCTTAACCGCTCCGCTTCCGGCCGCCGCTCCCGCTTTCGCAGAAAACATCGATGCCAGTGACAGCCCGCCGATGGCTGAGGTACCAACCCGCAACAATTCGCGACGGGTTGTTCCACGGTCACAGCAGCTATCGAAAATCGTAAGCATGCGGAGGCCCTAAACGAGGTACGCTTGCCGTTACCGATCATTTTGTCCACGACCGGAACACAACGTCAACAGGTTATCACACTCACGCCCCAATTGGGAACAGAGTTGCTCGATGCGTTTCGGCGTGTCGTTTCGCCCGACCACGATAACACGCTTGCGCATCTCGCCAGAAGTTGACACGAACAACAGAATTACGACATACTACCCTCACATCGGACAAGGTTGATGTTCGATATTAGGAAGTGATTGGAATTGCCCACGCCCCTGCAGGATTTCTCATGACACGCCCGAACTCCCGTTGCCCCGGACCAATTTCGCGTCGCAGTTTTCTGCAGACCGGCACACTGGGTTTGGGCGGACTGGCATTGAGCGATTTGCTCCGATTGCGCGCCGATGCTGCAACGGGCGGAGCCAGCGGTTCCGACACTTCGGTGATCTTCGTCTGGCTTCCGGGCGGTCCGCCGCACATGGAAACGTACGACATGAAGCCGGATGCGCCGTCGGATTACCGAGGCGTGTTCAATCCGATTTCGACAAACGTTGCCGGAATGGACATCTGCGAGTTGATGCCAAGGCATGCCCGCATCGCCGACAAATTTAATATCGTCCGTTCCATCGCCCACAAATTCGCCGACCACGGTGGCGGTCACAAACGCTTCCTCACGGGCCGTCAGCCAAAAACTCCGACCGGCTTCGTCAACGACGCGCCCGCCGTCGGGTCGATTGTGGCCAAGATGCGCGAAGATCGTAACATCGGTATTCCGAATTACGTTTCCATAACGAGTGGCGGCCGCGCTGCCGTTGATACATACAGTTTCGGTGCCGCGTACATCGGCCCGTCATACGTGCCGTTCAATGTGCCGGGCGATCCCGGCGAAGAAAAATTCCAGGTTCGCAATCTGGGGTTGTCGGCCGCGATGGAAAACCGGCTGGACGACCGTGAATCCCTGTTGACCGGATTTGATCGGCTGCGGCGGAGTGTTGATTCGAGCGGCCTGATGGACGCAATGGACCAGTTCAACCAGCAAGCCGTTGAGCTATTGACCAGCGACAAAGCGCGCAACGCATTCGATCTTTCACACGAAGATCCGAAACTCCGCGACCGCTACGGACGGCATGCGTGGGGACAACGGGCGCTGATGGCCCGGCGGTTGGTCGAAGCGGGCAGCAGCTTTGTGACGTTGGTGATGGAGAACCCATACGTTTCTGGAATCACACATCCAAAGAACGGCGTTTACAACTGGGATTCGCACGCCGTCAATTGTCACATGAACGAAGACCTGAAAAATCGGATGCCGATATACGATCAGGCGGTCACCGCGCTGGTCGAGGATTTGCACAACCGTGGGTTGACGGAAAAGGTGTTGTTGATCGTCACCGGCGAATTCGGCCGTACGCCGCGCGTCAACACGCAGGTGGGCAGCCAAACCGGCGTCATGCAACCGGGACGAGATCATTGGCCGAATGCGATGTCGCTGCTGACCTGCGGCGGTGGAATGCGAACCGGCCAGGTAATCGGCGAAACAAATTCCAAGGGCGAACATCCCCAGGAACGCCCACTGACCCCCAACGACCTGTGGGCGACAATGTATCGTCACCTCGGCATCGATTGGGAAACCGCATTCCCCGACCACAGCGGTCGCCCAATGCCGATTTTGCCCTTCGGTGACCCGATCGCGGAATTGACCTAGGCGAGCGGGGGGCGTAAGCCCCCTGATTCCCAAAACGATGCTCGGCGTGCAAACGCGCAGAAATCGCTGGAACGCATCAGGGGGCTTACGCCCCCCGCTCGCCTGATTGACGATCAAACCCGTGAACCAGTTCAACGAATCGTTCGCCGCGTTTGGCGAAGTTGGGAAACCAATCGTAACTCGCGCAGCCGGGCGAGAGCAACACGACATCACCCGGCGATGAGTGATCGACGGCCCAGCTGAACGCCTCGTCGAATGAACGCTGGCAACTCATTGCCGGCTGAATCGCCTTTGCCAACAGCAACTCGCGCAGTGAATCGGCCGTCTGTCCCATCAACGCGACGGCTTTGACACCACTTGCAATCACATCAGCCAGCGGCGCGAGATCGACACGCTTGTCGTATCCGCCGGCAAGTAGTACGACCGGTTCCTCGAACGCACCCAGTGCGGCGGTGACCGATTCCGGGGTCGTTGCAAGCGAATCGTTGTAAAATCTACGGCCTTGTACCTCGGCGACGAATTGCAATCGGTGTGGTAGCGATTGAAATCGTTCCAAGCCAAGTTGCACATCGGCAATTGACACACCAATAGCCAACGCAGCGGCCGTGGCTGCTGTCGCGTTTTGCAGGTTGTGTTCACCCGGCAGTGTAAGCCACTCTTTTAGCGGGAACACCTCAACCTCGTCACTTCTGCGATGCGTTGCATCGCAGCTATCGACGCCAACAGCTGCGATGCTACGCATCGCAGACGGGGATTCCGAATCACACCCGCCGAAATACCACCGCCATCCGCGCGTCGGCCATTGCCGCACATCGGCGTCATCCCCATTCAAAACCGCCCCCTGCTCGCCCGACTGCCAGCGCAGAATACTCTGCTTCGCTTGCCGATAAGCGTCCAGCGTTTTGTGCCGATCGAGATGATTCGGGCTGAAGTTGGTGACGACGGCGACATCGGGGGCCGCCTTCAGCCGGTCAAGTTCTTCGAGTTGAAAGCTGCTCAGTTCCAGCACACACCAGTCATCGGATTGAATGTTGTCAATTTCGGGCAGCAGACTCTTGCCGATGTTCCCGCCCAGCCACGTGCGCATTCCGGCCGCCTTGAGGATGGAATGGATCATTGCCGTCGTCGTCGATTTGCCGTTGCTGCCGGTCACCGCGACGACCTTCCCGCGGTTGAACTGCCAGAACAAATTCATCTCGCACGAAAGTGGCACATCGGCGCGGCGGGCGATGTCGAGAAATCGATTCTCCGGCGACACCGCCGGGTTGACGACAACCAGGTCGGTATCGCGAAAGTCGTCTTCCACGTGTTCACCGAGACGAAACCGATCGATCTTTAATCCGTCAAGTGCTGAGAGCACATCTGCCAGTTCCGTTTCCGTCGCCAGATCGGTCACAGTCACACGCGCCCCGCGCTCGGCGAGAAATTGCACTGCGCCGAGACCACCGCCGAATCGACCCAGCCCCATCACGGTGACGCGCCGGTTGCGGAACTCGGTTGTCATTGAAGAGCGACTCATACGTTCGGAATATCAGTTTGCCGAAATTCTGAGAAGAGCAAACGTTGCCTGACAGGCGTCGCTGAATTGCAACTGCGAACTGTCACCGGTAGGCTGGGCGAGGTGTCGTGGCGGTCCCGTTAGCTGACCTGTTACTCACCACAATTATTCACACATCAATACAGAGAGAACCGTATGATATTCGCCGCCGCCGCTAATTGGCTGGGACTTGGAGTTGCCGACTGGGCCATCCTCGCTGTGTATTTCGTGGTTATTCTGGTGATCGGACTGTGGTCGATCACCAAAGTGAAGACGACGGCCGACTTTTTCATGGGCGGCCGCCGCTTCGGCAAAGTCTTCATGATGTTCTTCGCGTTTGGCTCGGGGACCAGTAGCGAGCAGGCCATTACCGTTGTCGCCGGAACCTGGCGAATGGGACTGGTGGGCATCTGGTGGCAATTCTTGTGGCTGTGGGCGACGCCGTTTTACTGGATCGTTGCACCGATCATGCGCCGCATGCGGGCGCTAACAACCGCCGACTTTTTCGAAAGCCGTTACAACAGCAGCACCGCGACGCTGTATTCGTTTTACGGCATCGTGATGGCGATTGTGTTCATCGCTGGCGGACTGTACGGCAGCGGAAAGATGGTCAACGCGCTCACCGGCGGCGAGTTGGACCGAGTGGCAGTCGAAATGGATATCCAGGTTCCGAAACTTGCTTTTGATGCGAATGAAGGTGGAATTGTCTCTTCCACGCGGCGGCTGCAAGGTTACGAATTCGCAATTCTGGCGATGACGGTGCTGTTCGTCACCTACGGCATGGCCGGTGGATTGGGGGCGGCGATTATTACCGACCTGATTCAGGGAATTCTCACGATTACGTTTTCGTTCCTGCTGTTGCCATTTGTGTTCAAGATGATTGGCGGATTTGGCGAACTGCACGGGCAGGCCGGTATTAAGGATGGGATGCTGAGTCTGGTGGCCGATGCCAACGTTGCCGCGTCGCTGGGCAAAGAGCCGATCACCGTGTTCTACGTCTTCATGCTGTCATTTACGGCGTTGGCCGGTATCGTTGTTCAGCCGCATATTATGGGCGTGTGCGGGGCAGGAAAAACGGAGTTTGAAGGCCGATTCGGCTTCACCGTTGGCAACTTCCTGAAACGCTTCTGCACGGTCGCCTGGACCTTCACCGGACTGGCCTGCATCGTTTGGTACATGGGCAGCGGCAGTCCGCTGAAGCACGCCGACAAACCGTTGTCCGCCGCCTCGGGAGCGGCGTTCGATGAACTGTCGGACGCAGACCAGCAGACAGCAGCAGACGCTTTCGCAGCACTACCTGAAAAAGAACGCGAAAAAATTGAGTCCGACCGGGTGGTGTTTCAAAATATCGTTGCCAGAAACAACAGCGAGTCTTTCGCGAAGTTGGGCGAAAAAGATCAGGCGACCATTGACGCATCCGACAAGGATTTTTCCGACAAGCTGTTCGGCCGGGCCGCGTTTGACATTCTGCCGACAATCGCTCCCGGACTGATCGGTCTGTTGTTGGCATCGTTGTTGGCAGCGGTGATGAGTACCAGCGACGCCCAGATGGTGATCTCCAGCGGTTTGTTCACCGAGAATATCTATCGGCGGTTTCTCGCGAAGAACAAATCACAACGGCATTACCTGTGGGTCGGCCGAATCGCCGGGCTGGTGATCGTGCTGTTCGCACTCATTTTGCAGAGTACGTTTACTGACGTCATCGATGCTCTGAAAGTCATTCTGACCACGCCGGCTTTCATTGGCATCAGTTTGTGGTTTGGAATCAGTTGGCGGAAATGGAATTCCTACGCGGTGTGGATTTCGACGGCAGCCGGCATCTTTGCCTGGTACGCCGTCACTCACTGGCAGGCGAACATTTACGGATGGGGAATCTTCGGCGACGGCATGTTCATTTTCGATGCCGACGGGAAGGTCAAGAGCATGGCCGACGTCTGGCAACGGGTCTCTTACATGGCGGTTGGGATTGGCTCGGGATTACTCGTCAGCGTGATTATGCCGCAGCAATCGAAGGAGAAGCTGGACAACTTCTACCGACTGATGCACACGCCGGTGACGCCGGGCGAACACATTGAAACACCCTGTACGCTGCCCGAAAACCCCGCACCGCAGCAGGAAAAACTGTTCAACGTCGAGTCGCTGGAAATTCCTAAACCGACCTGGGTGGATATGGGCGGATTCGCGGCGGCGTGGGTTGGCGTGGGTTTGATTATCTGGTTGACGACATATCTGGCGAAAGCGTTGTAAAGGGGTCTAGAGCCAGAGAAGAAGCGACGGGGCGCGACCACTGGTCGCGGCTTTACATTCATCATTCCGCATTCTGAAATTCGCATTCCTATGTCGCACAATGTTAAGTCGGTTGAAACGTTTTGGGTTGATCTTCCGCTGCGGCCGGTGCCGGCGTGGAATATGGTTCGCGAGATTCCCCACTGGACCATTTTCGAGATCTGCCGGGTAACGCTCGACTCGGGTGTTGTTGGTTTCGGCGAGACGATGGTTTATTACACGTGGGGAGCGGAATCCGTCACCGATGCCGCCCGCAATCAGGTCGTCGGCAAACACCCGGCCGAGAACATGTGGGATGATGAACTCGGGGCGGGCCTGCAGATTGCGTTGTTCGATGCAGCCGCAAAAGCAGCCGATGCACCACTGCACCAATTGCTAGGAAAACAAGTGCGCGAGCGGTGTTACATTTCCTGGTGGGACATCGATCTGCCGGCCGACGATTGGATCAGCGAGTGCAAACTGGCGATCGAAAATGGTTACACCTGCTTTAAAACCAAGGGCCGCCCGTGGTGGGATCTCATCGAACAAACGCGGCAGTTGTGTGCAACACTGCCCGAGCATTTTGAAGTCGATATGGACTTCAACGGCTTCGGCATCGATACGGCACACTGCACGCGGCTGCTGAAGGAAATGGAACAGTTCCATAACGTCGTGATGTTCGAAAGCCCGATTCCGCATCACGATGTGGCCGGCTACAAGCACCTGCGACAGCACACGCACGTGCCGATTTCGATGCACACGCCGAATCATTTGGGCGAACCATCGTTGGAGACCGCGATTCGCGAAGAAATGGTTGATGGGTTTGTCGTCACCGGCGGCGCATCGAAGATTCAACGCGATGCGCACGTCTGCCAGCGATTCAACAAGTCGTTGTTCCTGCAGGTTGTGGGGACGAAAATCGCCGCCGCCTTCGCACTGCAGTTGGGGGCGGTGCTGGAGAGCGCACGCTGGCCGTCGGTCAACTGCCATCAGTTGTTCGAGCGCGACTGCATCAGCACCGACTTACCCGTCGCCAACGGACTGGCAACCGTTCCGGATGGGCCGGGGCTGGGTATTGAGTTGGACGAAGAAGCGATAGAACTGTTCCGCTGCGATCCGAAACCCAAACCGTACCCGCATCCCGATTTACTCGTCGCGCTGCGGTGGCCATCGGGAACGACGACTTACTATGCCCACTGCGCGCAATACTGGGACGACTGGCACGCCGGGCGATTGCCGTTCTTCCCACGGGGCGTCAACCTGGAACATATCCCCAACGACGGCTCGCAGGATTGGCGCGAGTTACGAGCGCGTGCGCTGGAAGGCGCGGTGCATTCGAGTGAAGCGCCGTTTTGAGACAACAATCACAGAAAAGAACCCCACGGGACGCAGCCCGTGGGATTTGCCCGGAATCAATCGGCCACGCGATCAGCCATCGGGAAGCCCGGCTGCAATCCATCTTTCATAGTCCGCTGGAAAATAGGCGCTCTGGTCGCGGACCAATAGTTGCGTTGTCTGAATCGCCCACTTGCGAAAACGTGCCGCGCCTTCGGCCCTGTGGTACTTTTCAACGAGAGAATCGGTGACATAGGTTTCGTCGCCGAGCCGCTCATATTCCTCTGGGGGAATGACTCTTTCAGGTACCGACATCAACTTCGCCTTGCATGGCCATGAGTCCCCCGTTTCCAGTCGCGTTTTTCTGGATGCCTTTCCCGTAGGCAACGCGGGGTGATCGAAATTCCGTTATGGTATAAACGCCGGACGGAGATGAATCAACCGTTCGTTGACTGCGTGCAGCACTGGTGCGGGATGGAATTATCGAATGATGACCGAAGATTGCAAGTCCGCGGCCGGCGGCAACCCGCCGTCTGGGTGGCGGTTTGTGTCGCGGTCGGAATTCTTGCCGATCGATTCGGGACGTTCCCCTGGACAGTTTGGATATCGGTGGCCGCTGCTGCGGCAGTCGGATGGGTGGTCTGTTTCCTGTGGCAGCGACTACGAATGGCGGCGGTGCTGCTGTTGCTGTCCGCTGCAACAGTAGCCGACGCGAGACACCATCAGTTTTGGTCGGTGACCGGCGCGAACGATCTTGCGCAATACGCCACCATCGACTCACAATTGGTACGGTTGTCGGGAGTCGTCAGCGAGCAGCCGTGGATTCGTCACGCAGGAACCCAGGACTGGCAGACGGCGACTCCGCAGATCGATCAGTCACGGTGCATGATCGCGGCGACTTCTCTTGGAACGAATGCCGGGGAAATTCCGGTGTCAGGCCGTGTGTCGTTGACGGTGAAAGGACACCTGCTGCATGTCAACGTGGGAGATGAGGTCGTCATCTCCGGCTGGTTGTCGTTACCGATGGCCGTGGGCAATCCGGGCCAATTCGATTTTCGCGATAGCCTGCGTCGCCAACAGTGCCGATGCCTGCTGTTTGCCAACCACCCCGATACGGTGCGCAAGCTCCGCGACGGTGGCCGCAATCGCCCTGCCCGTGTTCTCGCGGAGTTTCGCCAGCAGGGCGAGCGCTTATGCATTGCCCATCTCGATGCAGAAAACATGCCGTTGGCAACGGCGCTCCTGCTGGGTGATCGGTCGCGAATGACCGGCGACATTCGCGCCTCATTCGCAGAAAGCGGAACCGCGCACCTGCTGGCAATTTCCGGTCTTCACGTCGGCATTCTTGCTGCGCTGCTGTGGCTGTGCTGCCGGTTATGTAACTTGTCGCCGCGCACGACAGCCATCGTTATTGTCGTGGGCGTGTTGTTTTATGCCGTCACTTCGGGCGGGCGGCCTCCGGTCGCGCGCGCCACGGTGTTCGTGCTGATTGCCGTCGGGGGATTCCTGCTCAAACGCCCCGCGGTGGCAATGAATACGTTGGCGCTGGCGGCAATTGCCATACTCGCATGGAACCCAAGCGACCTGTTCGACGTTGGAACGCAACTGTCGTTTCTCGCGGTGACTGGAATTATTCTCGCAGGAGAATGGCGGTTCACCCATCCACCGAAGGCTGAGCAACCTGCCGACGAGTTGTTTCCTGCCAATGGCACGCCCATGGAGAAACTGAATGGACGAATCCGATCCGTCGGCGGCTGGTTGTTACGCGGTTATGCGATGATGCTAGGCATTTGGTTCTTGACGCTGCCGTTGACAGGCTCGCAATTTCACCTCGTCTCACCGGTTGGCTTCCTGCTCAACGTGTTGTTGATACCATTTGTCTGCATGCTGCTATGGAGTGGTTTCGCGTTCTTAATTGTTGGAACGCTGGTCCCGTACGCCGCGATTCCGTTGGGATCGGCGTTTGATGTCCAGTTGAGCGGTCTACGAGGGATTGTGAATTTTGCCGCCGACATTCACCTCGGACATCTTTATGGCCCCGGTCCTGCTGAGTGGTGGACGGCGGTGTATTACCTGCTGGTGACGGTCGTTGTCTTCATTGGATTGAAACGCATGCCAGCACGACGAGCGATTGGGGCGCTGCTGGTGTGGACGGTGGCCGGACTGGCGATTGGACTGGTTCCGCAGCATCGCAAGGGATTGCGATGCACGATCCTCGACATGGGGCACGGCTGTTCGGTGTTATTGGAAATGCCAAACGGAAAAACGCTGCTGTACGATGCTGGAGCCCTCACCAATGCCAAACGGGCAGAGTGGACCGTCGAAAACGCAATGTGGTCGCGCGGAATTTCACGGCTCGACGCCGTCGTCGCATCGCATGCCGACGTCGATCATTTCAACGGCATGCACGGTCTGTTCGGCACAGTTCCGATCGGTACGGTGATGCTTTCGCAGACGTTCCTCGACTTCGATCAACGGGCAGTTCGCGAGTTGTGCGGTGTCATCGCGCGGGAGCGAATTCCCGTACGCCTGTTACAGGAGGGGGATCGCGTATTGCTCGACGACTCCGTCTCCGTTTCGGTTCTTCACCCCCCGGGCAATCGGCGTTTCGAAAATGACAACGAAAACAGTCTTGTCAGACTGTTCACAAGTATGTGAACTCGCCTTCACGGTTGATCCTGTGGCGTGATGTCTTGTCAGCCTGCGAATTTCTGCGAGAATAGACACCTGTTCGGGCGGTCGATGGTGTAGCTAACCGTCGGCCCGAAGTGTCTCCCCGGCTGCAGTGCCATCTCCGGACGCTGCCGCTGGGGTGACGGCCCGGCCATCCGGAGAAGCACATGCCAGACCACGCGCCCATCCCACAAGACGATTCCTTTGACCCAACCGCTCAAACGCTCCCACCGACTATCGCTATTCCGCTGCATAGTGCCAGCGCGGTGCCGAAATCACCCCTGAGTCTGCCAGAGGAGCCACCGAAAGAACTGTCGCGGCTTTTCGATAAGTTACGGGCCGACGGACTGGAATTACTCAACCAGCATTTGGACGCATTCGGCTCCGAGGTCGGCAAGGAAGTAACACCCGCAAACAGCGATAACCGGAAACAGGGCGCAGTCACCCTGTTGGAAGAGGTGGGCGATGCGAGGGAGTTCCTTAATCAGGAGGGGCCTCGAATGTCGGACGCATTCATCTGGAATGACCTTCGCCAACGGGTTGCCAATGGAGACATTAAAGCATTGGTTGACCCCGACACTGGCGCCTTCAAATTCGAGATCTCAGGCACCACAAAGGAGCAGGCAGAAGAGGTGCGAAGATCAATCGCGTTGTTCAACGATCCAGGAACCATGCCGAGAGTTGCAAAGTCTCTTGTGACAGAAAAAGCGAAGGAAGTTGCAGATGACGCTATCATCGCCACTTCTGTCGATGATCTGCCGCCGGAGTTAAAACGTAACTGCACGGCCAGAGAGCTACGGCTGATTGGGCATCTGTGGGTGGCAAAGACGGCGACCCACGATGAGGCGATTGCAGCCGTCTGAGGCAAAGAGTCCACCTTCACCAGCGACAATCTTCACTCGCTGGTGGGAGCCGTCAAGAAGAAGTTATGGAAGACACAATGGACAATCGATTCGTCAACAAGGCAACGGCTCACGCTCATAAGCCGGAGTACAACTTGAACGGAACTTGAACGGAACTTGAACGGTTCTTGAACGGAACCGTCCATGAAGTTTTCACAACCTTCGTCGAAAATGGGCTATCGATAAGCCTGATTCGACGGAGGTTTTTTAATGGCCCAAAGCGTTAAGCAGTTCATCGACAGCCTGCCCTCACCTTCCGCCTTTAACTCGTTGTGCTCGGCACGCCGGACCTTAGAGGTATTGTCAAAACTTGTGTTCTTGAAGAGTTGAGAAAAAGCGGGGTATCCTGCTGAGGTAACCACACTTCAGCGGCC
>Ga0302133_10001700_pt1 | contig 13676 bp, 9 predicted proteins | sample CB9_331_MG_FD_203121 | JGI IMG/M metagenome (GOLD analysis project Ga0302133, IMG submission 203121) | Marine microbial communities from Western Arctic Ocean, Canada - CB9_33.1 | ecosystem: Environmental > Aquatic > Marine > Oceanic | place: Canada: Western Arctic Ocean | collected 2017-09-19 | reverse complement strand
CGCCGACTGCCAAATCGGATAAGGGGCGTTTTGGGTTCATCCCAGCGCCAGCCGTTACGCCCGGCCAAACGGCTTCCACCTCACTTGAAAAGACGGCGGATGCTTTCAGAGTGGCTAGCATGGAAAACGCCGGGGGCAGCGGCAAGAAACGCGGGCCCTCTCTGTTCGAACGGATGACCGGAAGCGGTAGAGCCCGGCGGGAAACGCCGCAAGTAAAATCGGCGAATGCGGAATCGGCGCCACAACGGCCGGCCAAGGTGGCAGCGGAAAAGCCCACTGGCGAAGCTAAGGGCAAAGAGCCGACGTTCGAAACCGCTCCGCAAATCGCGCAACCGGCGGCGGACTTGCAACCCATCGAAGAAGATCCGCTGGAAATTCCGGCATTTCTCCGGCGCCAGGCGAACTAGCCGCCAATGTGCCAAAAAACGCCAGAAAACTCCGGTTATCGGCCGTAACATTTTGTAACAAAGAGTGATTTGAGTGCTTTGGAGGGGGCTGTTACAACCCCTCCAAAGCGGTTCATGGTAGGCGATTCGCATTCATTATGATCGTCAGCTGGGTCGCTCGGCGGCACGAGAATAGAAAGATCAGTTTTTGACCAAACAATTGCAACGCACCCTGAAAGCACCGATACACTGCACCGGTACCGGCCTTCACAGCAATGCCAAGGTATCGATGGTCCTGCTCCCGGCAGCTCAGGACACGGGTGTGTTGTTCCGTCGCACGGACTTAGGGTCGAACGCCGAAGTCAGGGCGCATCGCGATAATGTCGTCGATTCCCGGCTGTGCACAACGATTGGCAACGGCAACGGATTGTCGGTCGGGACGATTGAACACTTGATGGCGGCTTTCGCCGGTTGTGGCGTGGAAAATGTCATCGTCGAATTGAACGGCGCCGAAGTTCCTATCATGGACGGCAGTTCGCGTTCTTTCGTGTTTTTGATCGAATGCGCCGGCATCGTCGAGCAAAATGCACCTCGCCGCGCCATCCAGGTACTCAGGGAAATTGCCGTCGGCAATGAAAGCCGCTGGGCCTCGATTTCGCCGTCGGACCATTTCTCGCTGCATTGCGAAATTGCCTTCGATCACGACGCCATAGGTGTGCAGTATTTTGATTATGATTCGCTGCAATCCTCGTTCGAGGACGAGCTGAGCAGTGCGCGCACCTTTTGCCTGGCTTCTGATGTCGAGAAAATGCGCGCTGCTGGGTTGGCATTGGGCGGCTCGCTGGACAACGCCGTCGTGATCGGTGAGCACGGCCTGTTGAATGAGGAAGGCCTGCGCTACGACACCGAATTTGCCCGCCACAAGGCGCTAGATTGCATCGGCGACCTGAGTTTGGCGGGCGCGACGCTGTTGGCCCATGTTGAAAGCTATTGTGCCGGGCACGCGATGAACCACGAATTGCTCAACGCACTGCTCGACGATGAAACAGCGTGGTGCTGGACAGACATGGACGTGCCAGGCGTCGAGCGGATAGATGCCGCGCCACAAGTACGTCACGCCGCAGTGGCCGCCAGCGCCTAAAAATAATTTTTCGGCGCAAGATCTCTCAGAACGTGCTAATTCGGGTCTCAATCGGCCCGCCAAAGATGATTTAGCGCGACATGGCTCCCCTCATCCGTCGACCATGATATAATCCCGCCGATTCAATCATCGAGTCCGGGACCAACATGACCTTTGTCATTCGAAAGCGCCCATCTTCCATCCTTCGTGGATTCGCTGGCGCCCTCGCCGCGCTACTGATTCTCGCCGCCTGCGCAGAAGATGACTATGAGTACCAAGAGCGGCCCGTGGAAGAACTTTATAACAGCGCTATGGACGAACTGCTGGACGGATCCTATGTCGAAGCGGCCAACGGGTTTGACGAGGTTGAACGCCAGCATCCCTACTCCGTTTGGGCGACCCGGGCGCAGATCATGTCGGCCTACGCCTACTATAAAAACAACGACTATGACGAATCGATCATCTCCGCCGGCCGCTTTATCCAACTGCATCCCGGACACCGCGATGTCGCCTATGCCTATTACCTGAACGCCGTGTCTTATTATGAGCAGATTTCGGATGTGGGGCGGGATCAAGAATTAACCGAGCGGGCGCTGGCTTCCCTCGAAGAGTTGGTGCGCCGTTTTCCGGACTCCTCCTATGCCCGGGACGCGAGTCTCAAGATAGATCTCACGCGCGACCATCTGGCCGGCAAAGAAATGGATATCGGGCGCTATTATTTGACCCGTTCCAACTACATTGCCTCTGTTAATCGTTTTCGTCGTGTCATCGAGCGTTTTCAAACTACCAGCCACGTAGCGGAGGCACTGCACAGATTGACGGAGGCCTACCTCGCGCTGGGTGTGCCGCGGGAAGCCCAGACCGCGGCGGCAGTGCTGGGCTACAATTTCCCCGGCAGTGAGTGGTATCTCGACAGCTACGCTCTCTTGGAAGGGGTCGACCTGCGCCCAGAAGCTGACGAAGAATCCTGGATCAGCCGGGCCTTCAATTCGATTTTCTGATTGGCCGTCGCATGCTTCGCAGTCTATCGGTCCGCAACCTGGTTCTTATCGATAGCTTAGACCTCGAGTTTGGACCCGGCCTTTGCGTGCTGACCGGCGAAACCGGCGCTGGCAAGTCGATCCTGCTCGATGCCTTGGGATTGGCGCTGGGCGCCCGCGGCGACGCCCAATTGGTGCGTCATGGCGCCGAATCGGCCAGCGTCAGCGCCAGCTTCGAGCTGGCCGCCGGTCACCCGGCTTGGGCCATGCTCGAAGCGCAGGGATTCGAACCGACCGATGAGTTGATTGTGCGCCGCGTTCTCGGCGCCGATGGTCGCAGCCGCGCTTTCGCCAACGGCCAACCAGCCGGCGTTGCCTGGCTGCGCGAACTGGGCAGCTCCCTGGTGGAAATCGAAGGACAGTCAGCTTCCGGCGGCTTGCTCGATCCAAAAAATCATCGCGCCCTACTGGATTCTTTTGCCGGCAATGACAAGCAACGCGCCCATACAGCAGCGACTTGCGCCTCCTGGCGCGAATCGGTAGTCGCTTTAGAGCAGGTTGAAGCGGAACTCGCCGAAGCGCGCCGCGACGAAGAATATTTGCGCCATGTCAGCGCCGAATTGGAGGCACTCGCCCCCCAGGTAGGTGAAGAAGAGAATCTTGCGACCGAGCGGCGACGCTTGATGAACGGACAAAAGCTGTCAAAAGCGATGGCCGATGCCAGAGAGATGATCGCCGGCGAACATCCGGCGGCGGCAAGCCTGCGCTCGGCCACCCGAACGCTCGAACATGTGCAGGAAGAGGCCGGCGGACATATGGATGCGGCGATCGCAGCGCTCGGGCAGGCAGCGATCGAAGCAGCGGAGGCTGAGGCGGCGCTGGCCGAGGCGGAGCGCGGTCTCGATCTAGACCCACGTCGCCTGGACGCGGCTGAAGAGCGCCTGTTCGCGCTTCGCGCAGCCGCGCGCAAACATCACACTGAGGTGGACTTGCTTACGCCCTTGCTGGCTGAATTTAGCCGCCGCCTCGAGCAGCTCGATCAAAGTGGCTCGGCGCAGGCGAAGCTCAGCCAAGCGAGCACCGCCGCCCGCGCGAAATTCCTGCAAGCAGCCCGGCGCCTGAGCGCCACGCGAACTCGCGCCGCGAAGGCGCTAGATAAGGCGCTGAAGGGTGAATTGGCGCCATTGAAGCTCGGCGGCGCCAGCTTCCGCACCTCCATCGACAAATTGGATGAGAACCAAGCCGGGGCCACTGGCCTGGAGCGCGTGCATTTCGAAATCGCCACCAACCCCGGATCGCCACTCGGACCGCTGGAGAAAATCGCGTCTGGCGGCGAGCGTGCCCGCCTGCTGCTCGCGCTCAAGGTTTGCTTGACCAAGTCCAAGGGCGTGCCCAGCCTGGTTTTCGATGAAGTGGATGAAGGTGTCGGCGGCGCGGTCGCCGATGCGGTCGGCGAGCGGCTCGCCCGTTTGGCGCGGGATGTTCAGGTGCTCGTCGTCACCCATTCGCCGCAGGTCGCAGCGCGCGGCGAACGCCACATCCGAGTGCTCAAGGAAAGCGCTAAAAATAGCGCCCGCGCCACGGTCGAAACCATCGATGGCGCGGCGCGGCGCGAGGAAATCGCGCGCATGCTGTCAGGCGCGCAAGTAACCGACGAGGCGCGTGCGGCAGCGCAAAGCTTGATCGCCGGCGATCCAGCATGAGCCGCCCGGCGGCATCTCTGAATAAACCTGTTGAGCACTTGAGCGAAGCGGAGGCAGAGCAGGTGTTGCAATATCTCGCCACCGAAATCGCCCGCCATGACGGGCTCTATTATGAACAATCGGAACCGGAAATCGAAGACACCGCCTATGACGGGCTGCGCCGGCAAAACATCGCCATCGAACAGCGCTTCCCGGCGCTGGTGCGGTTCGACAGCCCAACCCACAAGGTGGGTGCGCCGCCTGCAGCCGGCTTTGCCAAGGTACGCCATCGCGTGCCCATGCTCTCCCTCGGCAACGCCTTCAACGATGCCGACATGGTCGACTTCATCGCCCGCGCACGGCGCTTTTTGAAGCTCGACGTGGAGGAGACCGTCGCCCTGATGGTTGAGCCTAAAATTGACGGCCTCTCCGCCTCACTGCGCTATGAAAACGGCATCTATGTGCAGGGCGCGACACGGGGCGACGGCGAAGAGGGCGAGGATGTTACCGAGAATTTGCGCACCGTGCTCGACCTGCCCGCCCAACTGACGGGCCAATATATTCCCGAAGTGATCGAAGTGCGCGGCGAAATATACATAACCAGGGCGGATTTTGTGGCTCTGAACCGAGGCCGCGAAGCCGAAGGCGTGCGCCCCTTCGTCAATGCGAGAAACACCGCGTCGGGCGGCTTGCGTCAGATAGACACTTCCCTCACTGCCAAGCGCCGGCTCCGCTTTTTCGCCTATTCCTGGGGCGAAATGAGCGACCCGATCACCGGCCTCTACGGCGATTATCTCGACCGCCTGAAACGTTGGGGCTTCCAGGTCAATCCAAAGGCGCGTCCGTGCAGTACGCTCGAAGATGGTCTTGCGCATTATCGCCACATCGTCGCCAAGCGCGATAGTCTGCCTTACGAGATCGACGGAGTGGTTTTCAAAATCAATCGCATCGATTGGCAGGAGCGCCTCGGCGCCGCCGGGCGCGAGCCGCGCTGGGCGATGGCTTATAAATTCGCCGCCGAACAAGCGGAAACGGTACTCGAAAAAATATTGATCCAGGTTGGCCGTACCGGCGCGCTAACGCCGGTCGCGGAACTCGCTCCGGTCGCGGTCGGCGGTGTGACTGTCAGCCGCGCGAGCTTGCACAATCAGGACGAGATCGCGCGCAAAGACGTCCGCGAGGGCGATCATGTGATCGTGCAGCGCGCCGGTGACGTGATCCCCCAGATTGTGCGGGTGGTCCCCGAAAAACGCCCCGCCGATTCAAAAGAATTCCCATTTCCGAAAATCTGCCCAGAATGTGGCTCGATTGCAGTACGCGAAAGCGGCGAAGTGGCCCGGCGTTGCACCGGCGGGTTGGTGTGCCCGGCCCAGGCCGTCGAGCGGTTGCGCCATTTCGTCAGCCGCGATGCCTTCGATATTGAGGGCCTGGGCGAAAAACAGATCAAAGCTTTTTGGCAGGAAGGCCTGGTGCGCAGCCCGGCCGATATTTTTACTTTGGAAACGCGCGACGAGACGGCTGAGCAGCCACTTGCCACGCGCAAAGGCTGGCAGGAAAAATCCGCCGGCAATTTATTCGCCGCTATCGCCGCGCGAAGAGACATACCGCTGGAACGTCTGATCTTTGCCCTTGGCATCCGCCATATCGGCCAGACCACTGCGCGCCTGCTAGCTCGGCGCTATGGAGACTTTGCCGCGCTCCGCGACGCGCTCGCCGCCGCCGTTGACCGCGACGGAGAGGCCTATGCCGAGTTGGTAGATATTGACGGCATCGGCGCAGCAGCCGCCGAGGCGCTAGTCGATTTCATCGCCGAAGAACATAATTCGCAGGTCCTTAGCCAGCTTGAAATGACGCTTGAGATCGCACCTTTCGAAGCTCCTGCTGCCACATCGCCGGTGTCCGGCAAGACGGTTGTTTTCACCGGTACGCTATCACTCATGAGCCGCGCCGAGGCTAAGGCGCGGGCCGAAGCGCTGGACGCTAAAGTTTCGGGCGCGGTCTCCAAAAAAACTGATTTCGTCGTTGCCGGAGAGGAAGCCGGGTCAAAGCTCAAAAAGGCGGTCGAGCTAGGCGTGACGGTACTGAGCGAGCAGGAATGGCTGGATTTGATCAGTGGTTAGGGCGCCTGAATATATTGCAGCACCAGGAAGGCCGTCACGCCGGCCAGGATTCCGACCAATAAATTGCGTTTGAGGACAAAGAAGACGGCAAGGCCGATGCCCACCGCCGCCAAGCGCATCCAATAATCGCTCTCGGCCAACGCGCCAGTGGGCAGGAACAACATACGCGAAACCAAACCGGCCAACATGGCGTATGCCACACATTGGACCCAGAGAAAGACATCGCTCGTCGGGTCGATGCGCCCCGATACGGCAACGCCGATGGCGCGCCATAGGAAGCTTATGGCGATTGCCCCAGGCAATGCTATCCAGGCGGCACTTTCAGACATGGCGGCCACGCCATGAGCGCGCCACGCCGAACGCCAGCGTTCCGCCGATCAAGCCGCTCAGCAGTAAGCCCCAATCCGCCGTCGCCATATGCAGCAGCGGGCCGGCCACGCCGCCGGCGATCACCGCCAGAATGGCCGCCAGGCCGCGGGCGTCGGCCAACATCAGAACGAAGTAGATGATATTGACGAAGATCAGCGTCAATAATACGATCCCCGGCACCACGCCGGCGAGCAGATAACCCACGACAGCGCCAACAATTCCGGCGGACCCGGTCATCGTCACGAAGCCCATATAGTAAGCGGCGCGGCGTTCGGGTGGCAGCTCTGGGCACCGCCTCAGCACCCATATCCAGGCATTGAAACTCACCAAGTGTGCCATGGCGTATAGCCACGCGGGTTGGCGCATGCCGGGCCGCAGCAGCGGCATGAGGGTTGCCGTCATTGGCATGAAGCGCGCATTGGCCATCGCCACGGCGAGCGTGATGGCGACGATGGTGCTGCCCGACGAATAAAGCTCAACGAAGGCGATTTGCCCGGGCAGCGCCCACATCGTGACCAGTTGCACCAAGGCGAAATCGAGACCGAGGCCGCTTTCGCGGCACAATGCGCCAAATCCCATCAGGCTGATGACGAGGACCACGGCCGGCAAGCGACCGCCGTCGGAAATCCCGATGCGGTATGCCTGGCGGTCGGTGATTTCGCTGAACTTGCCGAAGTTATGGGATGGCGGACTCATCGCTCCGCCACTTCGCCGGCTGCAGAATTTTCGGGCGGAAACTTAGCCCTTCGAAGCGGACGCTCCGCTTCACTCACGTATCGAGGAAACTTCTCAGCTTGCGCGAACGGCTGGGATGTTTGAGTTTTCTCAGCGCTTTGGCTTCGATTTGGCGGATGCGTTCCCGGGTTACGGAGAATTGCTGCCCGACTTCTTCTAACGTGTGATCGGTATTCATGCCGATGCCGAAACGCATGCGCAGAACCCGCTCCTCACGCGCCGTGAGACTGGCCAGCACGCGCGTCGTCGTTTCGCGTAAATTAGATTGAATGGCCGCGTCAACCGGCAAGACAGCATTCTTATCCTCGATAAAATCGCCAAGATGGCTGTCTTCTTCATCGCCGATCGGCGTCTCCAGGCTGATCGGCTCCTTGGCGATCTTCAATACTTTGCGCACTTTGTCGAGCGGCATGCCGAGACGCTCGGCCAATTCCTCCGGCGTCGGTTCGCGGCCGATCTCATGCAGCATCTGGCGTGACGTACGGACCAGTTTGTTGATGGTTTCGATCATGTGCACCGGAATGCGGATGGTGCGCGCCTGATCCGCGATAGAGCGGGTGATCGCCTGGCGAATCCACCAGGTCGCGTATGTAGAGAACTTATAGCCGCGGCGATATTCAAATTTATCCACCGCCTTCATTAGGCCGATGTTGCCTTCTTGAATGAGATCGAGGAATTGCAGGCCGCGATTGGTATATTTCTTGGCGATCGAGATCACCAGGCGGAGATTGGCCTCGACCATTTCCTTCTTGGCCAGTCCGGCTTCGCGCTCACCCTTTTGAACCGTCGAGACGATGCGCTTGAACTCAGTCGGCTCGAGCCCGGTATTGCGTGCCACCGCGGCGATGTCTTTGCGAATTTCCACCACGCGAGGCCGCTCGGCGGTGGCAAAATTTTTCCATGCCGGATCAGATAGGCGAGAGACGCGCGACAGCCAGCGCGGATCGAGCTCGCGACCGACATAGCGCTTGATGAAGCTCTGGCGGTCCACTTTGTGGCGAGTTGCCATGCGCAGCAATTCGCCTTCGCGGTTTTGAACGAGCTTGTTGATGCCGTAGAGCTCATCCACCATCGCCTCGATACGCCCATTGTTAAGGCGCACACTCTGCATCAACACTACCAATTCCTGTTTGAGCTTTTCGTATCGTTTTATTTGCGGATTGGTCAGCTGCTCATTCTTCAGGGCGAGTTCGAGGCGCTGATCCTGCAACCGGCGAAATTTTTTATAGGCCGAGGCAATACTATTAAATGTTTCAATTACGTTATCGCGGACGGACTCCTCCATAACAGCCAGCGAAACCGTGCCTTCGTCGAGGTCCTCATCACCGGAATCGGAGCGATTCTGAGATTCTCCACCTTCCGCACTCTCGACTTTTCTATTTTTGCCGTCGGTGCCTTCTGCCGTTTCCTTTACTTGGCCGTTTTCTTCTGAAGATTCCACTACTGGTGTACCCGGCACACTCGGCGCTCCCGGCGCTCCCGGCGCTCCCGGCGCCCCCGGCGCTCCCGGCGCTCCCGGCGCACCGCCGCCTTCAACGGCGGCGCCAGGTTCGCGGCCATAAGTCGCGTCCAGATCGATCACGTCACGCAGCAGAATTTGGCCTTCCGATAGTGCTTCGCGCCACTCGATAATCGCGCGCATGGTGAGCGGGCTTTCACAAATGCCGCTAATCATGGTTTGCCGGCCTGCTTCGATTCGCTTGGCAATGGCGATTTCACCTTCGCGCGAAAGCAACTCGACGCTTCCCATCTCGCGCAAATACATGCGCACCGGATCGTCGGTGCGGCCTAAATCCTCGTCTTCGACCTTGGCCGGCGCTTCGGTTCCCTTGCCTTCGGTTTTGTCCTCGCTCGCGGCTTCCTCAGACTCCTCGTTTTCGATGACGTTTATGCCCATCTCCGAAAGTTGAGCCATCGTGTCTTCGATTTGCTCCGAACTCGCTTCGTCGGGGGGCAGTGCCTCGTTCAAATCGTCATATGTGACATAGCCACGTTCTTTGCCGCGGGTTACCAGTTTGCGTACTGCCGCCGTCAACGAATCGAGAACGGGGCTGTCCGCCGTTTCCTCACTGCGTTCAGAAGAATCAGCGGATTTCGCGGGCTTTGTCGCCATTAAACGACCTTTCTAATTCGGCTCTCAAGTCGAGCCTGAAAACACAATAGATTCAACATCTTGCCCCAATATCTCGCGACAATGCACACAACGCCTGTGGTCGCCGGCCTGCATCAGGACGGCGAAAGGCGTTCAATGGGGATCCCTCAATTTTGTTGTAGCATTGAAATGGAGCGCGAAGCCCGCCAATTCAAGCCTAAGCTGCCAAATGTCTAAATCGGCTTGTTTCGGCTGTCAAGCATGCGAATTTATTCGATTCTGCCCACGAGCCGCGTTAGCCGCGTCCCGAATCAGTATTATCATTGTCTCCGTACCCGGGAATGAGCACTTCGGTGCCCGGAGACTCGTTAACGGCGCGCCCGCTTTCCACAAGGCGGCGAAAATTTTCTTCGCTCATATCGCCGGCCAGCGTTTCTTCCGCTTCACGTCGGAATTTCTCCATGTCGATCAAACGATGGTGCAGATCTAGCGCATGACGCAATTGCACACGGGCGTCGTTCAGGCTTGCTGCTGTAGATTTCGCGGCCCAGTCCAGATAGGCGGCATCCCCACCGACAAGCTCATCAAGGAGTTTTTCCAACCCTGCCTGGGTCAGTATATAACTGATTTTCGATTTGTCGGGGGCGATGCCGCCGACATCGGCCGCCAATAATGCGTCGCGGAATGCGCGGTAGCGCGCCGCAAGCAAGGGCAAGCGTTCGACCTCCTCATGAAAATCATGAAGCAATTCGGGGAAATTGAGAATCGTCTGAAGAATTGTGCGCTCACGCCGTGCCGAGCTGCCTTCGGCGCGCCCGCCCAGCCCCTGTTGCGGCAGCAGCTTCTCGTCATCCCGCGGGCCGCGGCGCGGCGCCGGGCGCGGCCCGCGCTGCGACTTGCTCTTGGTGAAGGGTTCGAACAGGCGATTTTTATAGTGGCGGCGAAAGTAAAATTTGAGATCGTCGTCGGGAATTTGCTCGAGATAGCCATTCAAGCGGCGATTAAGTGAGGCGCGGCTTTCCGGGGTCGTCAATTCTTCGCCGCCGCCGGCAATTTTCCACAATTGCTCGGACAATGGTTCTGCGCCGGCCATCACCTCCTCGATCGCCGGTTTGCCACCTTCACCGATCAAGCTGTCGGGGTCCTGGCCCATGGGGAGGGACGCAAATAATAGAGATTTCCCCGATTTCAAGCGCGGCAAGGCGCGCTCCGCGGCGCGCGCCGCCGCTTCCCTGCCGGCCACATCGCCGTCGAAACAAAGCACCGGCGCGTCCACCAGACGCCACATTTCCTCCATTTGCAGCTCGGTCAGGGCTGTTCCGAGTGGCGCCACCGTTTCGGTCAAACCGCCTTGATGCAGAGCGATCACATCCATATAGCCTTCGACGGCGATGATCCGCCCTGATTTCCGCGCCACGCCGCGCGCCAGATGCATGCCGTAGAGCACCGCACCCTTGTGAAAGACCGGTGTATCCGGTGAGTTGAGGTATTTGGCTTGGGCATCGCCAAGCGCCCGCCCGCCGAAGGCGATCACCCGTCCGCGCCTGTCCTGAATGGGAAATATCACGCGATGGCGGAAACGGTCATAGCTCGCACCGCCGCCTTCTGGCTCGATCAACAATCCGGCGGTCACCAACATCGCTTCCGAAATATCCTTGCCGAGCAAGGCGGTTTTGAGAGAATTCCGCGATTCCGGCGCGTAACCGAGGCGGAAGCCTTCTATCGTCTGCGGCTTTAGCCCTCGGCCCTTGAGATAGGCACTGGCGGCAGACCCGGAATCGGCGCGGAGTTCTGATTCAAAAAAATTAGCCGCCGCCTCGAGCACGGCATAGAGCGACAGCTGTTCTTCGGCGCGGGCGTGGTCCTGCGGCGTTTCCTTGGGGATTTCCAGACCCGCTTCGCCGGCCAGTTTTTCCACTGCTTCAGGAAACGCCAACCCTTCGTCGCGCATGACAAAGCCGATCACATCGCCATGCGCGCCGCAACCGAAGCAATGAAAAAAGCCTTTGTCGTCGCTCACCGTGAAGGACGGTGTCTTTTCGTTATGAAACGGGCAGAGCGCACCGTGCTCGCGACCCTTGCGAATCAGGCGTACGCGCAGGCCAATGACATCCGAGAGCGGGACACGCGCCCTGATTTCGTCCAAAAATTGCGGCGTAAAGGCCATTGGCCACAGTAACTCAGTGTCCTATTTCTTGCGAGAATTTGCGCCGAAATAGAGGTAATTTGTTGTGGATCGAATTGTGGAGACCCGCTGTACAAAGCCGGTAAAACTTGTGCGTCGTTTCAGGCCAGCAGTTCCTTCACCACGCCGCTTGCCTTGGCGAAATCCATGCGGCCGGCATATTTTTCCTTGAGCGCCGACATGGTACGTCCCATGTCTTTGATTGTTTTGGCGTTTTCCTCGCCAACCAGAACCTGGACCGCCTTCACCATTTCCTCGCCTTCGATTTGCGGCGGCAGAAAACGGTGGATCACCACAATTTCCTCGCGTTCGCGCTCAGCCAAGTCGATTCGCCCGCCGCTCTCATATTGGGCGATGCTCTCGCGCCGCTGGCGGATCATGGTATTCAGCAATTGTAGGATATCCGTCTGGCCGAGGCCATCCGGATTGCCTTTGCCACGCTCGGCAATATCGCGATCTTTGAGGGCGGCGAGAATTAAGCGCACGGTCAGAATCGTGCGCTCATCGCGCGCCTTCATCGCGATTTTTAATGCATCAGTGAGTTGTTCTCTAATCATCGCCTGAACATATGGTTCACGAACGAAGCGCCGCAATATAGCGCCACGTGGGCACGGATCAACCCCTGAATGCGGGTTGACAAATTCGCCCTTCGGCGACGGTGGTTTAGACGGGGCGAAGATTCACTTCGAATCGAATTCCGAATCGCGGCGTGCGGCAAACGCGCGGATTTGTCGATTTCGACGTTACCGCCGCTCGTTTAAATCCGGACAAAGCGGACGCACATCATGCGCCGCCAGGGCGAGGTCGCGGGCTTGATAGTGGTGATTATCGGCAAAACGAAAGGCGGTCGTCCGATTGGGCAATATCATGACGATATGTCCGCCGTAACCCATCATTTTAGGCAACCATATTTCACAGCCATGATTGTCATTAAACGGTTTCATCCAGAAAGATAGTTGATATTCATGGTCTTGGCCGATGCCGCCGGTCGGCAGGCCGCGTTTTTCTGTCTGATAGAGCGCTTCGGCGAGCCTGCCCGGGTGAAGCAGTTGTCGGCTGCCATATTTGCCGCCGTCATGCAGGAGCTGAGCGATCTTGGCGACATCGTCGACTGTTAGATAAAGACCAAAGCCCATGATCGGCAGGCCGCGCCCGCCATCGCTTTCGACCGTTCGCATGATCGGAACGCGATAGGCGCCGATAGGTTCTAAAACCTCCTGCTGCACCATGTCCCAGAGATCGGCCTCGCCGCCCTCCCGCGACTGTAGGAAAGCGCTCATCGCGGCCGAAAGAATAAAGCTGTGCATGGTGTCGTAGCGCGCGACTTCTCCCGGCCCCCACGGATAGTCGCCGCCGACGGAGAGCGCCATCGAGAGCTTTTCCTCCGCACTCAGCGCCTGAAGCCATTTGAGCAACGTCGGATTGTCCTCATTGGCTTCGAATTTGAGCGGCTCGCGGACCCGCGATCTGTAGCCGATGCCGGCCGACATACTAAGGACATGGGCAAACGTGACGTCGCGCCAGCCGTCATGGCCGACATCACGGGCATCGATATCGATGTAATCCACGATTTTGAGATCGAACACCTGCGGCCCGTATTTCTCGGCGAGACGCAGCAGCGTCAACGCCGCGCCCATGGATTTGGTGACCGAGTACACGCCGTGACGCATGTGCCTGCAATAGGGATAGTCGCCGTATCGCGCGTGACAGGGATGGGCATAGATCACACCGTCGACGATCAGGCCCGCCGCCGATACGCCCTCGGAACTGCCTTGCTGATGAATTATCGCCGATACCGAATCCGCTTTGGCGATGGTCTCAAGCTCCGACCACGCCCGCATCGGCACTTCGCGCGCCAATTCTTCCGCGAACTTCTCCGCGAAGACGCTACGCTCTGCGACCGCGTGCGAGCGGTAGGTCATCTGCGTTTGGCCCCACATATCGTAGATGGCCCAAGGCGCCGATTCTTGCGTGATCTGCAGGCGCAACGACGAAACTTTGGCGTCG
>Ga0302133_10001698_pt1 | contig 13684 bp, 15 predicted proteins | sample CB9_331_MG_FD_203121 | JGI IMG/M metagenome (GOLD analysis project Ga0302133, IMG submission 203121) | Marine microbial communities from Western Arctic Ocean, Canada - CB9_33.1 | ecosystem: Environmental > Aquatic > Marine > Oceanic | place: Canada: Western Arctic Ocean | collected 2017-09-19 | reverse complement strand
GTCAATGGAATTTGCCGTGTTTTTCCGCGGAATGTAATGACTTTGTCGACCTTTAAAAAAACGCCAAAGGCCCGGCTTGGATTTGGGTCATATTTTTTCCCCGAACCGCCGCTTTGGGATGATCCGCTATTGCTTCGTTCCGATGAACAAGCGGCAGAGTTTGCACAGGTCCTTGGTCAAGCACGCGCCATCGTGATGCGAGGGAATGGTGCTGTTTGCGTAGCAGGAAGCGTTGAGGAAAGCATCGTTATGGCGTTCTATTTAGAAGAATCCGCCATAACCGAATTGGCGGTTATGGCGTCTGGTCCAGACAACCAGTCTACATGCTTCACTGAAGAACAAGCCAAAATCCGAGCCACCGGAAGCGGTCGAATTTATGAAAGATTATGGGACTACATGACCGCCGATGACCTAGAAAAATAGCCCCCATATCCGTGCCGTGGACGTAATGGACAGACCGCTCCGCAAAATTTCAATTCTGTTCATTCCATTGTTGATGCTGGCTCTACACCGCAATACAGCAAATACAGAAACTTTAATCGATAGAATCAAAAACGCGAGATACTTGCCGGAAGGTTCCGTCGATAACGCCCCTTATTCTAGGGAACGAGTTTCTCAGTTTGAACGATTTTTAAAATCAATTCTAAAACGGGCATTCAAGATTGGATCAACAGAAACACGGGGCTGCTATTCGCATTACCCTTGCAGCGTTTGTTCATGGGATACCTATGGGAAATGGGAAAATCTGGACAAACAAAAAGCCCCGCTTTGCGGAGCTTTTGAGATGATTAAGAATATACTCGCTTTGCTTCAGCGGGCAAAGGACTATTTTCCTATAAAAAATGGCCGCTCTTTTCCTTTTTAACCGAAAGGTAAAACTCATTGTGATCGTTAGAAGGAAACGCATGCGGAACCCGTTCCACGACTTCTATTCCAAAAGACGTTAAACCCTCTACCTTATCGGGATTATTCGTCATTAACCGAACCTGATCAAAACCAAGCTGTTTTAAAATTCTCGCTGCCGGCAAAAAAATCCGTTCATCCGATTCAAATCCGAGCCGTTCATTGGCCTCAACAGTATCGAACCCCTGGTCTTGCAAGGCATAGGCTCTCAGCTTGTTGGTCAGACCAATGCCCCGCCCTTCCTGTCTGAGATACAACAGAATCCCTCCGCCTTCTTCGGCTATCTGAGAAATAGCGCCACGAAGCTGTTGTCCACAATCACATTTCAACGAACCAATTAGGTCCCCTGTAAAACATTCGGAATGTATGCGAGCAAGCACCGGCCGGTTGGTCGGTGGTTCACCAATAACAATCGCAAGATGCTCCCGTCCACCATCAGGAGAACGGTATGTCAAAATTCGGGTATTCTCTGCATTCTCCAATGGAACACGTGCTGCTGTAACCTGCCGAAGCGTACCAGCCGTATCCATTTCATAGGACATGACATCAGATGCCCTAATCGAAGCGATACCATCCTCAGCTACCAGGTCATCATTGTTCCCATCACAAGGAACCAATATAGCGGACGGTAGCAGGCGGGAAATCTTGGCAAGCTGTACAGCCGCAATACTGGCGGCACTGACCGGATCCCGATCAGCCGTATAGGGACCACGCAGAGGATTAGCCAAATCAGTCGTCGGGTCAGCAATCGTTCGCGCGCCGTCAGCCGTACGCCATGACTTGAACGGCAGCAGTACAATTTCATCGGTGTATAGGCGAACCTTTAAAGTTCGTGCCCGATGATGGGTAATCGCAATAGCAGGTTCATCGCCGCCAAGCTCTGCTAACCGGGAGATCGCCTGGTCGGTGCCCATCTCGGCCGCCACCGCAATCACTGTGCTTCCCGCATCATCCCGAATCTGAATAGAACGGCCCCGCCGAAAATCATGCGACGCACGATCAACGGCAAGCATTGCGGCATTACTGGATGTATTTTCTATTGCTGTCATCGATACTCAAGAGATTAGACTCGGGACAATAATCAAACCTACCCCGAATTACGAGTATCAATGTATCAGGTCTAAGTGGTTTAGTTCAAACCCGAACCACCCAAGGCATTTCTCGCCGAATTTCTAGGTATCTGTCCAACCCATTAACCAGAAACCCCAGCGCCACCCCTCCACCAAGCATGAATTTCATTCGGTGTCGCCTTAATGACTTCCGTACAGCCAACGATTAACAAGGCACAAAGTATTAAGGCCACGATTCGAAAGCAGTCAGACAAAATCTCAGGCATCCCATTAGATAGCCGCAAAAGATAGCATGGCAGACTCTAATATCTCTTCCTCAAGATCGGGAAACGTTGCAGAAAGTACGACCCTGACATCGGCATAATCTTCTTCACCCAACTTGGCCTCAAGACAGGTGAGGTATAACCCTAAATTGGCCGTGCAAATCGCCATTCTCAACGAAGGGTCTAATTCTGGATTTGGTGCCGACGTTACCGTCGACGAAAGAGCCAGATGCTCAAGATGCTCTCCTTCTATCTCGAGCGATAGAATACTTTTCCGCAAGGCTTCGCAATTTTCAGCAGAAATCGGGGTGAAATCATCCTTAAGCGCGAGCCTTACAGCGCGGATGCCACAAACAATGTCTTTATTCCAGCGTCGAGATACATCCAACGCCCGCGTTAACGCATCATGATCTATCACCGGGTGGCCATTATGGCCAAGCCACAGGCTTAAAAGAATAATATTTACATCAAGAATATGCCTATCCTGCAAGGAGATGCAGGCTGTTGAAACACCCTCACGGCCATAAACCTGTAGAGCAAAATCCCAAAATGGACATTCTTCAAAAACTAACGACATTGTTCCTCAAGTCCTCTACACAAGAAAATCGTTCAGTAAAAATTACCGACACTGGCATGTAGCACCTTTATGACTATCCTACCCCAGCTTCGTGTCATTCGGATAGGAACAGAGTATGAAAAAGCCGCTAGACGGTAAAATTGCTATCATTACCGGTGGTGGACGCGGCCTTGGACGAGCGATGGCCCTGGGCTATGCCGAGGCAGGCGCCAGCGGCGTCGTTATAACTGCCGCCAGAAACCGCGACCAAATTGAATCTGTAAAGGCAGAAATCAATGAAATTGCAGGCCGTAATATCAGTATAGCTATACAAGCGGATGTGACGGACCTGAATGCCTCTCAGGAGGTTGCCAAGACGACAACAGAGTATTTCGGGCGTATCGATATCCTCGTCAATAATGCCGGTCTTGGTCAGGGGATGATGGCAGATGATCGAGCAAAGTTTTACGAAGGAAAGCCTGCGGGCTGGAAAGCAATCGTAGATACCAATATCAATGGCCCGTTTAATATGGCTTACGCTGTCGTCCAAACGATGTTGCAACAAAAATCAGGACGAATTCTAAACGTTACAAAGTCACGATCATCAATGTACCGCCCGAACGAATCCCCCTATGGCCCGTCTAAAGCAGCGCTAGAAGCGATGACACTGTGCTGGGCACAAGACCTGTTAGGTAGCGGTGTCACAGTCAACAGCATAGCACCCGGTGGTGCCGTTGAGACTGAATTCGTTCTCCCTGCAGTGCGCGTAATGGCCAGCCAAACACACAAACCATATCTCCCCGCAGAGATCATTGTACCGCCTGCTGTTTGGCTTGCATCCGATGACGCAAGCGAGATAACGGGTTGTAGATTTATAGGGTCGAAATGGGATACTAGCTTACGATCCGATGACGCCGCAGAGGCAAGCCGAGAAGCTGCCGTCTTTTTACCACCTGAGCGCGACGGCATATTGACAAAAACTTGGGAGCCAACGAAAAGCTGAATGGACCAGATGCAAATTAAGCCGCCTTGGCGGTTGCCGGACTATGGGGAGCCGACAAATATTCCTCGGACTGCATTTCTTCCAGTCGCGACGCAACACGCGTAAATATACCTGCGCCATCACCATCAGGGTACAGATGATCAGGCAACGCCGCTGCTGAACAAACTAATTTGGTCTTTTGTTCATAAAGCGTCTCAATAAGAGTCGCAAAACGCTTGGCTATATTCCTGTCATCGGGCGTAAAGAATGGAATGTCGGATACAATCACGGTCTGATACTGACATGCGATCGACCAGTAATCTGCGGGACCCAGCGGCTTATCGCATAATTCGGCAAATGGGAAATAAGCCACGCCACGTGCCGCCTTCGGTACAGGAATGGTCCGTCCATGCACACCAACAGAATCAGCTTCACCTTCTGCGCCATCAGTTAACCGCAGAAAAGCATCATCAAGCGCATTCTGAGCCTTTTTTCCCAAAGGGAAATGATACACCCCAACAGATTTCAATCGGTCCCGGCGATAATCCGTTTCGCTCACCAATTTCACGACCTGCATCTGCTCTTTGAGTAAATCGATAAAGGGAAGAAAACGCTCGCGCTGCAATCCACCAGCATACAAATCATCCGGTGCGGTATTGGAAGTAGCCACGACAGTGACACCAAATTCAAACATCGCCTTAAACAATCGTTGGAGAATCATAGCATCAACAACGGCCTCCACCTGAAACTCGTCAAAGCACAATAACGAACTCGTCTCTGATATTTCCTTCGCTAGGCGCGGCAAAGGATCTTCAGCCTGCTTACCACCACCTTCTTGACGCCACTTATGCAGTTTCTGCTGAACTTCCTGCATAAAGGGGTGAACGTGCACCCGACGGCGTTTGGCAATCGGCGTCGTCTCATAGAACAAATCCATCAGCATGGATTTACCTCGACCTGGAGGCCCGTAAATATACATGCCCCGCGGACTGGGATTGCGTTGCGAGCCACCAAATAACGATTTAAAAAGACCGTCTAACCTACCAGTTTTCTCATCCGCCAAAATCAATTCATCATTCAGCGAATGTAAAACCTCAGCAATCGCGTGCTGGCCAGGGTCGGAACGAATTTCATTCCGTTCGATACGCTGCTTATAGGTGTTGAGTAGACCTTCAGGATTCATTTACTGGATACGGCAGGCTATTGCGGAAATTAAGCTAAGGAGAATAGAAAACAGAGGTAAAATAGCTCTAAATCAATTGAAAAATACTTCAAAAAATATGTTTAAAGAATCTGGCAGCCAGCACGAATCGTCCAGTATTCCCAAGCGCGGTCAATCGCGAGCTCGCCGGTGATCCGCTCACTACATTGTTCTATCTCACCACCGGTCATATAGCGCGGCTCACCCAACTGCAATGCCTGCATTTGGAGCTTCGCATTCGCTTCCAGATAAATCGCAATCATCACTGCTTCTTTGATCGTATTGCCGCCAACGACGCAGCCATGACCACGCATCAGAGCGATCCGACCACCCTGCATCCCCTGCGCGAGATCCCGTCCTTGGTCCATATTGAGGACAAGCAACGTCGTATCACCAAAATTGTCAGCAATATCCCAAATCGGCACAGGACCCAGCATGGTGGACCCCATATGGAAGACCGGCCGAATTTCTGTATCCGTCAAACCAAATGGGATGACGGCATGTGAATGATTATGGATAACCGCTTTAATATCAGGTCGAATTTCATAAACACCGCCATGAATATGGCGCTCGGCATACATCGGCCGACCCTGTTGATCGAGTGGGTCACCATCCAGCGTGTACTCCATTAAATCACCAACAGTCACGATACCCGGGCTTCGGGAACAAGCCATAATATACCTGTCAGGATGATCGGGATGCCGCACGCTGGCATGCCCGAAGGCATCGACGATCCCTTCATTTGCCAGAATCCGATTGGCAATGACGAGTTCCTGAAGAATGACATGTGATGTCTCTAAATCCATATCGTGCCTACATTTCCTGTGTAACGAGCAAAAAATTAATTCAGACGGATAACTGTCCGAACCGGATTTTTATTGAGTATCACGACAGCGCCCTTAAACGACGGCGGCCCCAAGAACCCACTCGCGTTATTGCTAAAACCGTAATCCTCCAACGGAATACCCAACAACCCCTGATCAAACTCGCCATTGCGGTTTTCATCATGAAAAACCTCAATGGCGTAAGTACCACGTTTCAACCCCTTAACCGAAATTGCCACGCCAGCTGCCTTTGCTGGGACATTACCGTAAAAAACCCGACCTTTTCGCTTAGGAAAATTTTCTGGAGAACCGTACACCACGTAGTGAACGCCTCCTTTCCCCGACCGCAGGCCGGTTACTTCGACAATTAATGTTGTATCCCGAACCGGCAAATCCTTCGCCACTGAAGGCAGCGGCAAGCAAAACTTAAAGCAAATATCAGCCGCGCAAACCGAAATGCCACTGGAAGACGAATATCGTCATCCCTTCAAAGTGCTATCAAGATAGCTGATAGTCTTGCCCCAGGAATCAGCCGTTGCCTCCGGGCGGAAACGTTCGGGCGCTACGAAATTCTGAAAAGCATGACCTGCACCGTCATAGCCATGGAACTCATGCCCGACGTCTAAACGTGTCAATTCCGCCGAAATTTTCTCACGATCTTCTGGCGAGGGATTCTGATCGTCGTTACCGAAGAAACCACGCACAGTGCCCTTAATTCTACTTAACAGCTCAAAAGGCGCTGGCCCATCTTCACTCCATGGCTTGAACATATTACCCGGATAGTAAGATACACAGGCTTTGAAAGCCTCATGCGTGGATGCGCCCAGCAATGCCATGCGACCGCCCATACAGTGACCAAGAATTCCAAGATTACCCATATCAACATCACCACGGGCAGCTAGCCAATCGACGGTCGCAGTAACGTCCTGAATAATTTCAGGATCTTTCGGAAACGGGTTTTCCGAGGCTGGTTCGAGAAGCGGAGGCCAATGATAGAGATCCATCGAAGCGGCCACATATCCCGCCTCAGCAAGGTCATCACAAACCTTCAGTGTAAAATCGTCATAACCGCCGCGGTGATACATCACCACTACAGCCGGGTGCGGACCGTCTCCAGCAGGTACCGAGTAGGCTATCCGCATCGGGTTTTCGTCAACCTGTACTTCGGTATATTCAACCATCAAAATCTCCCAATTACCCAAGATAATCGGCAAAATGCCGCTCTTTTCGTTATTCGGAACGGTAATTTGCCATTGCCCCGACGTCAACGCGCGACCACCTTTAATATTGATTCATTGCCCTCCGTTATGCCCATCACTATTATCCGCGCGATAGATTTCAGGATTGCAAATGACCGACAAAAAAACTGAACCCGCCTGGCTAAAACCAGTCGTTGATTATGTCCCTTTGGCCGTATTTTTTGCTGCCTATCTTTTTGCGCCTAAAACCAACGATAGCACCTCCCTTCTGACAGCAACCGCCGCGCTAATGATTGCGACGGTCATCGCTTTGATAATCTCTCTGATCGTGGCACGGCGTGTCCCAATGATGCCGCTTATCACCGCAATCATCGTTGGCGTTTTTGGAGGCCTGACGCTGTGGCTAAAGGACGACACCTTTATTAAAATGAAGCCGACCATCGTCGAATCCTTATTTTCCCTTATTTTGTTTGGTGGACTTTTCTTCAAAAAACCTCTGCTAAAGCCATTGATGTCATCAGCATGGCCAATGGACGATACCGGATGGCACAAACTCACATTCCGATTTGCCTGGTTCTTCGCCTCCATGGCGGTTCTTAATGAGATTGTCTGGCGTACGCAAAGCACAGATTTTTGGGTCACCTTCAAGGTCTTCGGTTTGATGACCCTGACATTGCTGTTTGCTGTGGCGCAGGCCCGGCTTATGCAACGCCATGCCCTGCCTATCGAAGCCGAGCAGAAGAAGGACGGATAATACGCCGCAGGACGTCATCCTGCTGGACATGCTAAGCTTTTCTCATTGAAAATCGGGGGGAAGATTAGATATGGCTCAACCACGATCTTTATTTGAAAAAATTTGGGACCGGCACTCCATAACCACGAATGAGGCAGGCCAGTCTCTCCTATTTATTGATCGTCATTTCTGCCATGAACTTTCGTTTCATGCGTTCAACATGCTGCATGACAATAACCGTACGGTCCGGCACCCCGAACGAACCTTCGCGATACCCGATCACTACACCCCGACGACCGGTTTAGATGACTCTGACTATGTAGATACCGACACAAAAGCACTCGTTCAAAACCTCATCAGCAACGCAGAGCTCAACAAGCTCAACCTGTTTGGCCTGGGAGATGAACGCCGCGGCATCATCCATGTCGTAGGACCCGAGCAAGGCATTACCCAACCGGGCACAATTATTGTTTGCGGCGACTCTCATACATCAACCCATGGAGCCCTAGGTGCCCTAGCCTTCGGCATAGGCGCGTCGGATGTCAGCCACGTACTGGCAACGCAGACACTATGGCAGCCCAAGCCCAAATCCATGCGCGTCACGGTGACCGGGAAACGCCCCACTGGTGTCACGGCAAAGGATGTTATTCTAACTATCATTGGCCATATCGGCGCCGCGGGCGGCACCGGGCATGTCATCGAATATGTGGGCCCAGCCATTCAAGAACTATCCGTTGATCAGCGCCTAACCGTTTGCAATATGTCGATTGAAGCGGGTGCGCGCGCCGGAATGATCGCGCCAGATGATACTACCTATAACTACTTACGTGGCCGCCCATTTGCACCTCAGGGCGACAATTGGGAGCGCGCCGAGGAATACTGGCGTAGTTTACCGACCGACGAAGACGCCACGTTTGACAGAGAAGAAACTTTAGACGCTGCCTCGATCGAGCCAATGGTAACCTGGGGGACCAGTCCGGAAGACGTTTTACCTATCGGCGGCGCCATACCTGACCCAGCACAAGAAACTGACCCCAAGCGTCAGGACGCCTTAAACCGCAAAATGGACTATATGGGCCTCATCCCGGGACAACCGATTTTAGACATCAAAGTTGATCGGGTTTTTATTGGATCTTGTACCAACAGCCGCATTGAAGATCTTCGAGATGCGGCAAGTATTCTTAACGGCCGTACCGCGCGCATCCCGGCAATCATTGTCCCTGGCTCCGGATTAATCCGGGCGCAGGCTGAACAGGAAGGGTTGGACAAAATATTTGAGAGCGCGGGCGTTGAATGGCGCCCGGCAGCCGGTTGTTCAATGTGTATTGGCGTCAATGGCGATTTCGTCAAAAACGAAGAACGTTGCGCCTCAACATCAAATCGAAATTTCGAAGGGCGACAAGGCCGCGGCGCACGCACGCACCTCGTTAGCCCCGCCATGGCAGCTGCCGCCGCCGTAACCGGCCATTTCACGGACGTTCGCAAGATGGAGAAAAACTGATGGAGCCATTTACCTGCTTTACCGCGGTGGCGGTGCCAATGGATCAGGACAACATCGATACCGATCAAATTTTACCAGCCCGTCACCTCATGATGCCTCGCGACGAACGCTATGGTGGCTATGTTTTTAAGGATCTACGACTAGACCGGGACGGCAACGAAATTGACACTTTCATCCTCAATCAAGAAGGGTTTCGGCCATCCCGTATTATCGTTGCCGCCCACAACTTTGGTTGTGGGTCATCCCGCGAAGGCGCGGTCTTTACGCTAGTCGATGCAGGTTTCCGCGCGATTATTGCAACCAGCTTTGGCGACATTTTTTACAATAACTCTTTTAATAACGGGCTTCTTCCCGTCGCATTGCCCGAAGAAATAGTTCAGCTTCTAAGACAGCAACTTCATCAGGGGGATGGCGCTGAAGTGACCGTCGACCTCGAGGCACAAACCGTCACCGGGCCAGATCGATCAGTCTATCCATTCGAAATTGACGCACATCGCCGCAACCGTCTTTTAAAGGGGTTAGATGCTGTCGGGTACACATTGCAGTACGAAGATGACATCACCAGATTCGAAAGGCGGTACAGCGAAGATGCTCCGTGGGAATTGTCTGCAGTGCAACAATAAACCCAGGAATTGAAATCATGAAAACCTTCCTTGTCATAGTATTTTGGATCGCTCTGCTAGGAGGAACCGGGTATGCAGCCTATGAAACCTGGGTCGGTCTCAACGACGTAGAGATTTCAACTCATGGCAAGTTCGCTCTGGCCCTAGGGGTTACCGCCACATTTGCTCTCGGAGCAGGATTAATGTGCCTTGTTTTTTATAGCAGCCGGAAGGGATATGACGCGGACGACCATATTGAAGCCGCGAAGCCGCGCACCAATGACGATTAGTCAGATATTTCAATTCTTACGGAGACGGACGCCAACACCCTGTGAACCGTCGTCAAACAGGAAATCAACGCCCGCAGACTCAAACGCACCCTGCAAGCGTAAAATCGCGGCATGACGTGGCGGTCGAGTCTCATTCTCATAGCGATTGATCGTCGATAAGCCGACGCCTGACGCTCCAGCGAGGCGCGGTTGTGTCCATTTAAGCAATCCGCGGGCCGCACGGCATTGATTTGGTGACGTGGTCTTTATCTCTTGCTTTGCCATTGCTCCGAATTCACAAAAAGGGATGTTTTAAATTCACAAAACTCCGATCTATTCTATACTGAGCCTGGAGAATTTAAATCCCAATCACATTGCCGGGCGCAATTTCCAGAGCCACCCTTGACTTCAATTCCGACGTCTCTAGGCTCGCGTCGAAATCAAACAAGGTGATCATCCAAATACTCACCGTACCCTGAGGAGTGTATCCCGTGACGAAATTGCCGGTAACAATGGCCTGTGGCCCTTACGACAGAATGGAAGCGCTTAGTACTGGAACGATCCAGCCAGAAGGTATTGACCTCCGATACATCGCCATTCAATCCCCTCCGGAAATTTTTGCCCGAATGATCAAAACACGCTCATTCGATGTCGCGGAAATGTCACTGGCTCATTACTTAATCTCAAAAATTCGCGGTGACTTTCCCTATGTCGCCATACCCGTATTTCCGTCTCGGGTATTTCGTCACGGCTTTGTTTTTATTAACAAAAATGCCAATATAAAAACTGCTAAAGATTTGGAAGGAAAACGAGTAGGTGTCCAGGAATACCGACAGACCGCCGGGGTCTGGGTACGCGGTATTTTACAAGACGAGTTTAATGTCGACATGGACTCCATCCATTGGTTCGAAGGAGGCGTGAACACTCCCCGTGCCGAAGATAATGAAATGGACCTCCGCCCCACTAAAGAGTTACAGCTGACAATCATTCCAGGGGACAGATCCCTCAATGAGATGCTCGAAGCAGGTGAAATTGACGCCTATTTCGGTGCCCGTAGGCCTGATGCCCTGCATGAGGGGCAAAACGTCACGAGATTGTTCCCTAATTACCGTGAACTGGAAAAATCCTATTACCAGAAAACCGGTATTCACCCGATCATGCACACATTAGTCATTCGCGACGAACTTTATGCCGAACACCGTTGGGTGGCAGAAGCGCTCTTCAAGGCCTGCGAACAATCAAAAAGCTGGGCTATCGAACAAATGCGGTTTTCGGGCGCTCAACGTCTCATGCTTCCCTGGCTGCATGACGAAATCGAAGAAATGCAGGCGCTGATGGGAGCCAACACATGGGCCTATGGCGTCGATCCTAACCGGGGAACACTCGAGACCTTTATGAAACATTTGGTCGATCAGCATTTCCTCGCAAAGGCTGAACCCATCGACGATTACTTCACGCCAATCATTTCCTGGAGCGAATAGAGCCCTGAACGCAGGCTCTATTCCGCCGCACTTGGCTGAATCAGAGCATCTTTGTGATCCGGCAAAATGATTTCTCCGTCATCGACGAGCTTCTGGACGGCATCTTCGACCGCTGTTCCCTTGAAAAAATCCGGGTCCATCTGCACATGAAGTTCGGCAACGTTCTTGAACATAAAGCTGCGGAAATCGTCATCGGTAATCAGGTCCTTCTCGACCAATTCATGTGCTTCAGCGACTGGCAAACGAATGTCAGGGACGTCCCAATGACCGATATCTGAACTAAACAGCGCCTTCAGCTTCACATCAAAATGGTTCAGCTCCGAATTAAATCCAACGGCATTCATTCGGTCATCAGCCTCACATCCGAAATAGAAATTCGGTATGAACAGATCACGGATATCTTCCTCGCTTACCGCCTGACAAAACCGGAAATCGTCCAGGCTGCGATCATCCTCCCAATGGAACGAGAATAAGTTATCGGCGTTCTCGCGGATGGAAATACGCTCCGCCGTCAAATAGTCATTGCCGTATTTCTCGAACATCGCGACCATGAGTTCCACATTAAGTTTAGCTGGGTCCATATGATCTTTGAGGTAGCCGACATTGCGCTTTTCCCAAAATTCACAGAGATCGTTATAGAGCGCACTTGCCCAACCAACGCCTCCTTCAAGAAATCCAAAATTTAGGGTCGGAAACCGGCGTGTCACTCCACCCATGAACATCGACCGACAAAGATGTTCGTTACCAACACCAAAGCTACCAAGTCGGTTATAGACAAAATTATCGGGAGACATGCGCCGAGCCGTGCTTTGTGACCCACCATGACCGGTAATAGCCACACCGAGTTCGACACAGCGCCGCCAGAACGGGTCGTAATCCATTTCACTATCGATCGTGAATGAATGGATTTCCATCGTTTTGTCAGCCAACTCAGGTGCCGCAGCAGCCACCTCCGGTACCGGGCCACGCCACTCACCCGGAATAGACACGGTTTTCAACCCCAGCTCACCGACAGCGAACTCCAACTCGGCGAGAGCTTCTTCTGGCGAATGCATCGGGATCACCGCTGATGCCGTCATGCGATCTGCGTAAGGCCCGAACATATCCGCATAGAGCATATTCAAGGCCCGATGGAGAGTTTGGCGCATTTCCGGTTCTCTGATCTGCTGCGCGCTCAGCCCTTCACTGGTATAGATAAAGGCGAAATCAATTCCAGCTTCTGCAAGCCGTTCATAGTAAAGACCAGGGAGCATTACAGTCGCCCGGTCTATCGTCATCTCTCCTGACGGCGACGCCCAAAAGCCGTTTCTCTGTGCTGTCTTATTTCGGCGTTCCTGACGGGCCTCAAATGCCTTCAATACATCAGGCCCCGCGATCTGCTTTACAAAATCATGCAACGCAAAACGCGCTTCGATGACATGCGCGTCGGCATCAATGATGGGGTAGTCAATAGCGTCACGAATTTTGCTGACACTCTCGACCGGTTCACCGACCTGATACATGTCCTGCCTCCTAAATTATTCTACCAACGATGTCACCATAGTGACGGCCATAAATATAGGACCAAATAAGAAAACGGCGCGGAGAGTATCCGCGCCGTTCTGGTCTCCACCCAGCAAACCGGGAATTGGAAAACTTCTTATTTTTTCTTCTTAGCAGGAGTCTTCTTTTTGCGAGCGGCAGAAGCCCGTGGCTTGCCACCCTTCTCCGTCGTCTTGCCATCGGCAGCACCAACATAAGGTGAGAACACAGGGCGATAGGCCTTCTCATCGATGAACTGACGGATGCCTTCAGCATAGGCATCATGTCCCCGAGCTGCATCACGGATCTTAATTTCTGCACCCTTGGCATTGAGATAATCCGCTGCTGCACGCCAGGACATATCCTGAGTGGCCCGGATCGCATGCTTGGTTGCACGCAACACGTTCGGGTTCTTCTCGAGCAGCTCTTTGGCAAGCTTGAGAGTTTCCTTGCGCAAATTCTTCTTAGGCACGGAATAATTCACCATGCCCATGTTCGCTGCTTCCTTGCCGGTAAAAGTACGACCGGTGCAGGCATAGAACATTGCGTCTCGTTGGCGAAAAAGGTCCGTGACCATTT